>Ga0224507_10000288_pt1 | contig 20244 bp, 17 predicted proteins | sample SF_Jan12_sed_USG_3_FD_170159 | JGI IMG/M metagenome (GOLD analysis project Ga0224507, IMG submission 170159) | Sediment microbial communities from San Francisco Bay, California, United States - SF_Jan12_sed_USGS_13 | ecosystem: Environmental > Aquatic > Marine > Sediment | place: USA... | reverse complement strand
TATGGTATACGGCGCAACTGGTAGCCTCGATTTATCCGAAATTAGCCAACATATTTCAGGGGTAAAAGAAAAGGACCTGGTTTTACTGCTTGGTGCGGTATTTATAATCGTTGGTCTCGCCTTCAAACTTGGTGCTGTCCCTTTTCATATGTGGGTGCCAGATGTTTATCATGGTGCACCTACAGCAATGACTCTTTTTATTGGTACAGCGCCTAAAATTGCCGGTTTTGCAATGGTAATGCGGTTACTTGTTGAGGGCATGGGTGACATGCACTTTTACTGGCAGGATTTTCTAATCGTCTTGGCCGTTATGTCTATGATTGTTGGTAATGTTGTCGCCATTGCGCAGACAAATATCAAGCGAATGCTGGCGTACTCTACAATTGCTCATATGGGGTTTTTATTCCTCGGTTTACTTTCCGGAACTGCAGAGGGATATTCTGCAGCCATGTTTTATACTATTTCCTATGTAATTATGGGGATGGCGAGTTTCGGGATGATTATATTGCTGAGTCGTTCCGGTTTTGAAGCAGATAATCTGAGTGACTTCAAAGGCCTGAACGAGCGTAGTCCATGGTATGCTTTCATCATGTTAATCGTCATGTTGTCTATGGCCGGTGTACCGCCAGCGTTGGGATTTTACGCGAAACTGGCTGTTTTAGAGGCAGTTGTAAATGTTGGACTCATTTGGCTCGCCGTTTTAGCTGTTATATTCTCAATAGTTGGTGCGTTCTATTACTTAAGAATCATCAAACTAATGTACTTTGATAAAGCAGAGGATACTAACCCTATCGAAGCTACCCCTGACATGCGGGCAATATTGAGTGTAAATGGCGTCATGATACTTGCCTTGGGTATTTTCCCTGGTGGATTGATGGCATTATGTGCTAACGCCATCTCTATTGGTTAGAATACTAGTCTAAGCAATGATTAAAATTAAAAAGCCGGGTTTACCCGGTTTTTTTCTGCAATAAACTCTCTTTCCCAGATATTCCATTATAACTTCCTGTGATCTCTCCAGTTTTTTGTAGTTATTCCGATACAATGAACGGTACCTGCGTGATATGCATATCTATCTTAATGTTAATAAAGTTAATTAAAACAGTAAGATAAATGTTCCCGACTATCTATATTTTTATGCGCGCAGTTGGAGTTGAAATATTGGGTATTCAGGTATTAGCTAACGGTACGCATCTAAGCGGTTAAAAAAACTAGTGTCAGAACAGAGCGAAAAAATTTACGAGTTAATAAAAGAAGAGCTCCTGGGAGGGAAGATTAAACTTCCCGGCTTGCCTGATATTGCCCGAAGAGTGCAGTTGGCGATAAATAATCCTGACTACAATGCATCCGATATCGCAAAAATTGTTCAAACAGACATCCCTTTATCAGGACGTATTATTCAGGTTGCCAATAGCCCTTTATACCAAGGTGTTACGCCGGTCGAAAATTGTCAAACAGCAATTACCCGTTTAGGAATGAAAGTAGTAAAAAATCTCGTTACCAGTTTTGCGGTTCGTCGTTTATATAGTGGCAAGTCATCGCTGGCGAGAAAAAAAATTGAGCAGCTTTGGAAGCATAGTGTAAAAATAGGCGCTATTAGTTTTACTCTTGCCAGAATAACACCGGGATTTGACCCAGAGCGAGCAATGTTAGCAGGATTAGTTCACGGTATTGGTGAGTTATTGATATTGGATTATGCAGAAAAAAATTCAGGGTTACTTAAAAACGAAAAACTATACAAAGAAGTTATTCAGCGATACCAGCACAAAATTGGCGCGGTGATATTAAAGCAGTGGCGATTTGATCAGGCTTTAATTCAAGTGGCGCTGTCTTCTGAAGACTGGTTTAGAAACCCTTCACTTAAGCCAGACTATGCTGACGTAATTATGGTTTCTCATATAGAAGAGCGGTTGATAAAAAATAATTTACCAGCGGAAATCAAAAATTACAAAAACCTTCCAGTATATGAAAAATTTCCCGTGTTCAAATTAGGCGATAGTGCTCACAAAGAGTTGTTAATGGAAGCGCAGGATGAAATTGCTGAGCTTCAAAAACTATTAAGTTAGTGCTGTATTTTACTCTTTTAAAGATAAGTAAATTTTAATGTAATTTCCCCAGCGTTCAGTTGGTATTTTTTTATTATCGACCGCATCGATAATTGAACATTCAGGCTCGTTTATGTGGCTGCAATTGCTGTATTTACAGGTGCCAAGGTAAGGCCTAAATTCTCTGAATCCCCACGCTACATTTTCTTTTTCCAAATGCCATAAACCAAAATCTCTGACTCCAGGTGAATCAATAATAGCGCCTGATGCGGCCAGATGGTACCACTGAGATGCGCTGGTTGTATGTTTTCCGAGTTTTGATATTGTGGAAAGCTCACCGATTTGAATTTCAATATCAGGTAACAAGGCTTTTATAGTTGATGACTTTCCGACACCCGATTGACCGACAAGGATAGAGACTTTGTCGTGAAGTATATGCTCAATCATGGAAAGTCCCTCTCGGGATTTTGTAGCGACAAAAATAATGTTGTAACCAATATCTTCATAATAAGATAATGAATCTTTTAGTGTCTTTAACTCATCAGGGTTTAGTAGGTCTATTTTATTGATGACGATTATTGGGTCAATCTCCGAGAGCTCAATTGCTACGAGATAACGATCAATAAGCACGGTTGCCAGGGTAGGCAAGATGGAGCTCATTACTAATATTTGATCTATATTCGCGGCAACTGGTTTTGTGTTGCCGTTAAAATTCGGACGTTCCAGTAATGAATCACGCGCCAATACTGCAGTGATGACTGCATCACCGTGTTCAAAAGTTTCAAATACGATTTTATCACCGACTACGATAGCGCCCAGATTTTGTCTGGCAAGGCTTTTGAAACGTTGCTTGTGATCATCTTCCACAATAAACTGGGTACCAAAACTAGCAACTACAAACCCATTATGTGATGTAGATTCGGACGCCTCATCACCTGTTTGTAGCTTTTTTAGTTTTTTCTCTGCCCGTTGTATTCTTTCATCCTGTATTTTCTGGGCGCGCCATTCTTGCTTTTTTGATAATTTTCTTTTGCTCATGCGATGTGGTTTTTATATTGGTAATGGGTAAAAACTAATGTAAAAATTGGCATATGTTTTACTTTTATATGAAGAGTTTTATCATTTAATTAGATAGCAGCTAGTTCGTAATGCCACAAAATCCGTGATTTAGCTTATAATTAACGCCGTATCATTATATATTAACGCCACCGCAGCTGCACGGCCGCTTTTTTATCATCCTGTTAGCATTAATGAACGATGGGTGAATAATAGACAAACATAAGGATATATCATGGCCATAAGTGGAAAAAATTTAATTTGGATCGATTTGGAAATGACCGGCTTAGATCCAGATACGGACGTCATTATAGAAATAGCAACAATCGTAACAGATGATCAACTGAACGTATTAGCAGAAGGGCCAATGATTGCCATTCACCAGGAAGATAAAATACTGGCGGGAATGGATGGATGGAATACGCGCCAACATGGCAATTCAGGATTAACCGAACGCGTTAAAAATAGTCAATATACAGAGGCTCAAGCAGAAGCTGAAACATTGGCTTTTTTAGAGCAATATGTACCTAAAGGTAAATCGCCGATGTGTGGTAACAGTATTTGCCAGGATCGTCGGTTTTTGTATCGCTCCATGAAATCACTGGAAGCATTTTTTCATTACCGTAATCTGGATGTTAGTACGCTTAAAGAATTGTCGCGTATGTGGGCTCCAGAAGAAATTCATAAAGGCTTTAAGAAGCACGGTAATCATTTGGCAATGGATGATATTCGTGAGTCCATTGCGGAAATGACTTATTATCGCGAGCACTTTATTAAATATTGAGTATTAAATATTAAAGCTGATATGTCAGGTTAGCTCGGTGTAGCCGCTAGCCTGACTTCATTTCTTGTTGTTCAATTGCCCACGAAATATGTTCATCCACCATCTCGCCAAGCGTATTTTTCTTTGAGTTTAAAGTATTTATTACCTTGGAGGAGTAGGGTGAATTTCCCAGCGCCACCGCGATATTTCTTATCCAGCTGGAATAGCCAATGCGTCTAATCGGACTGCCTTCGGTATTTTTCAAAAATGTTTCTTCATCCCATTGAAACAGCGTTAACAGATTTTCACAATCCAGTGAATGCCTGACTGAGTAATCAGTTTCTGATGATGCTTCACTAAACTTATTCCAAGGACAAACTAATTGGCAGTCATCACAACCATATATACGATTGCCCATGGGTTTTCGAAATTCTACGGGAATCGATTTTTTATTTTCAATTGTTAAATAAGAAATACAGCGTCGGGCATCTACTTGATAGGGTGCAACAATGGCTTTTGTTGGGCAGTCATCAATACATGATGTACATTTTCCACAATGAGAAGAGACGTCATTATCAATAGGAAGTGGTAAATTAATGTAGATTTCACCGAGAAAAAACCAGGATCCCGCCTCGCGTGATAGTAAATTTGAATGTTTACCAATCCAGCCAAGGCCAGCTTTTTCCGCCAGTGCTTTTTCAAGTACTGGCGCGCTATCAACAAAAACTCTGTATTTGAGTTCAGGTTCGTAGCCTTCAATTAAAGAAGCCAGTCGTTGCAGTTTTTTACGTATGACTTTGTGATAATCACGGCCTAAAGCATATCGAGAAACATAACCCAGTGACGCATCGTTCAAAACACTCCACGGTTCTTTTGATGGCGCAGGAAAATAATCCATGCGAACACTAATAACACGCAAAGTACCGGGTTCTAGTTCATCTGGTCGACTACGCTTAGTGCCATGTTTACTCATATAATCCATATCACCCTGGAAATTATTTTTTAACCAGTTTTCAAGGAGAAGTTCTGCCTGTGACAAATTGATATCTGAAATTCCGGTTTTTTGAAAGCCGAGCGTTAGACTCCATTTCTTTATTTGGATAACCAAGCGTTCAAGTAATTCGGGGTCGAGCGTTTTTAGTGACATGTGTACGGTATATGACGTGAAAAATATGTATTATAATGAATGTAGCTCACTAAACAAATTAACGGCAATGAACCCGGAATATTTAAACTTATACTGCTTAAATCTATACAGTGCAAAACAAACCAGAGAACTGGATCGGCTCGCGATCGACGAAGCCGGTATAACTGGTTATAGCTTAATGAAAAAAGCAGGTGCCTCAGCCTTTCATGCGATTATGTCTGCCTGGCCGGACACTAAAACCCTTACGATTCTTTGCGGTACTGGAAATAACGGTGGCGATGGTTATGTTATTGCCAAACTTGCGAAAATCCGTGGTATTGAAATAAAACTAATTCAGGTCGGGGATCTATCAAAGCAAGGCGGTGATGCATTTATCGCGCGTCAAGATTTTGAGGCGGAAGGCATAAGTGGTGAACTGTACAACGATCAGGATTTATCCGATGAAAAAGTTATTGTTGATGCTTTGTTAGGAACCGGTTTACAACGCGATGTAAGTAATGAGTGGAAAAATATTATTGATGAAATTAATGCCTCAGCTGCAAAAGTCATCTCGATAGATATTCCCAGTGGTTTAAATACGGACACCGGTTTAGTGCAAGGCGTAGCTGTTACTGCAGATTTAACGATCACCTTTATTGGTCGTAAACAAGGCATGTATACCGCCTCTGGCTCTGCAAAATCAGGGGTAATCAAGTTTGACTCCTTAAGTATTCCTGATTCAGTTTATAAAAAAGTTGAGCCGAGTAGTCACGGTTTAACTCCTAAATTATCACTATCTGTATTAAAACCTCGAAATAAAAATTCGCATAAGGGAACGTATGGCCACGTATTATTAATTGGTGGCTCACCGGGAATGAATGGCGCAATTTTATTATCAGCTATTGCTGCATTGCGCACTGGTTGTGGTTTGGTTACAGTGCTCACCCACCCGGTTCATGCCGCATTTTTAAATATAAATCAGCCAGAAATTATGTGTAGGGGAATTGCCAATACTTGTGAGCTAGAGCAATATTTGTCTGCTGCCGATGCAGTGGTAATTGGTCCGGGGTTGGGTACAGATCAGTGGGGTAAGGATTTACTCAATGCCGTAATAACAACGGACAAACCTCTGGTTATTGATGCTGACGGATTGAATAATTTGCCCAATGTAAAATCTAAAAATAATAACTGGGTGTTAACGCCGCATCCAGGAGAGGCTGCAAGTTTACTCAAGTGCAGCGTCAGCGATATTCAGCAGGACAGGTTCTTAGCTGCTAAAAAAATAAGTGAAAAATATAACGCGGTTTGTGTGTTAAAAGGGTCGGGGACTATTATTCATGATTCACAAAATGCCTATGTGTGCTCCTCCGGTAATCCAGGAATGGCAGTAGCAGGCATGGGTGATGTGTTAAGTGGAATATTAGGTACGTTAATAGCCCAGGCTATGCTACAAGCGGAACAAAGAGCCATGCAGCAGGTGCCCTTCACTGAAATGGTGAATAACGCAGTTGTGTTGCACGCCATGGCCGGTGATAAAGTAGCAGATTCATTTGGTGAAAAAGGCATGTTAGCATCGGATTTATTTCCTGCTATACGGTGCATTGTAAATGGAGGCTAAATTGGGCGGTAATGGGGCTGAGTTTTTCATAAAAGGCGAAAGCGAAATGACACGCTTTGGTGGTGTACTTAGTGAAGTATGCAGCGGTGGCGAGCTTATTTTTTTACACGGAGAATTGGGCGCAGGGAAAACAACCATGGTACGTGGTTTTGTGCGCCAGATGGGCCATGAGGGTGCCGTTAAAAGCCCGACTTACACATTGGTAGAGCACTATTCTTATCATAATAAAACGGTGTATCACTTCGACCTCTACAGACTAGGAGATGCCGAAGAGCTAGAATACATGGGTATACGGGATTACTTTCACCCTAACGCAATCTGTCTTATTGAATGGCCCGAGAGGGGGGTAGGGTATCTACCTAAAGCGGATGTCGATATTAAAATCCTTTACGAACATGAAGGGCAGCGTAGAATCCATCTGGAGCCGGTTAGCGAAAGGGGAATGCAGGTGTTTGACGCGTTTAATGGTCTATATTCTGCATCAAGCTAGGAGATGTTTTGCTCAATTCACTCACTCAGGAGAGCTCTTGGTCATCTTTATAGTGGAAATTACGGTAAAACGTGAACAGATCACATTTCAACGTTATATTATCTGCTAAATTAAGTGATTACCCTTAAAATACAAGGCTGACAAATAAAGTCATCAGGTTTGTATTTCTATAAAGACATATTATTGACACCTAGATATTGAAAAGAATGAGTAATAAAAAAATACAAATAGCCATCAGCTTTTTTCTTCTACTGTTATGTAGCTTGCCGTTAATTGCAGCAAATAACACGATTAGTGGTTTTCGTGTGTGGGATTCACCCGAAGGGAGTCGACTGATTATAGATTTGGCATCAAAACCCAAATTTGAAGTTTTCCGCCTGGATAATCCTGAACGGATTGTAATTGATATACAACAAACCCGATTAAAGGGAAAAGTTCCTCGCGTAAAACGTAATCACAGCCTCTTAAAAAAGGTACGCAGTGCACCCAGAAAGAATAGATCACGAAGAATCGTGCTCGATACTAAAGGGAAAATAAACTATCGTTCCTATGAATTGCTCCCTAACAGGGAATATGGACATAGATTAGTTATTGAGCTTAACTCCACAGAACCAGTTGTCGCCATCGCCCCTCCGGCACCTAAACCAAATAAAGCATTACGAGATATTATTATTGCAATTGATGCAGGGCATGGCGGGGAAGACCCAGGGGCTTCAGGACGCAACGGCACCAGAGAGAAACATGTCGTATTACACATTGCGAAAAAATTGAAAAAAGTCATTGATGAGCAAAATGGTTTTAGAGCGGTACTTGTTCGAAAGGGTGATTATTATCTCAGTTTACGAAAACGCATGGAAATCGCACGTGAAAATAGTGCTGATATGTTTATTTCAGTTCACGCTGACGCCTATAAAAACCCACGAGTAAAAGGCTCCTCTGTTTTTGTGCTTTCAGAGCGCGGTGCTAGTGATGAAGCAGCAAAATGGATAGCAGATCAGGAAAATTCGGCCGATCTTGTTGGTGGCGTTAGTCTTGATGATAAAGATAAAACACTCGCCATGGTCTTGCTAGATCTTTCGCAAACAGCAACAACAGATGCCAGTGTCAGGGTTGCAGATAATGTATTAAGTGAAATTGGAAAAATTGGTCCGGTGCATAATGATACGGTTCAACATGCACGTTTTGTTGTATTGAAATCGCCAGATATTCCGTCTCTTCTTGTTGAAACGGCATTTATATCCAATCCTCGCGAAGAACGACGGTTAAATGATCAGAGATACCAGCTTAAATTAGCAAATGCGATGTTGCGAGGTGTAAAACGTTACTTCAAAAAAAACCCTCCACCGAATACCCTTTTAGCGCAGGCAGAAAATACGCAGACATTATTAGTGGAGCAGGGAGATACACTCTCTCAAATTGCTCGTTCATTAAAAGTAAGTATTGCTACGTTGAAATCGTATAACCAGATGCAGTCAGAAAACATCAGAGCCGGGCAGGTTCTTAATATTCCATTTTGATCTTTTGACTTACAATAGGAAAATATAAAATTTAATGCGAATCACATTTTCTAAAACAGCGCGGCTCAGTCTGCTTGTTATCATTATTCTTGCTATTAGTCTGGCATTTCTTTATTTGATGCAGCGACAGCAGATATATAATAATGTGAAGGAAACCAGCCGTAACTTAATTGAGCAGGAAACCCTGTATTACGATCAGTTAACGCAAGAATGGTCAAATATATTGACTGTGTTATCTAAACACGGCACCTTTCGGCTTTTTGTAAACGCTTATAGTAAAGATAAATTGGACTTTGCGCCTGTTTATCGTGAACAGTTAGAAAAAGTGTTCAACGAAGTAGCGCAATTCAGATTAAGCCATATCCAGTATGTTCGGTTTATAGGGGCCGATGGTATGGAGGAAGTGGTATCCGAAAATGGTAAGCCCTATCGTCAGTATACAAACCTTGCAGGTACATCACTTTTTGCCCAGGGCATAAATCAGCCAGAGGGTGAGCTATCTAAAATAGATTTTGAAAAAGTAGAGGGTAATGCCTATATTAACCGAAGCATTCCAATTTATGCGAATGGTAAAAAGCAGGGTTTGCTTGCAATAACGATAGATTTAAAACTTCTGCTTGATAAGTACCAGTATTTGCTTGCCTCAAATGTTACAGATCATGTCATGGTGTTAAATAAGCAGGGGGGGGTATTGTTTCAAACCAATAAAATTCAACCAGCTGCATCAGAAATCAAAAGTGTTGTTGCCGGCTTGAAACAAACAACCGCTAAATACCCCATACTTGAAGATAGGCAAAATGTCTGGAGTTTTGCCTATAACAAACCCTACAATTTTTACATTTTGTTTCAGACCAACGGCAAACGTATTACAGCCATGTTGAATGAAGAATATAGAAACCTTGGTCTGGTCTTTTCTATTAGCAGTTTTATTCTCGTCTTACTTGTTTTCTGGTCAACCCGGCATCTTGAGCGAAAAGAAGTGCATGAAGCGTCTAAAAAAGTGATGTCTCAACAGCGCTCGGTTCACTTTGCATCTGTAAGTGATGAAATTCGCCCGCCAATTAATGCATTGCTAGGTTCGTTAATGACGCTTACCGAAACGGAGCTCGATAAAAAACAATATTACTATGCTGATACAGCGAAAAAGTCAGCAGAGTGTTTACTCGTTTTGGTAAATGAATTTCAGGATTATTCTCGTATTAGTCGTGGTGAGTTTGCTCTTGAAAAAATCGAGTTTGATCTTCGGGCGACTGTACATGATATCTCTGAATTAATGAGTGCTCAGGCTTATAAGAAAGGTCTTGAGGTTTCCTGCCTTGTTGGCGCTGATGTGCCCAAGCGAGTAGTGGGTGATGCCACCCGATTACGCCAGATAATGATAAATCTGATGAGCTTCGCCGTTGAGTATACTAATCAAGGTGAAATTTCTATTTGCATCAGTGCTGATGATGTTGATCATCATAACAAGCTCGTTCATATCGAAATAATTGATACCGGTAATGTCGTCGGGCAAGACACAATGCAGGAACATTTTAAAATGTTCACTGATCCAAAATTACAGGATCCTGAAAAATATTCCAGTGAAGGTCTTGGGTTAGCATTATCCAAACAACTGGTGGAGTTAATGGATGGTCAAATTTCTGTAGAAGAAAATAGTAGTGGCGGTAATACCTTTAAAATTACATTGCCTATGCCATTCGCGATGGACGTTGAGCCAGCAAAACCAAAAGTCAGTCTTACCGGTAAGCACGTATTGATTTTGGGAGAAATTGAAACAAACCGCACGTCGTTATCTCACGCGTTTAGCAAGTGGGGAATGTCAGGCGCTAGCATGGAAGAGTTTCCGCGAGTCGTTAATGTATTGCGAGAAGCTAAAATTGCAAACAAAGCCTATGACGTTTGCATGGTTGATGTATCGTTAACTTCATCTAGTGATAAAGCCTTTAAGGCAGTACGAAAAATTCGCCAAGAGTTTTCTGAAGATGAGTTAGGTATTATTATTTTGACAGTTCAGGGTGCAGCGGGTGATTTACGTAAAGCAAGAGAGCTTGGCGTGCAAGCTTATCTTACTAAACCCATTAGCCGAAATACAATGCGCCAGACACTGCATCAGGTTCTGGATAACCGTTTGGATCAGACTGCTCAAATTGTTACGCGTCACAGTCTCAAGGAAGGCGAGCATAAAAATATCAGTCGAGTGCTCGCAGCAGAATCAGATGAGCGCACACAAAAGAGGCTGGCAAAATACTTTAACAAAGTTGGGTATCAAGTTGATTTTGCAGAAAACGGACAGAAAGTAAAAGCGGCGATAGCTGATCATGTTTACAGTCTGATTCTCTGTGATGTGAAACTGCCTCAGCTGGATGTTTTTAAATTTGTAAAAGAATATCGTAAAGAAGAGCTGGTGTTTAATTTAGCGTTAAATAGCTCACCAGAAAAACACGTGCATGTGCCGATTATTGGTTTAGTGAAAAATAAAGACAAATCAATCGTATCCCAATGTGACGAAGCCGGAATGGATAAGCTTTTAGCAAAGCCGGTTAGTGATGAGGAAATTCAACTTATTGTCGAGCGCTATTTGACAAAGGTTGAAGAGCCCGATGAGGAAAAGAGAGAGAGTGAAGTTGAGGTTTAGGGGGTATTTTTTTGAATTGTAAAACGGTTTAAATAAATCTTTTTTCTGTGTATGGAAGTGACGTAAATAATAGGTTGGTTAAAATTCAGTACTAAAAAGGGGGGGGGGCTTATTGAGCCCCCCCTTTTTTATTTGTACAAGCAATATTACTTACACCGTTAGCACTTACACCGTTAGCACTTATTTAACAAAGATTGTAGTGTAGTTTCCAGGATCTACTGCTGGAATATTTGCACTAAAGCCAGTGTTGATAGTGGTAATGATGCGATTAGCAATAACGGAATATGCACGTGCTGTTGGGTGAACTCCATCGAGTGAGAATCCTCCACCAGTCGCGTATATTGCAGTGATGGAGCCAGTGCCGTAGTCAATACCAGCAGTAGTGCTAAGTTCCGCCATAATTGCTTCGATATCAACGAATAGAAGATTGTCGTTAGCATCTGCTGTGGTTTTTATAGTGTTGTTAAAAGCGAGTCTTGCAGTATTTATTAGTTCAATTTCTGAAGGGATCAATACATCAGCGTCCTCTAGAGGTACTCCAAGACCCCATATAGAAGTTTGATCATTTTCAATCTTAGGTGTGCCAATTTTAGAGCTGCTTGTAAGTACTAATAGATCATTGGCTGTAGCCTGTCTCATTGAGGGTAAACCTGATCCGCTTAAATCAGTTAAGTCTTCATCTGAAATAACAACTGCATTCTGCCCCGCAGCAAAAGTAATCGTTCGCTTTGCTACTTCATCGGGTTGTCCTGCCAAGAGTGCTGTGACCCCTTTATTATATGCAGTGTAGGCAGCATTTAAGTCATCAGCGTTTGTCTGATCTAATGGCACGGCGTTATATGGTACAGTCTTAAAGTAGGGGAGAGTACTAATGTCAGGGATATTAATAAGAACACCTTTGACATCTGCATTGGCTGTAGTAAATGCGCTAACTAACTGAGTATAAATACCTGCGAAGGCTGTCGGGTCTGTTATGTCGCTAGAACTGTATGTTGCCGGGTTAATGTTTCCCCGTTGATCAGTACCAATGCCGCCGGAAGTCGCATAAGAAAGTACATCATTGTTTCCTACCCATATAACGAAAAAAGAGGGTAGTTGTGCAGCTGCATCAGCAATCATTGTTGTATTTGTTGCTGAGGCGAATCGAACAAAGTATGGGTTAGCAGTGCCCGCGCCTAAACCAGCTTGGTCCCCATAGTCTGTTGACAGTAGATGGAATGATTTGGCACCCGGTACACCCATATTATTAAAAGGTCCGGGTAGAACGTCAGTGACTTCCGTGGTTGGGGTGCCAGTAATTGGTTCAGGGCTTTTTGTTTCGGCATTTAATACATATCTGTTACCGAACTCCGAATTTTCATTACCTCCAATAAGTAAACCGCCTAGGTTGTCACTGACTAATGGTTGGGCAAAACTGCCGCCACCAACTTTTGCAAACTGCTGTGCAAGTATGGCTGGGTAGGAATTTTCCTGTCCAGACAGATAAAGCGCATTGTCAGCATAGCCGGCTGTCAGTGAGTCACCAATGCTGACAAATTTACTGAAGTCAGCAGTGCCGTTACTGTAACTAACATCACCAACGGGTTTGTCGAAACTGGTATCACAAGCTGAAATAACGGCACAGGAAATAATTAATCCGGTGACTTTGAATATTTGATTTTTTTTAAGCATCATTTTTTGTTATCTCAGTATTTATAGTTAAGACCAAAACCGATGGCTTTTACACTCGATATATATTCACCTTTGAAAGAGGTGTCCAGAGTTGCTGGGTTATTATCATCAATATAATCATATGATGCTTTAAACTCCTTAAACATCAGGTACAGAAATGATACATCTACTTCCATCTGTTTAGTGATTTTATAACTGGCACCTGCTGTTAGGCCTGTTGAATCATTACGTGGAGTTTCAGGTGTGTGATAACCGTCACTGATCGGCGTGCTGTCAAAATAAGCGCCGCCACGTATTGTCAGTGCATTGCTTAGTTTATGCTGAATTCCAACGCGGTATACATTAACGTCGTTATAGTTTCGTAGATTATTTGATTCGGCGCCGTTAGCAAATGTTAAATCTAGGCTTTTATACTCGCTCCAGTAAGTACGGTTTATATCAACAGCGAGTATGGTGCTGGAATTTAAATTGTATGAAATACCAATAGTTAATTCGGCAGGTAAAACAAGTTTTGCATCAAATGTTGTGTCAGCGGGATAGGTGCTTTTAAACGTATCGGGAATATTTTCAAAATTGGCTTTTTCATCGTTGGCGTTTAAATTGACGAGTGATCGATAATTTATCCCGACCGCCAATGCTTCAGCGGGTTTAAATAAAACACCAAAATTCATACCCCAGTCAGTTATACCTTTTGCTTCGACGGTTACATTTGAGCGATTTCCATTTTCAGTTAGCCCTGTAGTCAGGTTACGATTAAATTCAACGGAACCATTTACATAGATCGGGCCAAAACCGACGCTTAGTTTGTTGTTTGCTTTAAAAGAAATGGTAGGCTGAACAAATATTGTTTTTAACGAAATGTTATTTACCAGATGTGAACCCGGCCAGTCTTTTTTCCATTCAACAGTATTTCCATAAGGAGTGTAAACACCTAAACCAAGCGATATTCTTTCATCATATTTTCGGACATAGTATAGATAAAGTGGCGTACCGTAGGGATTGTCTGTTTCGGCTGCTACATTAGCAGCTGTATTTTGATATTTTGTTTTCGAGTCGATTATCGTTATTCCTGCACTTATATGTGTTTGCTCTGTTAAAAGCGACATACTAGCGGGATTAAAGAAAACAACTTCAGCACTTTCTGTCATGGCTACACCTGCGTGGCCCATACCAGTGGCTTGTTCTCCCTGGAGTGCTACCCGATATCCTCCAGCAAAAGCGCTGGTTGATATGCACATACTTGCAATTACCAATATTTTTATTTTCATATATTTAATTTCGTAGTCTCTAAAAAATTATGAGATGAATCGGATTCGTTTATACCCGACGCTACTAGTATGTTTTGCTAAATAATATAAGTTCAATTGAAGATACTTGATGACTAACTCATTTGCAACATTGAATGGTACGCGTAAAATAAGCGCTTTAGGGTGAATAGTACTGATGACCCCAAATTATTTTTTTGTTGGTATTGGTGGGCATAACAAATAACGCGGGCAGGGTCTCTATACGTATAATCTACCCAGGCTCACACCTACTATTATTACAAATAAAAACAGGGGGGGTGGCAATCATGCAATCAGACATTGCCCCCGTTAGCTGGTTTATTATTTGGCTTGTTTGTTGATGTTGCTTGGCTAGTTCAAGTAGTTTTGTGGTGTCGGTATTATCGCTTGAATAGGCTAAATAGCTTTGTGGGCCACCGCAGGCTTTGCGGCCAATCGGTAGGGCGCTGCATTGTTTGGTGTCTGTACAACCGGCTGAGCCTATGGTGTGTTTGATTTCTTTTTTTAATTCTTGTAAGTGTTGTCTTAATGTTTCTATCGTTGGCTTGTCAGATTTTTCCGAAACTACAGCCATTTTTTTTGAATGTGGTTTGACTTCCAGTCTGTCCTGGCTACAGGCGTTTAAGGGCAAAATCAGGGTAAGAGCTATGATTAAACCGAGATGATGTTTTTTCATTTTTTTGCGCCATTAGTTAATACTAATTTATCGTGGTGGCCGCCTGAGTAATAACAATTAGTATAATTGCAAAAATTGCAGATGTTATAACTCTAACGGCGCTACTGTTCGTGTTGCACATAAATTACCCCCTTAATTTGTCAGTATCCTAATAATGTGACGATAATATGTTTACATTATTTTCCTGTATTAATATTCTAATATTAATAGGATAGTGCAATAAATCGGGTATGCCTGTTAACTAGCTTACAGTGAAGTAAATTATATTATATCGTAATTGCGTATAAGCCTAACAAAATTGCGCCAATACTGATTCCGAAGATCAGCTTATCTTCAGTGGTGGCACCTACTTTAAAAAGTGTGGTCTCTGGTGAGCCTGGTTCATAATAAACATTAATTTCACTGTCGGCGGGATATTGTTTTTTAAAGTGCTCAGCAAATCCCGGTATGGTTTCTTCGCTGGGAGTAGGTGTGATTTTTTGTTCGAAATGTTTGTCTGAGACCGAGTATCGAAAATAGATATCAGGGGCCGAAGTCTCGGGCTTGTCATTAGCTTTGTAAAAAATAGCTGCCTTAGTATAAGGCCAGTTTCTCTTTTTGTTGTTCTGAATGATCTTTCTGCCATTCCAAATGGCGGCAGCTAGACCGGCTAGAATGAAGAAAAAAATGATAAATGAGTAATAATTGTGCATTGTCGATCTCGTTATGTAAGGCATTACGTATAAAGTATGACATTACACTAGAGATTCAATTGAATCAAAGGATAGATGAAGCTTGGTGTTTAGCTAGTAATTTTCTTCCCATGAAATGTAATTTTCCAGCTGTTTAATTGTATATTTTTGATCGTTAATGATTTCTTTAACAACGTCGCCAACGGAAATCATTCCCACCAGTTTAGTGTTTTCTAGTACGGGTAAATGTCTAATTCGATGCTCCGTCATTAAAAACATGCATTCATCAATGCTTTGTTCAGGGTGGGTGTAATAAACCTGTTTTGACATAATGTCTTTTACTTTGGTGTTTGAAGATGAGCGCTCTTTCAATATGACCTTTCTGGTATAGTCTCGCTCAGATATAATGCCCACAAGTTCGTCATTATGCATGACAGTAAGCGCTCCAACATTCTTATCTGCCATTAATCTTATAGCATCAAGTACGATATCTTCAGGCGATACTGACCATAGTTCACCGCTTTTGGTTGATAAAATAGCTTTAACATTGGACATGATGCTGACCTCTAGTAAAATACATATTACTTTTTTACACAGCAAAATACTTGCCGTTGGCGTTTGATTTACGGAAACTAGATATGACCTATAAAACTTTACTGACTTGTCAGGAGTTAGACTCCATTACTAATTCTACGGATTTACTTATAGTAGATTGTCGCTTTAACCTGGTCAATACATCATTGGGGGAAAGCGAATATGATTCCGGTCATATTCCTGACGCAATTTATGCGCATCTCGATAATGATTTGAGTGGAGCCATTATACCGGGAAAGACTGGCCGGCATCCATTACCTGAAGTCGATGAGTTAAATAGACTTTTTTCATCATGGGGAATAAATGAGAGCACACAGGTTGTTGCGTATGACGATGCTGGTGGGCCATTTGCGGCTCGATTGTGGTGGATGTTACGCTGGATCGGGCATGATAAAGTTGCTGTCTTAGATGGTGGTTGGAAGCAGTGGGTTACCGAAGCCAGAGATGTTTCTCAGTCTGAAAAAACATTGATTCAGTCAAATTTTGTTTCGAAAATTAATCCGACCATGCTAGCTAATGCTGATGATGTAATTGTTGCGCTGGATAATAGAATTGTTAGTTTACTCGATGCGCGCACTTACGATCGGTTTTGTGGTGAAAATGAAATGCTGGATGCAAAAGCAGGTCATATCCCTGGCGCCATATCTGCTCCGTTCATTGATAACTTGTATGACCACGGGGAATTTAAAGATAAAAGAGAGTTGGCCGCGTTATACAAAGAAAAAACAGCCAATAATAAGGGTGAGGATATTGTTGTTTATTGTGGCTCTGGTGTGACGGCAGCACATGATATTCTGGCAATGGAATATTGCGGTATAAGTGGTGCTAAGCTTTATGCCGGCTCATGGAGTCACTGGATTACAGATGATAGTCGCCCCATATCTACCGGTTAATAAAAATGCATGAGATAAAAAGTAAAGGGATTAATTTATGGCGCTAAGTAAAATGAAAATAGCGTTCATTTTACTATTTGGCCTTCAGTTAACTGGCTGTTCCTGGGTGAAATTAACATCGGCTGGAAAAAATGTGTACATATCTAATGCCGCCGCTATTGCTTCATGCAAGAAATTGGGTTCTACCACGGTGGCATTGCAAGGGGCGATGCCAGGTATTAAACCGAAGCAGAAAACAGTTGAAAAAGAACTTGGGACACTGGCTCGAAACTCTGGAGCGAGTATGGGGGGTAATACTATTGTTCCTACGTCGGAAATAAAAAACGGTGAAAAATCGTTTGATGTATATAACTGCGCAAGTATATAAAACTAATCAGCTTTACTCGTTTTCGTTCTCGATTATATTATGAGTTTTTTCTCAAAAATATGTGATTATTACATCGCAACCCTATTATCTCGGTAAGTCTAGGTTAATCCTGAGCGCAGGCGTTTTCATTAAAATTGTTAGTGCAGCGTGAAACTTTATTACTTAGAATAGCGGCTCATTTTTTAAGGTTGAAAAAACACCATGTTTAGCTATCGTCACATTTATCATGCGGGAAATCACGCTGATGTTTTTAAGCACACCGTATTAACTGGACTGTTACTCGCTTTACAGCGTAAACCCAGCCCATATTGCGTTCTGGATACTCATGCTGGTATAGGTCATTACGATTTTAAGAGTAATCAGGCTAGCAAAAATGCTGAGTTTAAAGAGGGTATTGCAAAAGTTGTGTCGCAGGCTAAATCTGCACCTGAATTGATCAAACAATATCTCTCACAGGTGCAATTACTTAATTCTCCAGGTTCGTTGCGTTTTTATCCAGGGTCGCCATTACTTGCCCGACAATTGTCCCGAGATAATGATCAGCTGATTGCCTGCGAGTTTAACCGGGCAGATCACGAGATTTTGAAAGGTTGTTTTCGTGGGGATTCTCAAGTTGCGGTCCATTGCAAAGATGGGTTTAACGGCATGAAAGCATTCTTGCCACCAAAGTTAAAACGCGGCCTTGTGATTATTGATCCACCCTATGAGCTTAAAGATGAAGTTGAACAAGTTGTTGGTGGGCTGGAGCTTGCGTTAAAACGCTGGCCCAATGGGATTTATGCGATTTGGTATCCTATTCTTGATAGGCCATTAGATAAAAAACTGCGTGAAAAAGTTAAAAACCTGGATATTACAAAACTGTTAGATGTGCAGCTCACAGTAAAAGACAAACCCGATGTGCTGAGCATGATTGGCTCAGGTTTGTTGATTATTAATTCTCCCTGGCAGTTTGATGATGAATTGCAGCAAGCTTTACCTTGGTTGCAGAAGCAACTTAGCCAGAACGGCGAAGGTTATGTCAAGATTGAGCATTTAATAGCTGAATAAGCTCTATTGTTTTTTTAGTGAAAAAACCTTTCCGCTCTTATAGCCAATAACAAACAAGTTTCCCTCTATATCCTCAGCAAATGAGGATATATTAAGGGGGCTGTTTAAAATAAGGTTATTTTCAATCTGGTTGTTTTCATTTTTACGCAGTGCCCATATCTTTTTTGTTACATAATCACCATATACATAATATCCCTCTAATGCTTCGATGGTTGATCCGCGATAAACGTAACCACCGGTTATCGCATATCCTTCACCGTGAGAGTACTCGTAAATGGGTTTAATTAAATTTGATTGATCGCAGTTGTCTTCATTAAAGCAATGGTTACCTTCTGTGATATTCCAGCCGTAATTGCCACCACTTTTAATTAGGTCAATTTCTTCCCATTGGTTTTGGCCTACGTCACCAACCCATAGTTCTCCTGTTTTTTTATCAAAGCTCCAGCGCCAGGGATTGCGTAATCCGTAGGCGTAAATTTCCTTTTTTCCGCGTTCATTTACAAAAGGATTAGTCGCTGGAATAGCATAAGCGCCGTTGTTTTTGCTCACATCTATTCGTAACATAGAGCCGAGCAATGTATTTATATTTTGGCCGTTTTGTTTCGGGTCACCGCCACTTCCGCCATCACCAAGGCCAATATAAAGGTATCCATCCGGCCCGAAACTTATCTGGCCGCCATTGTGGTTGGAGTAGGGCTGGGGGATGCTGAGGAGGATCTTTTCTGATTTTGTATCTGCAATGTAACCTTTTGACGAAAAAAGAGAAATAATCGAATTATTATCTTCCGATGTGTAACACACGTAAAAATACCCGTTATTCTCAAAATCGGGGTCCAGAGCCATTCCTAGTAGGCCGCGCTCACCACCGGAGCGTACTCGATCTTTAATATTGAGAAAAGCCTGCTCATTATCACCATTTTGTGAAAACGTTTTAATGACGCCCGATTGCTCAATTAAAAACCATTGTTTGTTTTTGGACTGATAAAGACCGACAGGTTCAGAGAATGTCAGCGCAGGAAAGGTTTCTTCAAGTCTAAATTGAGTGTTCTCAATGTTGGTAGCGATAGAGAGTTTTTCTGATGGATTAATGATCGCTTCGGTATTGTCGTTTTTACAGGCGATCATTGAAAATAAAATTAAACCGATTGAGATACTGCGAAATGCTGATGTTTTCATAGTAAGCCTTTGTTTAAAATGAGATTATGATCAACGCCTTAACGTTAGTTGCATCCTGTTCTATTACACATTGTAGCGGTCCGGCGGAATTTGTATAATCAGATATTTTTCAGATGTGAGCAAATATGTTAATTGTTATTTCTCCGGCAAAAACACTCGATTATACGACAGCGCCAACGACTCAAAAATATACAATGCCTGATTATCTTGACGACTCACAAGAGCTAATCAACCGAGCGCGCAAATATTCCACACTGGATATTTCTGAAATAATGGCGGTGAGTACCAAAATTGCTGAATTAAACTTTGAGCGCTTTAAAGACTGGCATACACCTTTCTCACCAGAGAACTCAAAACAGGCTGTACTCGCCTTTAAAGGTGATGTTTATACCGGACTTAATGCAGAAACGTTAAAAGCAGCTGACTTAACTTTTGCCCAGAAGCATCTACGTATATTGTCAGGGTTATACGGACTTTTACGTCCATTGGATTTGATGCAGCCATACCGTTTGGAAATGGGTAGGAAAATTGAAAACGAACGCGGCAAAAATTTGTATGACTTTTGGGGTAACATTGTCACTGAAGGTCTTAATAAACAACTAAAACAGTCCCA
>Ga0224507_10000287_pt1 | contig 20412 bp, 18 predicted proteins | sample SF_Jan12_sed_USG_3_FD_170159 | JGI IMG/M metagenome (GOLD analysis project Ga0224507, IMG submission 170159) | Sediment microbial communities from San Francisco Bay, California, United States - SF_Jan12_sed_USGS_13 | ecosystem: Environmental > Aquatic > Marine > Sediment | place: USA... | reverse complement strand
TTACGGTCCCTGTGATCGGTACGATATTTTGTTTATTCGCTTTTCGCACCTAGCCTTGTCCGCCGACACTATTCCGGTCGGCCCGGCAACAATGGGAGGTGTGGTCAAATCTTTTGTCTCGACATAGCTATAGCTAGCCAGCTACGTTGCATGCAACAACCACTGTCAAAGATAAATATTTGACCCGACCTCTTCACTACCTCTTCCACTGTCGCGAACAAGACAAAGTTTTAGACATTTGTCATTAAAACAATGAGTTTTAAAAAATTACATATTTCTATGGAACAAAGAAAGTGGGAATGCATTACGGTACCGATTTTTCAACAGCTATCAGTATTGATAATCATTATCTATTGGAACAATAACTTGTTTTGCACTTAGCCTACGTATAAAATGCGTGACAGAGAAGAGAAATAAAACATCCCAAATATAAAAATAAAGAATATATCATGAAAAAAAGTAAAATTAAAAAGATAGCAGAAAAGCTTGGTATTAAAACTAAAAACATGGATAAAACTGACCTAATCCATGCCATTCAGTGCGATGAAGGGTACAAGCCATGTTTTCAAACGGAACAGGAGAGCTGTGAGTATCTCAATTGTTGCTGGAGAGAGGATTGCTTGCCAGCTAGTGGCACTGAAAGAATTAAGGTGGCCAAAAGAGATTTATATCTCAAGTCCATTAAGACTAAGGCAAAAAAGTTCAAAAAAAACATTGAGGAACTAAAAGAGAAAACCAAAAAAATGGTTGGAGAAAGAAAAATCGAAGTCCTTGGGGAAATCAAAAGACTGGAGAAGAAGGGAGAAAAAGAGATTAAACTAAAAATGCATGAAGTTTCCGAGGCCAGTGAGGATGTTTGGAAGAAAACCAAAAAGGGAATTGATCACTCCTGGGATGATTTAAGCAAGAAGTTCAAAAAACTTAGCAAAAAAGTTCATAAACATAGAGAGAATAACAATAACTAAATATTTGTAAATGGTCACGGGCACCTCATCTTTATGCGGTTGCCTCTGCCCGCATAGTCAACCGGGCCCCCTCCTCCTGGCAATGCTGTTGACTTAGGACTTACAAGGGTCGCTCTCGCTTTTGCCGGGCACCCACAAGGGGTTGCCCCTACAGATCTGGGAAAACTGGAAGGCTCTCCCAATAATGCATCAATTTGCTTAAGCAAAATCTTGTTTATTCAATCATACCTTGAAACTGGCACCGAGCTGTAGGGCTCCCCTTATGGGTATAGCCGTCAGGCTAAGGAGAATATCCTATTAACACATATAATTGAATCATGTTGCAGAATAAAAAAGGGCGATCACAAGGATCGCCCCTACGCACGCCAGCAGCATTAGGAATATATGATTAAATGATTAACGCATCAGCTCTTATCGAATTGCCGTTGCTCCACAGGTTTGGATTAAAGGGAGACCCTTTTGACATCCCAAGGTTTTGCCTTAATCTAATACTATATTTTCTCGCTTTCAAGTCTTAGCCTGACGGCTATGGGGCCACACCTACAGTACCAAGGTAGATTCAACGTTTCATAAAATTTACTACTTTTGCTTAAATCAACAGCAAACCATCCAGGACCTCTGGCCTAAATCTTTGAAGTATCAGAAATATAACTTAAAGATTTTGTGAGTTATTATATATTTGGTATTTACTAATATTAGGCTTCCCCACCCTTTTTCAGATAAACGATATCGCCATCTGACCAGATCCCAAAAGGTTATAACAAACTAAAATATCAAGCAAAAGCTACATCCAGGATCATCATTAGGGTAAAGCCGAAAATAGTGCCCATGGTGGCTATATCAGTGTTCTTTTCTCGTTGAGACACGGGAATCAACTCTTCCACCACTACATAGATCATGGATCCAGCGGCAAATGAAAGGGCGTAAGGCAAGAGGGGTTGAATATATACTACGGCTGCTGCGCCAATTACTGCAGCCACAGGTTCCACTGCACCGGACATCTGACCGTACCAGAAACTCTTCAAGCGCGAATACCCCTCACGACGTAACGGGATGGAAACTGCTGCTCCTTCCGGAAAGTTTTGTATTCCGATGCCCACTGCCAGAGCAAGTGCCCCGGCAAAGGAGGCTGAGGGAAGGTCAGCCGCCAAGGCACCAAAAGCAACCCATATTGCCAATCCTTCTGGAATATTGTGCAGGGTAATAGCCAGCACCAGCAACACGCTTCTTTGCCATCCGGTTTTGATACCCTCAGCCTCTTCCATGGGAAAACCCAAATGAAGATGGGGTATAATTTTATCTACGAAATATAAAAAGAAGGCACCCATGAGAAACCCAGAGGATGCTGGAATCCAGGGGGGAAAGCCCTGGGCCTCGGACATCTCAATGGCTGGGCCTAAAAGAGACCAAAAGCAGGCAGCAATCATAACACCGGCTGCAAAACCGAGCATCCCATCCAGAATTTTTCTGTTCATCTCCTTGAAAAAATATACTAGAGACGCACCCAAAGCGGTCATAAACCAAGTAAACATTGTTGCCACAAAGGCCGCAGTTACTGGGCTGGTATCACCAATTCCATTAATTGTCACAGGGCCTGGCTCCTAATTTTTATTATTTAAGGGAAAGAAAAGGGCAATGTTGTTGGCTTAGGAATTTCATGGCAATCTTTCGGTTTAGCCGGGCACCCACAGGGGGTGCCCCTACAGCTTCCGGGTAGATTCGATGTTTCGGAAAATTATGAACTTTTGCTTAAGTCAACAGTCTTGGGGGGAGCAAATATTGTTGACTTAAGCTTTGCAAGGGTCGGCTCTCGGTTTTGCCGGGCACCCACAGGGGGGAGCCCCTACAGCTTCTGGATAGATTCGACGTTTCTTAAAATTTGGACCTTTTGCACAAATCAACAACATTGCCCATTGTAATCCCCCTACAGGTCTAGACAAAAAATAACCTATTTATAAATAGAAATCTATATGACGAAAGTAACTAAATTGGGGAAGAGATAAATTGAATGTTGCCACATTGGCATACTTTTATACAAATAAGCAAATCAGGATCTATTGAATGCCATAGGCAACCCACGAGTTTCTATGCAAGCAAGAATAGTAAGCCTGAGGTAAAAATTAAAAATTCTCCATATCCTTGAGCTCTATTTTCAACGCTTCCACCGATATAAAAAGTTCGCGCAGGGAAAAACCTAAGGATACTAGCATAAGTAGAAGGCTAATTCCAAAAATAATCTTACCCATCATACTGTTGTCGGAAAAGAGAAAAAACATACTGAGCACACAGCAAAACAGGGCCGCCACCCCGCATAACTGCATATTACGGATAAGAAACACCCGGCGTTTTAAAATGTGAATCTGCTCGCTTACCGATATTTCAGGGTTATTCTTATATTGGGAATGGAGATTACGAATCCGGGCACCAAGAGCTAGGAAACGATTGGTATAGGCCACGAGGAGTAACGATATGGCGGGAAAAAGTAGTGCCGGAGTAGTTAATGATATTTCCATGCATGAGCCCGTTTATTTATAAGTCATGATAGCTCGTTTAAAATTATTTTGATTATAATGCTCAGAGAACAAAATACTCAGCCCACTAGCCATACCGCAACATTTTCCGCCTGCTGGATAGTCCTATGGGACACTCCTTTAAACATCCCCTTGGCCACATCCCGTCCCCGTCTCCCGATAACTATGGTACCGCAGCGATGCTTTCGAGCCTGACGAAGTAAATCGTGACTGGGATCAAAATCGCTGCATGTGGGGAGCTGAATGATGCGCTCCTCCTCCACTCCGCTTTCCACTAAAAGCCGGAGGTGAGCGCCGATGAGGTCATTATCTAAATCAAGATACTTCTCACACCATTCTTTACCCCACAACATTTCAAAATCCTCACGGATAACCTTAACACCCTTTTGCAGAAACGCTCCGGAGTGGTAGAGGTAAATTTTAGCATTCGGACTTTTGTTCACCATAAAGGCCAAATGGTCAGCTGCGAGCAACGATTCGATTATTCCATGGACCCCCAGGAGATAATTATTAGAGCTGACCTCTCCGTCAATAATCCACACCGGCACCTCACGACAACGATTAAGCAAATCAGCGGAAACGGAGCCGAAAATCATCTCCCCTACCACGCCCATGCCTCGCCGGCCGAGAAGTAAGGCATCATAACCTTGTTTATACACCTTTTGATGAATAGCAATAGCAGCTGGACCACCAGTTGTTTGGGTGGCAAAACTCACTCGTTCCTTATCAAAACCGTTGCGCAATAGCCGTTTTTGAGCGTCCTTGAGATATTTAACTGCTTTACAAATTTTACGTTCAGTGGCAGGAGTATTTTCGCGCAGCGGATCTACATCCAGCATCCAGTTCTGATCGGAACCAGAAGTAGAAATAATCGACAACAGATCAACAGAAATAGAAGGATTGGATCCAAAAAGCCTTATGAGATAATCAAGGCTATTTGAACTATAGACCGAACCATCTACCGCGACTAATATTTTTCGTTCCATGGTTTATCTCCACTCTCCGGACTCATACCTCATGGTTTATCCATTATTAGAATTACCTTCCACCATAACTCGCTTTTTTGCTTTTCCCAACATGATTTGTTTTCAATATGATAGAGCGAAATAAACACAGGTAACAACGAACACCGAGACCATACGAAAAGTTTGACTATACATAATGAGTTCCATGGCTGTGCGGGGGGGAAATATCCCGGCATAATAGGGGAATTGATGCCTGATTGCCCGGACTGGCGAGGATAGTATATTCCCGGCCATTAGGGCAAGCACCACCTCCCGCTCCCCCAGCACTTGGTTTTGTAAAAGTGCACCCGCTGCGGCTAAACCAGCAGTAAATTCAGCGGCGATATGAAGAACCACGATGGACATAGCCTGGGGGGAGAGCCAAGAGAGAAAGGAGATATGATCAGCCATGAGTGATTCCAACCAATTAAATATACCGAGTCGGTTGAAAATAAAAAAGAGAATATAAATAGGCACTGTAAAAGTGCATATTTTGCGGATACGCTTTTTAAAGCGCATCCAGGTCTTAGCCCATGCCTTTTTAAAAGACCTCTCTTCCGGAGCACTACCGGCCCGGTTCAAAGGGCAACTTTTAACCCTGGAGAGCAAAATACGACTGATAAAGGTAATGGTCATGGTCCTGAGCAGAGCCGCTCCAAAAGTCATCCCGATATAGATAAAGGCGGCACTTTTTAACAATGGAACGGTAATAAAAAAAGTGGTGGGCAGGTGGAGAAAATAGGTGGGCATGCTATTAAAGAGGTTTGCAAGGATGAGCTCCTGCTTAGTTATCTCTTCTTTTTCATAGGCCTCTGAGAGCATGGTATTAGCCGTTACACCTGAGAAAAAAGCCATGGAAAATGAAGCCCCGGTGATGGGAGATAAGCGAGCGAAACGAATCAAGGGCCGAGAGACAAAGGCCACCTTTTGGGTCCAGTTCAAGGCCTCGATAAAGTTGGCAACCAAAAGGCCAATACTGATAAACCCCATTAGTCTGATCAACGGCCAAATGAGTTGTTGCCAAATATTAGTTAGTTCTACCATGGGAAATTTTTATTTTATAATGGTGGGAAAGGGATAATTGTCTACACAACTATAACCCCATTCACCGGGTTAAAAAATGATCTATTACATCGACGTGGTAAATAAGTGTTCATATGGTTCTTAACTAGCTGATTTGATAAAGTGCAAGTTTGTAAGTGGTCACAAGTGCTGCGGATGTGCGTGATCAGTACGGTGAGCTATAGATATTACTATGTGAATCCGGCCTCTGGTCGCGCCCAGACGCTGTGCTAGTGAACGCTTACAAAACTAAACAATTATACCTTTTGATATACGGCTTTTTTTACCATGATACAAAGTTTTGTTGAAATAAAAATTCCGGAAAGCTTAGGGCCTTCCGGAATCATAATTAAACAAAAATATGCGACTATCAGTTTAGAACATTTAGATCGTATTTATTCGCTCCGACTGCGTCAGAATCGAGACATAGCAGCGCTACATCGAGGATTTTGCGACCTATGGAGCAGAAGAATACGACCTAAAAGCAGACCCGAGAATAAGAAGTAAATTATTTTGATTTCCTTAATAAGTAAAAGCCCCAGGTGGCAATAAGCAATGGGAATAGAGCCCAACCGGATCCCCGGTGCGAAGAAAGAAATCAAAATGATGATTAATCAACTCCACCAATCTAGTTATCTCAGACTTTGGAAGCAAAATAAATTGATGATCAACAGGCAACATCCCCATGGCCGACTGGCTGAGCTGTTTTAAAAACTCTTGTCCGGGGCTCAACTTCTCTTCCATTAGAGCTGGGCTAAATGTTTTTATACCAGCAATGGATGCTGCCTCGGCAACAGCATCGTTTAGGTCTCCCAGCTTATCCACTAACCCGAGACTCTGAGCGGTGGCACCATCCCACACCCTACCCTCGGCTACTTTTTCAACCCGGCTCTTCTCCATACCCCTCCCAGCTGCCACAACCTCTAAAAATTGTTGGTAGCCATGTTGTACCTTAAGCTGAATAGCCTGTTCCGTCTCCACCCCTAGGGTTCGAGTCGGATCCCCGTCTCCTGCAATTCTGGTAGTTCCCATACCATCGCTAAATATTCCATAATGGGCCAGAGACTCCTGAAAAGATGGAAATGCTCCGAATATACCGATGGAACCGGTAAGAGTGTAAGGCGACGCCAAAATAGCATCAGCATCTGCTGCGAGCCAATATCCACCTGAGGCCGCCATTGACCCCATGGAAACCACCACCGGTTTACCTGCCTGCTTGGTTCTGAGTATCTCCTGGCGAATATATTCCGATGCAAAAGCACTACCCCCGCCAGAATCGATTCTCAAGACCAGAGCCTTAACCGCCTTATTCTCACGAGCCTGACGAATCTCCTCGCTGATATCCATGGAAGCAATTTGTTCAGGCTCTCCCTTGGCGTGGATAATATTGCCCTGGCAAACAATAACCGCGATAAGGTTTTTATCCTCTTCGTCACTACTGCTAAAAGAACTACCGGTGGCGTCCAGATAATCTGCCGAGTCAACTTTCTTGTAACCACCCCCATTAGCACCTTTACCGGTGAGACTGACAAGATAATCCTCTAACTCATTGTGAGTTTTCAAGCCGTCGATAAGGCCAGCATTAAGAGCAAGGCGACCGGAATTTCCCTTAACGGACCGTACATTGCTCACCAATTTATCGATATGGTCCTTTATCGCTTGAGGGGTTAAGCCCCTTTGCTGTGCTATATCATCACAATATACGTTCCATAAATTTGATAACCAGACCCGATTAGCCTCTTTGGCCTCGCCAGACATATCATTACGGATGAACGGTTCCAGGGCTGATTTATAGGAACCGACCTTGAAAATATGAAAATGGACCCGAAAGTCATCCAGAAACTGTTTAAGATAGATTCGAAAAACCCCGAACCCGTGCAACATAACATCGCCCATAGGGTTCATATAGATTTCATCGGAGTAGGAAGCCAGGTAATATTGGGTTTGATTGAAGCTATCGCCAACTGCAATAACTACTTTATTATTCTTTTTGAAATTCTCAATGGCTCGGCCAAGGGTCTTTATCTGATTCAAACCGATATTTCCCATGGAAGAAGAATCGATAACCATCATCTTAATGCGTTTATCGGTTGCCCCATTATTAACGGCATCCAGGAGGTCCTGAAACACTGTTTCACGTCGCCCCTTACCACCACTGACTTCGTTGATGAACATAGTAAACTCATCAATAGTGGACTTCTCCACCACGTTGCCCACTGGCCGGAGTACCAAAGCTGCTCCGTTGGGCACTGTGGGTTTAATTTCATGAAAAAGCCCTCCCAGTACCACTAAAAAAATTATAAATAGAAAAAGAACGGCCAGGCTGCTGCCCAGCGTAATTAGCCTTATGCACCAGCGCAGGATCTTGCCTACCACATCAAAAAATGTTTTCAAAATAACACCATAAATTTGGAACCTGACGTATTGTATAAAAAAATCTCATGGGAAACGATACCGGATCGGGTTGCTTCTTGCAAGGGGCGAGCGAGTAGAGATAGTAATAAATCGTAAATTACACCTGTTATTAACTCATGTATTTTCTGTAAGAGTTCACCAGCACCACGTTTGCAGACGATCAAACCGGATTCACATAAGATTAACTTTAACTATCCGGCCTGCTTGCATACATCCACAGCACTGGTAAACACTTACTGAACCGATGTTGTAGCACTTTTCTTTTTAACCCGGTGAACGGTTAATATTTTTTTGATAAGAACAAAATAGATCATTAAGCTCATAAGCGTGCATATTCCACTTAGGAGCTATCAGAATATCCGGATGGGAGGTGGACCAAAAACGATGGATCACCACCGATTGCGGAACACGTGCAATGACCTGAGATAACAGTTTCATATAATCTTCAACAGTAAATACCCCGACCTCCCCACGTTGATACATATGATGAAGCTCGGTATCACGGATCACCTGTAAATGATGAAATTTAAGAGCGTCCACTCCGCTTGCACACACTTCTTCCACCGTTGAAAGCATCTCTTGGGTACTCTCACCGGGAATACCAAAAATGAGATGGGCCCCGAGCTGCAAGCCATCTGTTTGGCGAATTAATGTGGCTGCCCCCTGATAATCGGCATAGCTGTGATTGCGATTAAGCAAATCCAAACTCTTTTGGTGGATGGACTGGAGACCCAGTTCTACCAAAATTTCCTTACCGCTGGAGCGCTGAAGATCATTAAGGGCCGCCACGATATCTGAATAAATATAATCAGGGCGAGTAGAGATAATAAGGCCCACGCAAAGAGGGTCGGCAATCACCTTTTCCAAAATCGGTTTAAGCAGATCCAGGGACAGTGCGGTGACTGTCTCTTGTTGAAAATAGCCGAGGAAAAACCGAAATTTTCTGCGCAATAAATCTTTTTTCCCCTTGCCAAGCTGAGAGGAAATTGAGTCATTGGGATCCAAAAACAGAGGAGTAAACCCTGCAGGCTGACAAAAAATACAGCCTCCTGTTCGCCGATTGGGACACTTTACTCCCACATCAAGAGGAATCTTACCCACCGATCCCCCATATTTTTGACGATAATGGGTGCTAAAAGTAGTGATCAATCTACGTTATCCACAAGTTGATAATAGCGGCCCTCACCACATCCACGACACAAAATTCGGCCCTCTTGATTTATTTCCCTTTTGTTTTGCACCCAATCACCGCAAGCCTCACACTGTACCCTGCTCATGGGACCGCCGGGCATATTATACTCTGGGATGGTAACTCGGACCCGTTCAACCTTGTACAGCTCTTCCTCCGGCATTATTTTATATGCTTCCAATTGACGCTTGCGCTTTTCAAGAATTTCCGGACAATAATTTTTTGACGCTTCTCTGGACTCTTCTAAAGCGGTTACCCGCACAGCCACACCAGTTTCCAGGTTAACAAAGGTGGCCGCCATAACCCCATTATCCACAAAACGCAGAGAGCGTTTACCCATACTACAACCGGTCACAGACTGAATGGCATCGGTAGCGCAACGGTCAAGCTCCACAAAAACATAGACCTTTTTGCGATCATTGCCCTTGGGATCATCAATTCCTATTTCCCGCAAACCTAACATGGCGAGCCGCACCCCAATCACCTGGCCAGGGCAGATATGTCCATGAATTTTAGTGGACTCAGCGAACAATATTTCAAACGGCTCCATGGTTAACTTTCCTCTATAATTTACTTAGTGGTAAATCATCCAGCAGAACCGCATTTGCACACGATCATGCCGTTTCACACATAACAACTTTATCAACCGGCAACTTACACACATACACACCACTGCTAAACAATTTCAAAGTTACTTACGAATAATCCGGACTATCCCATTCACCTCAGGATCATTAATGGGCGGTTCACTTGCTATCTCGACCAGCGTACTCGGATTGGCCCGCTCAATTGACTCCCCTTTTGCATTGGTAATCGAGGTGATTCGTACCTTTTGAGTCGCTATAGAACGGGGCAAATACTCAACCTCATCGCCAACCCGTAATAGATTGCGAGTTTCCATGGTTAATGGAGACGCACTGCGAACTATTCCAACCGGTGCCCAAGGTTGTGGTGCCCGCATCTCATCATATAGCATATCGGAAGAGTCTGGAGAACTATCTGCAAAGTTTTCCGACTGCCCCCTGGTACCTATTTTTTTCATCTCTTCAGAGAATTCCACTGGCAGTACACAGTTTTCTAGGGATGTTCCACGTGAAACATTGTCCCGAATCCAATCAAGAGCAGCCCGATAAACACGCACGGTTTGCCCCACATACCCCATGGACTTTACCCGTCCTTCAATCTTTAATGAATCTACTCCAGCCCCAATCAGAGTTGGTAATCGATTAAGCAAACACAGGTCTTTGGAGTTAAAGATGTATGTTCCACGTTCATCTTCCTCCACCGGAAAATAACGGTCCGGTCTCTTTTCCTCAACCACTCGGTAGGAGTAACGACATGGCTGGGCGCAGTCCCCCCGGTTAGCATCTCGACCCGTTAAATAGGTGGAAAGCATGCAACGACCGGAATAAGAAATACAAAGTGCCCCATGCACGAAAACCTCAAGTTCCACGGAAGTGGATTGCCGAATAGTACTAATTTCAGCCAAACTCAGCTCTCTTGCCAAATTTACCCTTTTGACCCCCTGCTCGCCCCAGAAACAAACACTGGCCGGATTGGTCACATTAGCCTGAGTGGATAGATGGATCTCCACTTCAGGAATGATTTTCCGGGCAACATATAATATTCCAGGATCGGAAATTATTACACCATCCACTCCAGCATGACGTAAAAACAAAAAATAGTCTTCAAGACCATCAAAATCCGCATGGGTAGCAAAAATATTTAAGGTTACATACACCTTTACCCGGTATTTATGGGCATACTCCACCGCCTCTTGCAAACCAGCTTGGTCAAAATTTGCGGCCCTAGAGCGCAGACTATATTGTTTACCGCCCAAATATACTGCGTCAGCCCCATAGTGTATTGCAGTAACCAACTTGTCAAAACTACCAGCCGGTGCCAGTAACTCCGGCAATGCTCGTTTATTTTCCATAAATTTTTTCACTATATTTTAAATCAGATCCAATCAGGTCAGACTGGTTATCTGTTAGATATATATGTTAGGTTTGTAAAATCAATTATTATTAAATCAATCGTCATTTAAAAATTCCATTGGAACTTCTAGTTTAAAGGTGATAAAAGTGACAATATATTTTAGGATATCCATCAATTTATGCTGTGACAATGGTTTGTTACCTAACAAACATAACTCTCATAACCAGCAAACATTCTCCCCCAATGAAATGACACCGTAAGTGACATAATAATAATCAAGGGCAACAGAGGAAAATATATTAATTCACCTTTCAGACAATAAATAATTTATTTGTTTGGTCTTATAACAAACCAAACACAACAATATTAAATAATATACTCTTTTAATAGGAGAGCACAATGGTCAGTAAAAATTATTCTAAAACCGGAAAAATCTGCAGAGTTACATTTAAATATCCCAACAAAGAAAATGCCCTTTCCTGCTATCTCGCCGGGAGCTTCAACCAATGGTCTCAAGATAGCACCCCTCTAAAGCAATTAAAAAACGGTAATTTTTCAGTAACCGTTTCTCTTGCAGCTGGACACACCTACGCCTATCGCTATATACTGGATGGCAATGTTTGGGTCAATGACACTGAAGCTGATGGTCATGCTTCAAACGACTATGGTGAGAATAACTCCCTCATATCGGTATAGCCCTACCCTTGCCGACAATGCTGTAGACTTAAGAATTTCAAGGGAATCTCTCCGTTCAGCCGGCCACCCACAGGGGAGTGCCCCGACGGCTTCTGGATAGTTTCAACGTTTCGTATAATTAGAAACTTTTGCTTAAGTCAACAGTATTGCCCACAAGAGGTGCCCCAACAGATTCCAGAAGTCTTTCCGAAAGAGGCTTCATTTTACTTATGCAAAATCTTATTCGTTCAATCATACAATAAGACAGGCACTAATCTGTAGGGGCACTCCTTGTGGGTACCCGTTCCTTGGCGCTTAAAAACTAAGCGGCCATAAATCAAATAAATTGCCCCTTACCAAGGGGCCATTATACAGTACCACCTCTGCTGTACTTCCGAATATTAACCTTACTGATTATGAATAACAGTATCTTTACCAAAATGTTTATCATCACGTTGCGGATAATCAACCATATAATGCAACCCTCTAGATTCTTTTCTTCGAGCAGCACAGTCAATAATTAACTCTGCAATAACGGCAATGTTTCTTAACTCTATGAGATCAGGGGTGAGTAAATAATCATAAAAATGTTGATTAATCTCCTCAAGAACCGCTGATAATTTCCTACGCACTAACTCAAATCTCTTCTCCCGTCGCACAATACCAACATAGTTCCACATCAAGCGACGGATCTGATCCCAATTATGACTAATTAACACATTTTCCTCAATCAACTCCGCCTTCCCTACCCGCCACTCCTGCACCTCAGGAAGGGGTAAGTCGGAAATTGTATCCCACTGCTGGGTAACATATACCGCACAACGATGGGCAAACACCACCGCCTCTAAAAGGGAATTACTTGCCAAACGATTCCCACCATGCAAGCCTGTGCAAGCGGTCTCCCCCACAGCCATAAGGTTTGGTATGGTAGTACAACCATTAACATCAACCTGAACCCCACCACACATATAGTGGGCTGCCGGGACCACCGGGATGGGCTCTTTTGTTATATCAACTCCATACTTCAAACAGGTACTGTAAATGGTGGGAAAACGTTTTCGAAGATAATCCCCTTCACAATGGGATATGTCAAGATAAACACAATCTGCTCCACTCTCTTTCATTTCTGCATCAATTCCCTGGGCAACTGCATCTCTAGTAGCCAAGTCTCCACGAGAATCATACTTGAGCATAAACGGATCACCATTTTTATTGATTAACCGTCCACCCTCACCTCGCACCGCTTCAGAAATGAGAAAATTTTTAACATTTGGATTAAAAAAACAGGTAGGGTGAAATTGTACAAACTCCAAATTGGCAACCGATGCTCCTGCCCGATAGGCCATAGCCACCCCATCCCCGGTGGCAATATCCGGGTTGGTTGTATACAGATAAACCTTTCCACATCCACCGGTACAAAGAACCGTAATCTTAGCAGTTCGTGTTTCAACTTCACCAGTTTCCCGGTTCAACACATAAGCCCCAAGGCAGCGCTCCCCACTCTTTTCTTTCTCGCGAGCTCTGGATTCCAGCAACAAATCAATGGCCAAATGATTTTCCAAAACCTCTATATTTTTATTGGCTGCAACTTGCGCAAGTAAAGCCTGTTCGATTTCACGACCAGTAAGATCACAGGAATGAGCAACTCGACGGGCCGAATGCCCTCCCTCCATACCAAGATCAAACCCTGTGCCATCCGTATCTTTCTGAAAACGTACTCCAAAATCAATCAGTTCCTTTACACGCTCAGGTCCATCTTGAACCACCATCCTCACTACATCTTCATCACAGAGTCCATCTCCGGCCTTCAAGGTATCAGCAATATGCATTTCATAACTATCATTATCAGCCAACACGGCAGCGATTCCACCCTGTGCTAAATTTGTCGCACTATCAGCCCTTGCTTTTTTAGTTACCAGTGTTACACTAGCATAACTCGCAACTTTTAAGGCAAAAGATAGACCTGATATCCCACTGCCTATTATCAATATATCACTGAAATACATATCTCTCTCCTAGCTCAGTTTCACGTGAAACACCTTAAAATGAGCCTGCTACGCTAAATAAATGCTTTTTACTTATCCGATATATGCCAACTATAATCTTTATTATATACGGACTAATCAATAAAAGTTACCCTTTACACCCGATGAGCAAAAAAACATTGGTGAATAACTCAAAAATTAATCTTTTTTTTCACATATGCTCATTTATTGATTCAGTAAACGATTAGCAAAGTTAACCGGGCAAGAAAAATAGTGTTTGCACCACAAAGTGTGCTCATTAATCCAACTGTTTTTTCAACATCTTTATCGACAGCCCTATAATAGTATGATACTTATGCGTCACACGCCGCATCCTTAAGCTGTTTCACGTGAAACAACACAAAGATGTATGCGATTTTCTACTATAGTATCCTTGCTTTCACAAGGTCAATAACAAATGGTGGTTTATCATGGGGGAATCTAAGGCTAAAATAGTCGTTTTCGCAAACCAAAAAGGCGGTGTGGGAAAAACAACCACCGCCCTAAACCTATCCGCTTCCTTGGCGGAAAAAGGAAAAAAAGTACTCTTAGTTGATACAGACCCCCAGGGAAACGCCTCCAGCGGGGTCGGCCTGTTTAAAAGGAACGGTCACGGGCATCTCTACAGTTGTTATATGGATGAAAACACTGTTAATGTTGAGGATTGCATTCACTTTACCGGGGTCAAAAATTTTTCCATTATTCCCTCCTCAATTGACCTAGTAGGTGTGGAGATTGAATTCGTATCTGAAAAAAATCGAGAGAAAAAACTTCGTAATATCCTTCGTCCATTACGTGATAAATTCGATTATATTTTTATTGATTGCCCCCCGTCCTTGGGCTTGTTAACAATTAATGGTCTCACCGCAGCTGATTCAGTACTTATCCCCATCCAATGTGAATATTTTGCCTTGGAAGGACTATCTCAACTAATCGAAACAATTAGAAAAGTTAGAAAAGGGCTGAACAATACCCTTTTCATTGAAGGGTTATTACTGACCATGTATGATCGTCGTAATCGACTAACCCATCACATAGCCGATGAAATTAAGAAGCATTTCGAAAAGAAAGTCTACAAAACGGTCATCCCGAGAAATGTCCGTTTAAGCGAAAGCCCGAGTCACGGTAAGACCATTTTGGAATATGATCGAGGCTGTCCCGGCGCAAAAGCGTATATGGATCTGGGAAAAGAATTTTCTCAACGCAACAGGTAAAAAAGCCATGGCAAATAAATCAGTTTTAGGAAGAGGGGTAGACGCTCTACTTTCCGCAGATTTTGATAATGACCCCAACGAGCAATTTTTATTGCTTGATATTGATAAAATCAACCCCAACCCAAATCAGCCCCGTAAATACTTTGACGAGGAAAAACTAAACGCTCTAGCGGACTCGATCAAAGAGCGAGGAGTTATACAACCCCTACTGGTCACCAAGAGTAAGGGGAATCGCTACAATCTTATCGCCGGAGAAAGACGATTACGGGCCGCCCGCATAGCGGGACGAGACGAGCTTCCTGTGGTGGTCATGGAAGATAATGGTGAAAATGACGCTCTTGAATTAGCATTAATTGAAAACATCCAACGCCATGATCTTAACCCAATTGAGGAAGCTGCAGCCTACATACGTCTTATTGAAGATTTTAATATGACACAGGAAGAAGTTGCGACTAAAGTGGGGCGAAATCGCACCACCATCACCAACGTTGTCCGCTTGCTACAACTCTCCGATGAAATACAAATCAATATTATTGAAGGAAGCATCAGTGAAGGACATGCAAGGGTCCTTTTGCGACTCAAGGATGACAAACCAAGCCAATTAGAACTAAGAGACAGAATAGTTAAGGAAGGGTTATCGGTTCGACAAACCGAGTCCATCTGCAAACAGATAATAAATGCGGATAAAGTTAAAAAACCCACTAAAAAGCCCCCTGCCCTACCTGAGAAGTTTTGCAAAGAAGTTACTACAAACCTCAGTAATCGTCTTAGCACCAAAATTCGTATTGTCCAAAAGGGTAACAAGGGAAAACTGGAAATAGAATATCTTTCAAGTGAAGACCTGGAACGTTTGGTCTCCATTCTCTCTCATTAATAGTGAGATTCAGTTATGAAGAAAGAACAACACTCAAACACCCCAACAATTGTTCTATTCGTATTCTTTTTACTTCTCTGGATAACCGGTATCGCCTTGAACGAACCGCTCCGGGTAATCGAACAGGCATGGACAACATGCCTGGGATGCATCGGGATCGGTTAGCAATATGGAACGGATACGACTTTGGGTACAGGCTTTATGGTTTTTCCTCACCAATGGATACTGGGCCTTCCCGTTCAGTAAAAACATCTATCAAGGTCCGCTAAAGGTTATATGCTCACCGGGCCTAAACTGTTATTCCTGTCCGGCGTCAACCACTTTTTGCGCCTTGGGATCCCTGCAAAATCTTCTTGCAGCAATACGTTTTAACTTTCAAACCGGTCAATACTATTTCGGCTCCTTTGTCCTGGGCACCATAGGCTTACTAGGGATAGTATTCGGCCGATTCATCTGCGGCTGGGGATGTCCCTTTGGCCTAATCCAAGATTTACTGGCCAAAATTCCAACCAAAAAATTTAAAGTTCCATCCTTCCTCCTTCCTGGCAAATACCTATTTCTTGCCTTATTTGTTATTATTTTACCCTTAGTGGTAACTGATGATATGGGAATGGGCAGAGTATGGTTTTGCAAATATGTTTGCCCGGCCGGTACTTTAGAGGCTGGTATTCCAATGATGCTCCTGAAACCACAGCTGCGTGATATCATAGGGATACTATTTTGGTCTAAGGTCGCTATTTTGACCTTTTTCCTGGGGTGGTCCATTGCTAGCGTTCGTCCATTTTGTAAAACAACTTGTCCACTTGGAGCCTTCTACTCCATGTTCAGTCGTTATCAACTCATCAAGATGAAACTTAACAAAAAGCTCTGCACCAACTGTAAAGCATGCCATGAAGTATGCCCAATGGATATCCGCTTTAACGAGCAACCAAATAATTTAGAATGTATTAACTGTTTACGTTGCATGAATGAAGGTTGTACTTTCGGAGCGATATCCATTGAAGTTGCCGGTTACCCCATTCCTTCCGGGGCTATACGTAAAAAAGAAACAACCTATTAATAACTTGTATATTATGAGGAAAACACAGACACTTTGCCAATTAATTGTTTTTGTCGTTGTCTTATTGACCCTCAGTCCAGCTTTTGCCAAGATGGTCAGCATCAAATACGATAACGTCAATATGCGCTCGGGACCAGGAACTAACTATAGGGTGATGTGGAAGCTAGGACAAGGATTCCCCCTTATAGTACTGAAAAAAAAGGGAAACTGGTTACGAGTTAAGGATTTTGAAAACACTATCGGTTGGATACATAAAAAACTTACCGTTAGCACCCCCCACATGATAGTAAAACGAAACCGCCAGTCTTCCAAACGAGTTAATATCCGTAGCGGACCCGGGACAAACTACAAGATAGTAGGAAAAGCATATTACGGAGTAGTATTTCGCTCAGGTGAACAAAAAAGCAGCTGGGTGCAAGTACAACATAAATCCGGAGTAAAAGGCTGGATAAAAAGGAGCTTTGTATGGGGCTGGTAACAAAGAAAAAAAGCCCCACCGTCAATAATAACGATGGGGCTTATATCATGGCGGAGAGAGAGGGATTCGAACCCTCGGTGGAGTATAACCCCCACACTCGCTTAGCAGGCGAGCACCATCGGCCAGCTCGGTCATCTCTCCAAGTGATCAATTATCTGGCGGAGGGAGTAGGATTCGAACCCACGGAACTTTCGTTCAACGGTTTTCAAGACCGCCGCCTTAAACCACTCGGCCATCCCTCCACGCAGTGCACTGTAAATAACATTTCAGAAAGATACTGTCAATATCCACCTTGCATCGAATAAATTTTTGTTATGGAAATGAATACAAACAGATTACACGAGAACAAAGACATAGAAGTTGTCAACATATCGTGCCTTTACAAAGTAACCAAACAACTCGCCTCCTCCTCAAACCTCAAAGAGTGTTTAGAAAATATCGTAAATATTCTTTCAAAAGATAAGGAGATGGAAAACGGGACGGTTACTATTATCAACCCCATTACCTCTAAATTAGAAATCGAGGTTGCTGATGGAATAACAGCTGAAGCACGTAGACGAGGAACATATAAGCTAGGGGAGGGCATTACCGGACGAGTTGTGGCCTCTGGAAGTCCTATTATCATTCCCCAGATTGGTGATGAACCTGGATTTCTCAACAAAACCCGAACCCGGGGCGATGAAAGAAAAAAGAAATTTTCTTTTCTCTGCGTCCCTATAAAAACTGCCAGCCACACCATTGGTGCTCTTTCAGTTGATCGCGAATATCCAGAAGGTTTGGGTAAAGAATCGGAGAATGATCTACGATTTTTAACTGTGGTATCAGGATTAATAGCCGACACCGTACATCGGGTCCAAACAGTTAATGAAGAAAAAGAGGCGCTACGCACCGAAAATTCAAAACTGCGTCGAGAGTTATCCTCTAAAAACAGAATCCAGGATATCATTGGTAATTCATCCCGAATGCAGGAAGTTTTTGAGATGGTACACAGGGTTGCCGATTCCAACGCCACAGTGCTATTACGCGGTGAATCAGGAACAGGAAAAACCCTAGTAGCCAAGGCTATTCACCACAACTCCAATCGCAAAGAAGGTCCATTTATAGTGGTCAACTGCTCGGCCCTCCCTGAAAATCTACTTGAAAGTGAACTTTTTGGTCATGAAAAAGGCTCTTTCACCGGTGCTCACACCAGAAAGATTGGACGTTTTGAAATGGCCCAATCCGGTACATTATTTCTTGATGAAATCGGGGAAATTTCCCCGGCAGTTCAAGTAAAATTACTAAACGTGATCCAAGAAAGAACATTCCATAGAGTAGGTGGCGCTCAACCCATAAGTGCAGATATACGCTTGGTAGCGGCCACTAACCGAAATTTAGAAAAAGCGGTTAAAGAAAATGATTTTCGGGAAGATCTCTATTACCGCCTCAATGTATTTCCCGTGTACTTGCCCCCCTTACGTGAACGTCGCACAGATATTTTATTACTTGCTGAATTTTTCCTGGAAAAATATGCTGGGGAAAACAAAAAAGACATCAAACGTATATCCACCTCCGCCATTGACCTGCTCATTCAGTATCATTGGCCTGGCAACGTGCGGGAACTACAAAACTGTCTGGAACGGGCAGTACTCATCTGTGATGAAGAAAGTATCAAATCTATCCACTTGCCCCCTACCCTACAAAGTGCCGATAGTATCAGAGACGGCGACAAACTATCATTAGCAAGATCGGTAGAAAATTATGAACGAGATCTTATTATCGATGCCTTAAAAAATAATAATGGCAACCAAACCAAGGCAGCTAAATACCTGGACACAAGTCTACGGATCATTAACTACAAGATTCACGGATATAATATCGATCCAAAGCAATATAAAGTGAAATAATGCATATTCTAATGCATGTTTGTTGCGGACCCTGTTCTCTCTACCCTCTTAAGCTGCTTAGAAGCAAGGGGCATGAGGTGAGCGGTTGGTTCCACAATCCCAATATTCACCCCTACCGTGAATTTAAGGCAAGAATACAGGCCGTACGCAGTGTTTCCAAACAAAGGGACTTTCCTATAGAAATCGATAGCAACTATGGGTTAACCCAATTTTTGCGCACCGTAGTCTTTCATGAAACAGTCCGTTGTTTTGCCTGCGTTGATATGCGTCTTGAAAAAACTGTAGAGATGGCTAAAATAATCGGGGCTGAGGGTTTTACCAGCTCTCTGCTATATTCGAAATATCAAAATCATTCCTATATAAAAAAGAAAGGGATAGAATTAGCTGAGGCAAATAATTTACATTTCATCTATGAAGATTTCCGACTCGGCTGGCAAGAAGGTATAGATGAATCACTCGCTTTGGATCTCTATCGCCAACCATATTGTGGCTGCATCTATAGTGAACAGGAGCGTTATGATAAAAAACTACGCAAAAAAATACAAAAAAAATAGTACCTGATCACAGGGCAGGTAACTAGCTAATTTATAACATCGAACAGGTAAGCGTTTACCTGTGCTGCGCATATGTGCTAGCAGGCCGGTGAGCTATAGTTAATCCTATGTCAATCGGATCTGAGAGCACGCAGGCATGGTGCTGATAAACGCTTACGCGTTTTTGATTTAAATAACAAACAGAAACAATGGAATATCTAATGCATAAAAATATAATCGTACTTGCTACGGGAAATCGTAACAAACTTAAGGAAATGAAAAGAATCCTCAAAGATTACCCAGTTGAGTTGAAATGTTTGAGCGATTATCGAAGCCTGCCGGAAGCCGTAGAAGATGGAGACACTTTTGAGGAAAACGCCTATAAAAAAGCTATTCATTATGCCAAAGTTCTCGGATTACCTGCCTTGGCCGATGACTCTGGCCTGGTCGTGGATGCTTTAGACGGGCGTCCCGGGGTATATTCGGCCCGTTATGGCGGGGAAAATACAGATGACTGGAAAAACTGTGAAAAGCTGCTCGGTGAAATAAAAGATAAAACTGATC
>Ga0224507_10000285_pt1 | contig 20587 bp, 20 predicted proteins | sample SF_Jan12_sed_USG_3_FD_170159 | JGI IMG/M metagenome (GOLD analysis project Ga0224507, IMG submission 170159) | Sediment microbial communities from San Francisco Bay, California, United States - SF_Jan12_sed_USGS_13 | ecosystem: Environmental > Aquatic > Marine > Sediment | place: USA... | reverse complement strand
TTGAAAAATTATCTCCGATTGGAGGAATTGATAACATAAGACATGTTGTTGAGGAGCATATTGAAAAAGAGAAAGGAATCACTGATGGAATATTTTTCTATAATAATGAAAGATTTTGGGAATGTCATGAGGCATTTGAAGGCGTCTGGAATCAATGTTATGGACGGGAAAAAGAACTTGTTCAAGGGATTATTTTGGTGGCAGTTGCATTTGCTCATGAACAAGAAAATGAAGAAAATATTGGTATTGGGATGTTAAGTAGGGCATTAGAGAAATTAGGCTCTTCGCCTTCTACGTACCATTCAATTGATGTTGATAGAATAAGAAATAAAGCAATTGAAATGCAACAAGCAAAAAAACTAACTAGATTTGAGATTTAATTAGCTCTATAGATTTTGAAACCACTTCTGCACCTTGGAGCAAGCCAATGCTGCCTTTCTTTGCTTGCTCTTCAGTCATTCGTGTGGTTCCATCATTTTTAATAAAATTGCCTGAAACCACAACTGGAACGGGATCATCGCTATGACCTTTGTTGATACAAGGCGTTGAATGATCAGCCGAAATTACAATTGCCACTTTACTAGAATCTATATTTTCAATCAGGGTTTTAAAGAATCTTTGATCAATTTCCTCAATATTTTTCATTTTACCTATAGCGTCTCCATCATGACCAAATTCATCTGGTCCCTTAAGATGAACATAAATAGAATTTTGAGTTTCCATTGCCTTTGCAGCAACTCGTGCTTTTTCTTCATAGTCTGTTAATCCTCCAGCTTCAAACGTTTTCATCTTGAGAACTTCTGCAATTCCAAGTTCTACTGGCATGTCTACTATGCATGAAAATTGCATGGCGTGTTTTTCATTAATTGGAGGCACATCTGGATACTTGTTTCCTGCATCTCTGAGTAAAATACAACTAAGCTGTTTTTTGTTTTGTTCTTTTCGTTTTTTGTTAATGACGCTCTCTTTCATAATTTTTATTGATTGTTCTGAGAATTCATTTACTAGATTAGCTGTAAATTTAGAATCATTTGTATCCTCAATAGGCAAGCATTTCTCAATTTTTAAAAAATCGCCCACAGCTTTTGCTACTCCCATGCCACCAATATTGCTATATGCTGGGTCTGTATTGGTAATCTTTGATGATAGTTTTTGAGAGTCTGTTCTGATTCTTATTGTAACTCTATGGCCTATTGTCGGTGAAACTACTACTGATGTATTTGAATTTGAGAATTTTATTTTTGTTTCAATTTCTCTTGCAATTCCGTCAGCATCTTCCTTTTCAATCTGCCTGCCAGCCCTTCTATCAATAATTACATCTTCTTCGTTTAATGTTGAAAAATTACCTCTTAATGCTAAATCTCCGTCTTTGAAATCAATACCTATTCCTATTGCTTCAATCACGCCTCTACCTGCATATTCTGCATGATTAAATTTGTACCCTAACATGTTGAAAACTGCAATGTCTGATTCTGGTGCTATGCCTTTTCCAACGGAAATTACCTCTCCTATTACACCGTTGCTAGCAATCTTATCTAAAGTTGGTGTGTTTGCAGCCTCTAGTGGTGTTTTTCCATCTAAATCTGGATGTGGAAGATCCCCCACTCCGTCCAAAAGAACATAGATTATGTGAATATCTGAATTAATCAAAACTTCCCTGTTTAAGCAACTTCTAATGCTCTGCTTTAAATCTTACAGCAAAATATGCGATCAAAAAATATTGAATTCATTTATTTTTTAAAATTATTCATGCTCTGGGTTTTTGTATAAAACATGATTTTCTTTGAAAAAATTTGTTCAAACAAATATGTAAATTCTAATTTCTGATTGATTTTAGTAAACATTTTAACAGACATTTAGTTTCAATAACCATTATGGGTGATATGCGCAAAGATAATGTTTCTGAGCGTTTTATGATTGTCTTAAAAACAGATGATAAAATCATTGATCCAAAAAAATCTCCATATGCACCTGGCAATGAATCTATGACAAATCCTTCGGTTTTGTCACTTGTTGCAAAAGATGGCATGTTACAACGTCTTCAAGATAATGAAGGAGAATCCTTTGTAAAAGATTGGGCTATCCGAGTTTTTGAAAGTAAGAATCCTATTGTCTCGATAGATACGGAAAATTCTTACAGTGATAAACCATTCTACAGTGAACCTGCATACGGATATCATTACATTGTAGTTGCGTCTCCTAATGAAAAAGACACTTTTGCAACAATTGACACTGAACAATGGTCAAATGTTTTAGTTGTTGTTCAGGATAGGTTACGATGGCTTTACACACAAAAAGGCGTAACCTATGTTTCAATTTATGCCGATCATGGTGAATTGGCTGGTAATGTTAATCCCCATCCTCATCTTCATATTTTGACATTTTCTACAATTCCTCCAGTTATTGAAACTGAATCTGAATCATCTCACAAAATTCTAAATGAAAAAGGTGTTTGTCCGGTGTGTCAGACTATTAATGAGGAAATTGGTGGTCCTAGACAAGTCCTTCAAACTGAAGGATTTATCGCATATTGTCCGTGGGCTCCTTCATATCCGTACGAATTTTGGATTTCTCCAAAAAAACATGTTACACGTTTCTCAAAAATCACTCAAAAAGAAATTAATGACCTGTCATTGATTTTAAGGGCCACATTGGGTGGTTTATCAAAAACTATCAAGAATGTTTCTTATAATTTGGTTTTTCATCTTTCTCCTGAAAAGAAAAATAGTAGACAAATTCATTGGCACATTGAAGTTTACCCAATTATCAAATCTTGGTCTGGGTTAGAACGCGGATATGGCATTTTCTTAAATGATATATCTCCTGAACAATCAGCTAAGATCCTTGGAACATCTTCTCGAAAAGAATTAGCTAGCCTGGTTGGAATCGTATAATTTTCTGAATGGTTTATTTATCAACTAAAATCTGTAAAAATCATGGCAATTGAGAAATGGCTTGCAATAACTAGTCTTGCTTTATTTGTAATGTTTGCTGGTGAAATGATCTCAATTTATAATTTTATGATGATGCCTACTGAAGACTTTGAATTTAGTTTAGTATTTGATGCAGACGCAAAAATATTTCAATTTATTTCCATTGGAGTTGCACCTGCCGGAGTTTTAGCTGCAGTTGCATTTATCATGTCAAAACAATATGGTTCAAAATTCATTGGTGGTATGATTGTGATTGGTGGAATATCTTTGTTTATTGGAATGGTTGTTTCTTTTTCTATGCTGGATAAAATTAATGATGTTCATCTTACAGACATAGTTTCAAATGTACCTATTTTGTTTATGGTGTTATCTGCTCCTGTAATTGTCGTTGGGGCTTATTTGACTAAGCAGAAAAAAAGGCGTCCCAAAAAAGAATATTTCTAAATATTGTCTATTCTTAATTCACTTGCTACTTGTTTGAAGCCCAATTTCTCATAGAATCGTTTTACATCATCCGTGCAATTTAAGATTGTCTTGTAACAACCTCTGTTTTTTGAAACTTCAAGAAGATATTTCATAATTTTTTCACCAATTTTTTTACCTTGAAAATCTTTATCTACTGACACGTCTTCAATATGTCCCACTAATCCCCCTTGATGAATAAATTTGGATTCGATGAGCAGCGTGGTGGATCCTACTATTTTCCCTTCTATTTCTGCAACTGCTATAATGTAATCTGGATTTGAATTAATTTTCTCAAAAACCTCTTCTGCTTTAGTTTTGTTTATGTCACTAGCTAGTTTTAATGAATCCAGTGATTTGAGAAACCCATTCCACAAGTCTTCTTTTTTTAATTCTCTAATAATTGGTTCACTCATTTTTTTCAGATCTTATTTAGTGCCTCAATATGTTATTCATATATTTTTTTGTTTGGTATTAAAGTATTTTATAAAATTTTTGATAATTTTTTTAAAATAGTTTTGGGTGTATCGCCAAAAATTATGATCATTGGTTCTTTTCCAAAATCACCTTTATGAAAAATTACGTCTGGTGGCGTTTTCAGATCTTTAATTACTTTTTTGATTCCCCATTCTATGGTCGAACCATTAATTTTTACATTTTTGGGTTCATGAATTCTATCATAACTGTAAATTAATAATTTAGATTTTTCAATTTTTGATATTGTTCTCTTTTGATACTTTAAATTTATTGCAGAATTAATTTCTGGAAATTTTTTATTGATTGCCAGTAATGCGGTTGCAACATGTTTTGAACCCCCATATTCTAGATTTCCTGCAACTATCACTTCTTTTCTAGCTTTGACTATTCTTCCAGATATTCCCAAAACATCTTTTGTTGATTTTGGTTTTTGCTTGGAATACACAAAATTTGTTTGGCATTCTGGAATATTTTTGTAAATATCTTTAATTTCTACAAATTTGTTAATTGCCTGCGATAACTCTGCATTGATTTTATCTTGTTTTTGAATATCCGTTATTGTGATTCCTTTTCCAATTTTTTTTGCATTTTTTATTGAATTGTATGTGATTTTTTTTGCAAATTTTACTGATTCTCGTATAGTTTTATTCTCTGCAATTGCAAATATCATTGCAGCAGAATAATTACATCCACTACCATGATTGACTCTTGCAATTTTATCTCCTGAAATTGCATATTTGGTGTTTTTTTCAAATACAAAATCTGATATCTTATTATTTTTCCCTTCGATGCCTGTAATTATCACATTTTTTGCTCCCATTTCTTGGATGATCTTTGCAATTTTTTCTATTGTATTCTTCGAATTAACTTTATTCTTTGCTAATATTTCTGCCTCAAATTTATTTGGTGTAATTACTGTGGCAAGAGGAATTATGTATTTTTGATAATTTACCAAAGCTGGTTTTTCTATCAATATCCCTCCTGTAGTTGATTTGATTACTGGATCAACGACTATTGGTATTTTTAATTTTCTTAATTGATTGTATATTGTTTTGATGATTTGGGAATTGAAAACCATCCCAATCTTAATTCCATCAATTTTAAAATCTGATATTACCGATTCTAGTTGATTTTTTAAAATTTTTTGAGATACTGGCTCTACCATTCCAAAACTTGATGTATTTTGACTTGTAACTGCGGTAATCACTGTTAATCCATGGGCATTAAATTCTGCAAAAGTTTTAACATCACTTTGAATTCCTGCTCCTGATGACGGATCAGATCCACCGATAGAAAGTAAATTCACATTCTTTTCTCATTTCCAACACTAATCTATTTTTCCTTTATTATTTTTTGAATGCAATGACTTTCATAATATCTATTTTATACTTGAATGTTATACTTTATTTTAATGACTAAAATTCCAATTGTGAATAATTTGATTCCTGAAATATTGCAATGTGCCACTTGCTTGTTGCCTGTACAATATCAAACTATGAAAGATGATAAATTCGTGTGGCAATGTTTCAAATGTGGGAAACAATATCTTATTTCTAAAGATATTGATGAATCTATGGAAGAGAGCTCGAGTCCTCCACGATAATGAATATGTCTGAAATAGACTCTTTAAAATCTGAAACTCCGAAATTATGTTTCATTAGTTTTATCTGAAAACCAATTAACTCAACGAATTTTTGAAATCAAACAAAATTTTACAAATTCTCGTGAATCTGAGCGCATAATTATGCCCATTTCAGATAGGATTTCTAAAATAAGGTCAGAAAAACAAATTTTGGAAAATGAATTAAATTTGATTTAATCCTGTTTCTATGTTGATATCTGAGAATAACAATAAAAAAAACTAAATTTTTTTCCATATCATAAAATCATTTACGACAATGTTTGTATTCTACATATTGTCCTATATTTCATGCGAGATTCAAACATAAAATACCGATCATATTTCCTAATATAGTCCCAAAAAAATTTCATACATTCAATATTTTTTCATTTTCACGATTGTTTAAATCAGGCAAAAGATAGAATATGTTATGGCAACTCAAATGACTTCTGCACGACGTGGTATTGCTACTGATGAAATGAAACAGGTTGCTAAAGATGAGGATGTTTCACTTGAATGGTTAATTCCAAAAATTGCACGTGGTTCAATAATAATTCCAAATAACAATGTTAGACCGCAAAAAATCCATAATGTTGGAATTGGCAAAGGTCTAAAGACTAAAGTTAATGTCAATATTGGAACTTCGACTCTTAATGTGAACATTGATGAGGAAATTGAAAAAGTTAAGGTTGCTATAAAATATCATGCAGACACGATTATGGATCTTAGTGATGGTGGAGATGTTAAAAAAATAAGACAGACTCTAATGAATCATGCACCTATAACTTTTGGAACTGTTCCAATTTATGAGGCATATAACTATGGGGTGGAAGTTCACAAAAATCCTTTAAATTTAACTGAAGATGATTATCTAAATGCATTTGAAAATAATGCAAAAGACGGTGTTGATTACACTACAATTCACTGTGGAATTACAAAGGATATTGCAAAAAGAATTCTCAAAGTTCAAAGATACGGGGGAGTTGTTAGTAAAGGCGGAACCATTACTGCTGCATGGATGTTAAAACATGATAAAGAAAATCCATACTTAACTCATTATGACTACTTGATGGAAATTGCCAAAAAATATGATGTAACATTTAGTCTTGGAGATGCACTCAGACCTGGTTCAATTTTAGATTCTCATGATGAATTACAAGTTCAAGAAATGATCAACATCTCTCAACTCACAAAACGTGCACATGAGCATGATGTTCAAGTTATGGTTGAAGGCCCAGGACATGTTCCACTAAATGAAGTTGCTGCAAATGTGAGATTAGCAAAATCACTAATTGGTGATGTTCCATACTATGTCCTTGGTCCTTTGGTGACCGATGTTGCCTCTGGTCATGATCATATTGCAAGTGCAATTGGTGCAGCTGTTTCAGCAAGTGAGGGTGTAGATCTTTTATGCTATCTGACTCCCTCTGAACATCTAGCATTACCAAATGCTGATGAAGTAAAGGCTGGATTGATTGCATATAGAATTGCAGCTCATGCAGGTGATCTTGTTAAAATTCGTGATAAAGTGATTAAATGGGATATGGACATGACTGAAGCAAGGCGTACTTTAGATTGGGAAAAACAACTTGCATTATCTATTGATCCTGAAGAAGCTGCAAAAATTCACAGTAGAACTGGACAACATCCTGGTAATAATGTCCCCTGTACTATGTGTGGTGGTGCTTGTGTGTATATGATGCTGCCACAACAAAAAAAATACGATAAAGAAAATAAAAATTTACAACAAATTGAATAATACTTTTTGAAGACTGGGTACTGTTTCATAGTTTTCTAGTTCCTCTATGCGTATCCATCTAAAATCTGAATTTTCCCAATTTAACTTGATTGTTGGATTTGTTGCTTCAAATAAAAATGGGAATATTTCCCACTCATGATTTTTGTATTGAGGTGAATTGACTCTCATTTCTTCAGCGGCTTTAATCAGTTTGATTTCTTCTTCTGTGATGCCTGCTTCTTCATAAATTTCAATTTTTGCCCTTTTTAGAGGCACTTCATCATTTTCTATAACTCCACTAATCCCTGCCCATAATTCCTTCATTGATTTTACTTTATTGCTTCTTTTTAGAATCAATAATTTGTCATTATCCCTAATGAAAGATGTGACAATCTTTGTTGAATGCATGCCTGCTATTTTTCAATTGTTTTTACCATTTTTGTTAGTCTTTTGTATGACTCATTGGTGTCTGTGTGTTTGGCAAGTCTCTCTTGACATTCTTTGATGTAATCTAGTATTTCTTCAGTTTTTGACTCTTGAATCGATGTGAGAAGTTTGCCTGTATCTTTCCAAAGTTCTTCTGCTACTCTACGAATTTCTGGATTTGTGATAATTGTTTGAATTAGTTCTGGAGATTCTGTCATGATACTTTCTGCCAATGTTTTTTGTACTCTGAAAGTGGTTCCTGACATTTTTTCCGTCAGATGTATCTTTTCATCTTTTGAGATAATATTTGCAAAAACCAAATTCATTAAATGAGTTAACCCTAGAATTACTGCAATCTTTTTATCATGTTCAATTGCATCAATTGTAACAAAGTTTGCACCTGCAAACAATTCCTTTGCAACTGTCAATTCTTTTTTAGCATCTTTAATTGGGACTGAAATTATATTTTGACCTTTAATTGTCTTAGTTCCTGGACCGAACATAGGGTGAATACAAATTGGATTGATCTTTGTTGGCATCTTTGATAATGATGAGACCACTTTAGATTTTTCAGATGAAATTTCAAGAAGATATGTACCTCTTTTCATCTCTTTTGCAATCAGTCTGATAATTTCGGGTGTTCTTCTTGTGGGTGTGCATAAAACAACATAATCTGCCTTTAAAATTCCCCCTACTAACGATTCTGATATTATGACCTCTTTTCCTGAAATTTTGTTTTCTGAATCATAACCTGTTACTTGAAATCCTTGACTTCTAAAATATTTTACAAACCATTGACCCATTTGACCACCTGCACCAATAATTGTGATCTGTTTCATTGATTCTCACTCATAATCTTACCCAGTATATTCATTCCTTCTACAAGTATTTTTTCGTTTTGACATGCAGAAAGTCTAATAAAATTTTTGTAATCTCCAAATCCTTCTCCTGGTGCTACTGCTAAACCTTTCTCAAGTGAACTATTGGCGAACTGTACTCCGTCAAAACCTTCCTTGTCAATTCTTGCAAAAATATACATCGCTCCATCTGGAATAACAAAATCTAATCCAATTTCAGTTGCTTTTTGCGCCAATATATCAAGTCTGTTTTGCACTGTATTAGTATTGTTGGATGTATCGGCCTCTAATGCTTTCATTGCTATGTATTGAATTGGTTCTGAGACATTTGTAAGACATAATGCCTCTAATTTTGCCATTTTTTCAATAATTTGTACATCGGCTATCCCATACCCTATTCTAAATCCTGTCATTGCATGAGATTTTGAGAATGATTGGGTGACAATACTTTTCTCATAATTATAATTTAGAATACTTTTCCAATTCTTTTTTGCATACTGTGAATAAATCTCATCACTTAGCACATAGAGATTATTTTTTTGTGCTATTTCCATTATGTCGTCTTGCAATTTTTCATCCAAAATTTTCCCTGTTGGATTATTTGGATAGTTAAGTACAATCATTTTTGTATTTGGATTAATTGTATTTTTTATTTGTTCAAGTGATGGTTCCCACTTGTTCTCAATAGTTGTATTGATGGTTCTGACTTTTATTCCTGAATTTAATGCACAATCTTTGTATGCTGGCCATGCAGGTTCAATTACAATCATCTCGTCACTTGGATTGAGAAGTGTTGAAATTGCAGTGAAGATTGAAAATCTTGCTCCTGGACTTACTATGATGTTGTCGTGTGTGATTTCCACATTGAATTTTTTAGATATGTATTTTGCAAGTGCTTCTCTGAATGCTGGCATTCCTTTTGCTTGACCATATTTTAAAAATCCTTTGTCAAACACTTCTTCTAAAGACTTTTTGACAATGTTTGGTGGTAAAAAGTCTGGTTCGCCAACTTCCATATGGATAATTTTTTTCCCTTGTTGTTCAAGTGATTTTGCTTTTAAGAAAATTGAAAGATGTGTCTGTTTATTACTTGATTGTACTTTAATTGATTCATTTAAAAGAAAATTTAAAAATTTTACACCAATAGTTTCATCAAGCCCTATATCATTACATAATGAAATTACTTTTCCACGTAAATTATCTTCTCGTACTTCGTCTGTTACACCTTTACCAATATTTTTTTTAATTTCTCCTATTTCTTTTGCAATGTTTGTCCTGATTTTTAGCAACTCTATCATTTGTAGAGTAATTCCATCCATCTTATTTCGAAGATCATTGATGTCTGACATTTTCTTATAAAACTGGTTTGATTGCCCCGGCGAGGAGTGCATGATCTGCAATAGTTAATGCTACAAGTGAATCTACTACTGGTGGGGCTCTTGGTACGACACATGGGTCGTGTCTTCCTTTGACTTGAAGGGTTGTTTCTTTTTTTGTTTTAATATCCACTGTTTTTTGTTTTTGAGCAATCGATGATGCTGGCTTAAATGCAATTCTCATAGTGATTGGCATCCCGTTTGAAATGCCTCCAAGGATTCCGCCTGATCTGTTTGTCTCTGTCACAATTTTTCCTTTCTTAATTGTGTACAAGTCATTATTTTCAGAACCATAAAATTCTGAACCTCTAAATCCTGAACCAAATTCAATTCCTTTTACTGATGGAATTGAAAAAATTGCTTTACTCAAATCTGATTCTAATGAACTAAATATCGGATCTCCTAATCCAACCGGAACTTTTGTTGTAATTGATTCAATTATTCCTCCAAGTGAATCTCCTTTTTTTCTTGCATCCATGATATTTGCTCTCATTATCTTTGCAGTTTTATCCTCTGGGCATCTTACTTCATTTTTATAAATGGAGTTAATCATTTTTTCGTTAAACTCTTTTTCCATCTTTATTTTTCCAATTTGTGATACGAATGAGTTTGTTTCAATACCTAATGTCACTTTGAGTAATTTTCTGGCAATGGCTCCTCCCATTACATGAGTTGCAGTTAATCTTCCTGAAAATCTTCCGCCACCTCTATAATCATTCAAATGATTATATTTTACCATGGCGGGATAATCCGAATGACCTGGTCTTAGTTTTGTTTTTAAATTTTCATAATCTTTAGATTTTTGATCAGCATTCCAAATTATCATTGTAATTGGTGCACCTGTAGTATGTCCTCTGAAAACCCCTGAAATAATTTCAACTATGTCTCCTTCTTTTCTTTGAGTTGAAATTAGATTTTGACCTGGTTTTCTTAGGTCTAACATTTTTTGAATATCTTTTTCATCAATTTCTAATCCTGCTGGACATCCATCAACTACAGCACCAATTGATTTTCCGTGACTTTCACCAAAACTTGTTAAAATAAGACGTTGACCAATAGAACTTCCCGGCACATTTTACCAAAGTTAAATGATGCTTATAATTCATCATCCAAAAATTAATCATACATCTTAATGGATCGGTAATTATTTTTTGATAATTGATTTTCTTATATTAGAAATTATAAAATATTTGATTATTATATAAAATATTTATAATATATTCTTAAATATAATAATAATATACATGAAATATGCAAAATAGTGTAAATTCTAAAGAATAATTTGCGCGACTCTGCGAAAATAACATGTGATCTACGCAAAAGTGTTGTGAGTGAAGAGAATGCTTTTCACTCTATACAGGGTCGCGCCTTTTAACCCTCTTGATTATTTTTTTGAAAAATATTTTACTGAATTTGGATTTTTGCACCCAGACGATTCATTTCATCTATGAAATTTGGATATGATACTTTTACTGATTCCGGATCTGTCACAGTGCAATTACCAACATACATTCCTATAATGCAGAATGCCATGAATAATCTATGGTCCTCTTCAGAATTCAGTTCTACACCTGTTATTTTTTCAGACGATTCTAAAATTAAACCGTCTTCTTTTTCTTGAACTTTAATTCCAAGTTTTACAAGCTCCCTTGCTATGATTGCAATTCTATCTGTTTCTTTTAACCTTGCATGTTTGACATTAAATATTTCAATTGGCGCAGATGAATTTAATGATAAAATTGCAAGAGGTGGAAGAAGATCTGGTGAATTACTTAAATCAAATTTTCCACCCTTTAATTTTTTAGGTGGCTCAATTTTAATTTCATCATCATCAATAATTACATTAACTCCAAGTTGTTCTAAAATATCAATAAAAATTTCATCTCCTTGTGGCAAGTTTCCCAAATTTCCTTTTATTGTAATTTCTTCACCATTGAGAACAGTAGCTGAGAGAAGAAGTGCAAGACTTGAAAAATCAATTGGAACTGTAAATGTATCTTTTTTGTATATTTGGGGTGATACGTTATATCTTTTGTATGGAATCAATGTCTGAACTGTTACTCCGAATTTTCTCATTGTAGCAATAGTTGCATCAAGATATGGCTTTGAAACTAAGTTTCCTTCTATAGACAGATTGATTCCTTTTTCTGTTAATGGTGCACTAATTAACAATGATGAAATAAATTGACTAGAAAAATTTCCTGGAATTTTTACATCTCCTCCAATAATTTTTCCTTTAATTTTGATTGGTGGTTTCCCATTTGTTGATTTACATTGTGCTCCTATGCTTGATAATGCATCTAGAAGTGATTGCATAGGCCTTTTTTGAAGACTCGAATCTCCAGTTAGTACAATTTCATCAGAAAACAAACTGGCAATTCCTGAAGCAATTCTAATTGTTGTGCCTGAGTTACCTGTGTTAATTTCAGATACTTTGGTATCTGTTTTTATTGGATTTTTAACAATGATCCTTGAATCTTTAATTTCAATCTCTGCGCCAAATTTTTTACAGGTTTCAATTGTCGCATCCGTATCTGCTGAAAATAGTGCGTTTTCTACAACGCTATTTTTTCCTGCAAGTGATGCAAGAAAAATTGCTCTATGCGTATAGCTTTTATTTGACGGACAAACTATTTCGCCTGAAATTTTTGATTTTTCAACTTTACATTTCATGAACTTCTGCCTTTTTATTGCTAATTTTTGAAACTATTATGTTTCCTTCTAATGTCGAGAATATTTTTTTGATAGTATCTTCGTTTTCTTTTTTTGTTACTGCAGCTATTGATGGCCCATTTCCTGAAACTGATGCCCCCAGTGCCCCTTTTTCAATTAACTCTGCAATAATTTTAGAATTTGAATTTAAAATAGATGCAGTTGCTAATCCGTTAATTATCATTGCATCCCAATAATTCCCTTTTCTTGCTAATTCCCATGCATTTTCAAATATTGATGAAAAAATTTTCAGTTTTTTTAGGTTCCCTCTTTTTCTATCTTTTGGAATAAATATCACTGCAATTAGATTTGATGCTCCTTTTTCAAATCGAATTCTTTTCTTTTTTGCATTATCTGTAACATTAAATCCCCCATAGTAACAGGAACATGCATCATCATATGCTCCCGTAATGCTGACTTTGGATTTAATGGATGCATCAACTCCTGCTAGAAGTATTTGCTGATCTGTAAATTTTGGTTTGAATATTTTTGCACATGCTAACGCAACGGCAGATGAAATTGCACTTGAACTTTTAAGTCCATACCCTGTTGGAATTTCTGAATCTAGCATAATTGCAATTTTATTATGCTCTAAATCCTTCTTCGAAACAATTTTTTCAATTGTATTGTTGATTAAACGGGAACTTAGGCTTTTATTTTCTGATCGAATTGAAATCCCTTTACCTGGGCTGGTCTCCACTGTTGCTTCTACCTTTAATGAAATTCCTAATGTTGCTCCTTTTTGATTTGAAATTGCATTAACCAATGATACTGCTCCATGGACAGTGGCCTTTGTTTTTACCATCAAAATCCTCCCAACAATGCTTTTTTCATGGCGTTATAAGGTGCTTCCATGCCGTGCCAAATCTCAAAGGCTCTTACTGCTTGACCTAGTAGCATTTCATAACCGTAAATTACAATCGCATTTTTTTCTTTTGCTTTTTTGATAAAATCTGTATTCATTGGCATGTATACGATATCATAAACAATCGTTTTTTCATTAATGCTTTCTAAGGAAATAATACTTGATTCGTTTCTTAGTCCTACTGATGTGGCATTAACGATAATGTCGTAATTTTTTACGGTATTCTTAACATCTTCAATTTTTATTGCATTTGAGTTTAATCCGATTTTTTTTGCAAACACTGAAAGAGTATTGGCATTATCTAATGTTCTATTTGCAATGGTGATGCTTTTAGCTTTTTCTTTTGCAAATGCCGCAACTATTGCCCTTGCTGCACCGCCAGATCCAATAAGAAGCACTTTGGTATTTGTAATGCTTAATTTCTTTTTTTTAAATGGGTCGAGAAATCCATCCATATCTGTATTGTATCCTTTTAAAATTCCATCTTTGTTTGTAACTGTGTTTACTGCACCAATCAAACTACATGATTCATCCATTTTATCTAGATATTTCATCATCTCTATTTTATGTGGAATGGTAATGTTAAATCCATAGATTTTGATTTTCTTTAATCCTTCAATTCCTTCTTCTAATTCTCCTTTTGGAATTCTATATGCAATATATGATGAATCTAAACCCATTTCTCTAAATGCTGCACTATGAATATTTGGAGATAATGAATGATCAATGGGATCTCCGATTACCGCAAATGATTTACTCATCAAATTTTCTTGAATTGCATGATTGATTTAAACTCTCAACTATTTCATCGCTTATTTTTTTAAATTTGCAATTTTTTTGATTTCATCAACACTAAACTGTCCTGGTGCAATCGGCTTTCCTAGAGAAACATAAGTATACGGACTGCCCAAATACAGGCATAAAATCCTTGAAATCCTTCCAAAATCTCCCATTGCAAATGAAATTAGGTTATTCTTTCCTTTTTTACTGTACAATTCAAGCATTCTCGTTGAATCATTTGTTGATTTTGCCGTACTTACAATTTTTACATTTGATGAAAATTTACTCATTTGATTAATTTTATTCTTAAGTTCTGAAGAATCAGGAGTTTTTTTAAAATCATGCCATGACACAAGTAATTTTGTCTTTGTTGATTTTAGATATTTTGCTAATGATGAATTATTCTTTAATGTGTTAAATTCTATATCTAATAGGAAAGGATTGTACTCTGCGATTAATTTTAGAATTGCAATTCGCTCTTTTTCATTTCCTGCAAATTTACCGCCTTCTGTTTTTGGTCTTAATGTACATACTATTCTATTAAGATCTTTTTTGATAATTTCTAATGTTTCTGGAATTTGTTCTATTTTTAAAAAATCTAGTCTTACTTCTACGTAATCCGATTTTTTCAGTGCAATTTTTAAAATTTTTCCAATCTTTGTAGGCGTTTTCTCCCCAATCGATACACATGTCTTGTATTTCATTTTTCTAGTATGTATTCATCTGAAACTTCCATTCCAAAATGTCTGCCTGTTGCAGGTTTTGCATGTACCATGACCGTGTCTCCTTTCTTTAGGTGCGTTACTGATACTAGTTGTCCATTTGATTTTACAAAGCGGATTGTTTCTGCATCTTGTGCTATTATCCCGCCTATTTCTCCGTCTACTGCAGCTTTAATCATTAGCATCGGTCTGCGTTCAATCTTAGATCTTCCTACGGTTACTCTTCTTGCTTTTCCCTTTGAATTAAGAATTAGCACTTCAGAGCCTGTTTCTACTTCTGAGAGGTAATTTGTTGTTCCATCTGGTGATAATGTGTAGCAATGAACCGCCCCTGCATTTACTCTGAATGGTCTTGGTGATGTAAATGATGATCCCACTGATTCATTATGAACTAGAAACAGAAAGTTTGATCTACTTCCAATTAACATTCCTTCACCCTTATGCAGCATTGAAGCTGTATCTACACAAACCCGTTCACCATCTCCGACTTCTTTAATTTCTATAATTTTTGCAGGCATCATGTCGAAATTTTTTGTTCCCAAGTATACCATGACCTCTCTTACTTCATTAATTGATGATGTGCTAAAGATTACCCCATCTACACCTACTTCTAAAATTGAAAACATTTTTCTTACCTCCTCAGGTGTTTTGGCAATTGCAAAAATTTTAGTATGAATTTTGTGTAATTTTGCAATGATATTTTCTAAAGGAATTATTTTCCAATCTTTTACTTCGACAATTACAAAGTCTAGCTCTTTCTTAGCAACTGTAAGGATGTTGTCAATATCAGAATTTGATAATACCTGAAATTTTCTTCCAACTTTCTTACCTTTTGGTTTTGTCTTATCTTTATCGAGAACTACGTAGTTTGAAACACTGGATGGAAAAACTGTCTGAATCTTTGTTTTTATTTTACCTAGTTTTTTTGGATCTAAATACACCATTTTCACTCCTTCTGCTTCTATCTGAGGTAAAAATTTGGCTAATTGTGTATGAGACACCTTAGGCAAAATTATTAGTTCTCTTGTTTTACTCAATTTTTTTCATTGCTTCCTTTGCCGTTCCTTTTCTAAAAATTATTTCAGCTAATGCATCTATAATTTTTTCAGGTGTTTTATGTGCAAAGATGTTTCTACCATATGTGACTCCTTTTGCTCCTGCGATTATGGCATCTTCGGTCATTTGAAGAATATCTAAATCTGTTTTTGCTTTTGGTCCACCTGCAATAACAATTGGAACTGGTGTACTCTTTACAATTTTTGAAAAGGAATCGATATCTCCAGTGTATAATGTTTTAACTATGTCCGCACCACATTCTGCTCCAATTCTTGCAACGTGTGCTACAATTTCTGGATCATGTGGATCTTTAATGTTCTCGCCCCTTGGATACATCATTGCTAAAAGTGGCATTCCCCATTTGTGACATTGATCTGCAGTCATTCCAAGTTGTTCTAACATTTCTGGTTCTTCTTTGCCTCCGATGTTGATATGTAATGAAACTCCATCAGCTCCCATCGCCGCTGCTTCTTTGACTGTACCTGTTAGCATTTTTCGATTAGGTGATAATGATAATGATGTGCTGCTTGAAAAATGAACTAAAATTCCAATTTTAGTTGGTTTGGGCATTGCTTTGAGAATTCCTTTGTTAATGATTACACTTGTGAGTCCATGTCCTTCACATTTGTAAATTGTAGATACTGGATCTTCAAGACCCTCAATGGGTCCGTTTGAGATTCCATGATCCATTGGAATGCAAAGCATTTTTCCTTTCCTGAGTATTCGATTTAGCCTTATTTGATTACCTGATACCATGATTTGATCTCATTTTTGTACCCTACTTAAAAATAACGAGACCTGAAGATCATATTCCCTAAAATTAAAGAGTTCAAAAATCTTGTTTTAGAAATAAAATTATATAAAATCTTGAACGATTCAAGTATTGTAATGAATAAGGTGAGATTTATGATTTGGTTGGGCCTTTTTGTTGCAATAAGTATAGTTCTTCTTCTCAACAATCAATCTTAACATATGCATAATTGGAATGTTTAAAAATTTATTATTTCTATCAAGGATTAAATAGAAATTCCAGAGGATGTAGAATGCTTGAGTCAAACTACCGAACAGATACAAAAAAGTGATATCAAAGATATTTTGGAGAACTCCCTTGATGGTAAAAGACCAGGATCTGAAGATTGTTTGAGACTCTTAGAGTCTGATGATGTTCATCTCATGGGTCTTGTTTCTGGACATCTTACAAGGAAGCAATTTGGCAAAAAAGCATCATTTGTAAATAATATTATTTTGAATTACACTAATGTTTGTATTACTGATTGTAAGTTTTGTGCATTTTACAGATCTCCTGGAGCTGAAGATTCTTACACTTTAACCCTTGAGCAAATTGAATCTAGAGTTAAAACTTCATATGATATGTTTAAGATTCGCCAAGTCCTGATCCAAGGTGGTCATAATCCAAATCTGAAGATAGAATATTATGAAGATGCATTCAGAATGATTCGAGAGAAATTTCCAACCGTTGGAATTCATGGACTGTCTACATCTGAAATTGATATGATTGCAAGAGTTGAAAAATCATCGACAAAAGAAATCCTATCTAGATTAAAAGATGCAGGTCTGCAATCCATCCCTGGGGCTGGTGCAGAAATCCTAACTGATTCAGTTAAAGAAATTATTAGTCCAAAAAAAATATCTAGCGATGATTGGATTAGAATTATGGATGAAGCTCATTCACTTGGCATTCCGGGTTCTGCAACAATGATGTATGGTCATGTAGAAAATAATAATGATATTGTTGAGCATTTTTCTAAAATCATAAAACTTCAAGAAAAAACCAAAGGTTTCATGGCATTCATTCCTTGGAATTTTGAACCAAATAATACTTTGATGCATGAAGAAGGTATTGTTGAATATGGAACTGGTGGAATCCAACTTTTGAAAATGATTGCAATTTCTAGACTTGTTTTTGATGGATTAATTCCACATATTCAGTCATCATGGTTAACTAACGGAATTGGAATGGCTCAGCTTGCTTTACAATATGGTGCTGATGATTTTGGTGGCACGCTCATCGGTGAAGAGGTTGTTTCATGTACTGGGGCACGCTCTACTGAACTCACTGACAAGATAATCATGGATGCAATTCACCAAATTGGATATAAAGTAGAAGAGAGAGATAATTTTTACAATCCTATATCTTTATCATAATCCATAACTTGACCACTTTGAATCTACTAATTTTCTTGTCTCATTATCGACTTTAACTAATTGTTGAATTTCCCTTTCGTATCCTTCTTCTCTTGTTTTTTGTGTTGCATCAATTCCCATTTTAGAACCTAAATTAACAAGTGCTGATGCTGGATCGAGAGTATCTGTTGGTGTATTATTGATAATTGTTGTATCTCGTGATGCATCTGCTCTTGTGGTGATTGCCCATATTACATCATTGATGTCATGTACATTGATGTCTTCATCCACTACGACAAACATCTTTGTTAGAGAAAGCTGTCCCATGCCCCACAATCCCATCATGACTTTTTTGGCCTGACCTGGATATCTTTTTTTGATTGACATGATTGCAAATCCTTGGAACCATCCTGCTGCTGGCATGCTAAAATCTACTACTTCTGGATGGAACATTTGGATTAATGGCAAAAATGAACGCTCAATTACTTTTCCAATATACGCATCTTCAAGAATTGGTTTTCCCACAACTGTTGTAACGTATATTGGATCTTTTCTTCGCATAATCCCTGTCAGTGTAAATGTTGGATATGGTTCAACTGGTGTGTAGTAACCTGTATGATCTCCGAATGGCCCTTCATCCCTAATATCTGCAGGATCGACATATCCCTCTAGAACTATCTCTGCATTTGCAGGTACATCCAAATCAATTGTTTTACATTTCACAGTTTTGATTCCTTCCTTCCTTGTAATTCCTGCAAACAAGTACTTGTCTAATCCTTCTGGAACTGGGGCAATCGACGAAAATATTGTAGCTGGATCCCCGCCAATAATTATGGCAGTTGGAATTTTCTCTCCTCTGTCTTTTGCAATGTCACTATGATTTGCTCCTCTTTTGTGTTTTTGCCAATGCATTAGTGCGTGAGTTTTATCTACTATTTGCATTCTGTAAACTCCCAGATTTCTTACTCCTGTTTCTGGGTGTTTTGTGGCAACTAATCCCAGAGTGATGAATCTGCCTGCGTCATCTGGCCAAGATTTCAGTATTGGTAAATCCTCAAATGATGCATCCTTTGATGTAATTTCAGTTACTGGTCCACTTGTCTCTGCTTTAGGAAATGATGCTGTCATCTTTGTAAGTTCTGGAAGTTTTTTAATTTTATTTAGCAATCCTGATGGAATGTCCATCTTTGTCATATCTGTAATACGTTGGCCAATTTCAGTAAAGTCTGTCATCTCTAATCCGATCTCTAATCTTTTCATGGAACCAAATGCATTTCCTAAAACCGGCATATTGTAATCTTTTACATTTTCAAAAAGAATTGCGGGACCGTTAGCGTACATCCCTCTTCTAAGTATCTCTGCAATTTCTAAATCTGAATCAACTTCTGTATTTACTCTCTTTAGTTCTCCGTGATTTTCAAGTTCGACTATGAAATCATTAATATCTTCTATTCCCATATCGATTCTCTATCCAGATCAAGTATAAGCTTAACTAGATTTTTACAATGGTGGGTTTGTTGAAATTGTTCTAATGACTATGTGATTCTCATTTTTATAAATGGTAATATTGACTGATGATTAATCTGCTGTTTGTAAGGGAAATAAAATTATGAAATTATTTAGTCCTGAATGTCATTTTTGATATGGGAATGAGGAACATATGCAAATCTCTAAAATCATATCCTAATTCTATTATTTGCCAGTGGGTTTTTCTCACAGAAAAAATATTCTTTATGTGTAAATGGATGATATTGTTATAATTTTAGCAAACATGAAATTTTGTCGGGTTTTGAGTAATTTACATTGGTGGAAGTTCTGTTTTTTTGTCATGACCGCCAGAACCAAATTTACAGTAAAAACACAATTCTGATTCCATGTACTTTAATTGTTCAACTTGAATTGCTCCAAGTTTTAGTGCAATTTTTGTGAGAATTCTATATTTTAATGGCATTGCAGGAATTACTTCTTCCATGTATACTCTATAATGATCGGGACAAAACTTTAGTGTGACTTTGGCTGGTTCTTTGCCTTTTTCATTTACTTGCTTCGTAAAATTAATCTGTTCTCTGATGTATTCGTGCTTTGGACATGGACAATTCTTGCCACCTGGATGTTTGTATGCTGGTATGTTCTTCCAGTCAAATTCAGGGTATTCTTTCTCAAAGTCATCCATGGTAAGTATTATCTAATTTCAACATATAAAACTTGATCAAAATTGATTGCGGTAATCAACCCAAATGTACATAAACCCCGGATTATCCTTTAAATTTATGGCAGATGCTAAGAAGCGTACGAAACAAGATCTTGAAAACAAGATTGCCGAATTAGAAGCAAAACTGAATACACTTTCTACTCAGCTAGTGTCAGAACCAGCAGAAGCTGCAAAACCTGCAGAGGTTAAACCAGCTGAAACAGCA
>Ga0224507_10000284_pt1 | contig 20665 bp, 24 predicted proteins | sample SF_Jan12_sed_USG_3_FD_170159 | JGI IMG/M metagenome (GOLD analysis project Ga0224507, IMG submission 170159) | Sediment microbial communities from San Francisco Bay, California, United States - SF_Jan12_sed_USGS_13 | ecosystem: Environmental > Aquatic > Marine > Sediment | place: USA... | reverse complement strand
GATCCCAAAATACTCCCTGAACATATGATGGCTTCTTGTTTACGAATTCATTGAATACGTTTCTCGAGGAATGTTTTTCCCATAATCTTTCCCATTCATTGAGATCCTGATTGAGGCGTTCGACTGACATAGCACGCCTTTTTTGAAGGTTTTCTTGGGCCTGGTTTTTCTCATATTCCTTTTGTTCCAATTCTGCAATTAATTTTTTTGTCTGTTCTATTTTTTTCAGAAGGTCTTGTGCAGCTGGATCATTTAACAAATTATCAGTAAACGTAATTTGCTCCCCTGAATCTATTGTGGTTTGTGCATAACTGATTTGAATAAGAGAAATTGAAATTGCACATACAAGGATAAAATGAAATAACTTTATGTTGATTTTTGATAATTTTTCTGAATTCTTCCATGTTTGAATAAAATCTGAATTCATTATTTTGACTAACCGATTGTAAATAATAAAGGTTAGTGTACTAATGATTATATTTGAAATAAATATATTATCAATTAATATAATACCAATTAGTTCATAACATATCTTGATAAAAAGAAAACAAGAGATGATCTAAAATAAAAACATTAGATCTCAAAGAGAGTATTGGACTGATGTTAAAAACATCTGCCAAAGCATGGGAAAAAGCAGCTGATATTGAATTGCGTGAACGTTTTGGTCTTGCAGGTTCAAAATGGAAGATAATTATCGTACTTTCATTAAAAGAAGGAATCACACAGAAACATATTGCAGATATGGCATTTGTTGAAGCTCCAACGCTTGTACCTGTAATAGACAAAATGGAAAAAGAGGGATACCTTACAAGACAATCAGATCCAAAGGATCGAAGAAACAACTTGATCTTTATGACTAAAAAATCTAGAGATATTGTGGATCCAATAATTGAATGTATCTTAGAGATAAGAAATATGGGATTAAACAAAATCTCAAAAAAAGACATGGAAATTGCAAAAAAAGTATTGGAACAAATAACGAGCAATACTGAGGATTTTATTAAACAAAAAGGAGAAAACACTGATCCTAACCTTTGGACTAGCCTCCAAAACAAATCAGAAAAGACACTTGTAAAACTATAGATTTTGTATCTGTATGATTATTTCACAAACAGAACCAACCCCAATAGAATCCGACACAAAACCCACATCTGAGACAAAATTCGCTTGTGAAGAAGGAACTGAACCAATTAATGGAATTTGTCAAATAATAAAGGTTGAAGAAGTACAATCTTGCTTTTTATTTTGGTGTTGGTAGTTTAGAATCAAATCCTTATCCGCATCCATTTTGAATCCCAGAAAGGTTCAAGCCTCTGAAGAGTTGAATCTATACAGAATTTTTCAAATGAACAATGCACCCAATCCCAATACGACTACCACTGTTTTGAACACCTTACCTGATACCATGAAAAGCATAAATTTCTTAAAATCCATTCTTTTTGAACCAGCACCAATCAATATCAAATCTCCCAGAAATGGAATCCATGAAGCAATGAATATTCCTGCCCACCCAAATTTCTCCAAGACTTTATGAGATTTCTTTTCATCGGCGGTTTGTGAGTTTGTTTCTTCTGTCTTTCCACTGAACTCATCAGATATTTCCTTTTCATGCAGATGTTTTCTTCTCTTGAAGAAGCTGACAATCTTATTTCCACCATATCCCAATGAATAATTAATTAATCCACCAATTACAGAACCCACAATTAATGCAATTGCCACATTAAGTTCTGATTCTCCACCTATCAACAATGCAGATGTTAGAATCTCCGTAGGTAATGGGATAGCTGTGGCAGATAACAATGAATTGAAAAACAAACCAAGTACACCGTATTCCTGAAATGTATTATCTGCCAGATATTTCTGAGCAATTCCATAATATTCTGCTAACTCTTGCATGATATTTTATCCGTCATCACATCATTAAACATCATTCCACAAAAATGGTTCAAGCCTCCATGGAATTGAACTCAAAAGTAGAACACTTTATGAATCCCAATCCAGATGGTAATCTGCATGGTTATTTTATACGCAATTATCGGGGCTGTGACAACTATTGGTGCCATCTTACTCCGATACTATCTGGCAGAACGCAAAAAAGCACCGAGAAATGACAAGTTTTGCTATAATTGCAACCTAAACTATCCAAATAAATACACTATATGCCCAAAATGTGGAATAAAATTTGGCAGTTAAGAAAATGAAAAGCAAACTTTTGATATTGACCCTTGGAGTAATTCTGTCGTTTAGTTTTTCAATATTGCCTGTTTATGCAATTGAAACATTTGATGGGAAGGCTTCATTTGAAAGAGTACCCGAAATTATAATTCCAGATGTGCCAAGGGAGTTTGAGATAAAATTTCGTTACATCGGCCAGCCTTACAGTTTACGTGATATTACTCCCATCATTAACATCAATCCCGAATCTGCAATCCCATTTGTTCACATTCAAACAGGAACAGCAGAAGTAAACCCGTCAGTGGTTGGAAGAATCCCAGTTACCATTACTGTTGACAAAAATATTCCAAATCAGAAAATATTCCTAAGCGTTAGTTATGACGCTATGGGTTTTCGTGATGTCAAATACAAAAGCTCATGGTCTGATTTTCTAACATTAAACATTGGAGATAGCAAAGAGCAGAATCTGTCTGCCATGAAAATAATTGAATTGGACAATATCTTTGAACTCCAGTTACAGCAGTCTGCAGAATTTCCCGATGAGAATCTTGCCATGTCTTTTCTGAATGTCCTTGAAGACTCTAGATGTCCATCTGATGTCACATGTATTTGGCAAGGCAAAACAAGTCTGAGTTTTAACATGTCCCAAGATCTAAAGACTGAAATTATTCTGGACACATATGAGCAAAACAACTCAACTGTATTTGGAAAATACGAAGTCGAGTTAATTGACGTAAAGCCATACCCCATTAGCACTGCTACAATAAAGAATGAAGATTACACTGCAGTGTTGAGAATATCAAAAATTCAATCAGATACTCTTTCTCCTTTGAAACAATTGCAATCAGGAATACTACATGGCGATATTCAATGCAAGGCAGGTTTAGAACTTGTTTTCAAATCAAGGGATAATTCCCCTGCCTGTGTGACACCTAAAACTGCTGAGAAATTAATTGAGCGACATTGGGTTGAAACTGGTAATGTGTCATCTGAGAGCTCAAGACTATGCAGTATGACTCCTGATGTTGGAATGTGCAAAGCTGCAATCCCGAAATACTATTTTGATTGGGAATCCAATTACTGCAAGTCATTTACGTGGGGCGGATGTGGTGGAACCGTTCCATTTGATACGTTAGAATTGTGTCAAAAATTATGCAATTAAGGACAATGAAGACTAGACTTTTGATAATAATTGGAATTGCTGTTGTATTGACAACTGTCTTCTTTGTTTTGGGCCCATCACAAGGCCATATTGCTCAATACTTTCTAAATGATGAGCAGTTTGAAGAAATGATTTTGAGCAATGATAATGAGGATAGATATTCAGCACATGATGAGTCATTTGTAGACGAATCCAAGGTGACAGGAAATATGGCGCAAGAAATTTGCTCCATTACTGGCGATGAATGTCCTCCTAATTATTTTGCAAATATTTTAGAGGATGGATCTAAAATGGTGGCAGTGACAAATTGAGATGCAGACACAAAAATAGAAAAATCATTTGTATTTATCATTAAAAATAACACCATGAGTTATGATGTGAGGGAAAATGAAAACTAGACTTTTGGTACTATTTGTAATTGGAATGATTGGATTTGCAGCAATCCAATATTCTCATGCTTCATGTGCTGCTCCATTACTTGGTCCTCCGGGACCGTGCTTTGATGTTTTTATGGTATTCACTGACGCGCCACTTACTGAAAGATCCATCATGGAAAATTACGCCAGAAACATTGAGTCAAACTACGGGGACTGGCAAATGTCAGATAGAAACTGGGATGATGCAAATTTAGAATTGCAACTGCCTGCAATAATATGCACAGAGTTTGTAGCAGATGGTACAAAACAATACAGAATGGCCAAATGGGTGGACTCACATACCATCTCAAGCTTTGAAAACCATCGAGATGATTCCCTATGTGGCAAATGGCTTGCGCCAATTGATGATGGAATTAAATTGAAATGGGACAAAGGACTCTATTCATCAGATGACATAGCTCAAATTCAAGTCATTGACAAAGACATGAATCTAGATTCTACACTCATTGATTCATTTGATATTCACGTATCGTCTGATACTGATCATGCAGGCATTCAGTTAACTGTGACTGAAACTGCACCCGATGCAGGATATTTCTACGGTAATGTTTTCTTGACAGCTACTGGTGAATCCGGCGGCACCCGACTGTTAGTAGAAGATTCTATTCGGGCAGATCATAAAATGAACACAGTGCGTTCAAAAATAATTAATGAGCAAAGAGATTCCTATGAGTTAGAGGTCATATCTGAATCGGGCATTACTACTTGTGACGTACTACATATTCCAATTATCAATTATGCATTGGATGGTTGCGAGAACATAGAATCCTTCAAATCAACACTGATTGCTCTGATTATCATAATTCCAATTGCGCTGGTTATCCTATTCAAGTACAAAGGGAAATTCTAATCACGATTTCTGAATTTAATTTTTTACTAAAATAATTATTTTCTAAAAACTTGCCATTGATTTAACTTCCACGTGGGTCTAATAAAATCCATCTTAACTATAACCCCTAGCGCATTGTGCTCCCACTCAAATTTGAACCATATTATTTTTAGACATACCTTTCATGAGAAATATTGTATCCTTAGCCACAAAAAAAGAAATGTTGTTTTTACATTGTAGATATACTTGTTTGTACTTTTTCAGGTATGACTTTGATTCTAAAGCATATTCATTAAAACAGCACATTCATTCAAAAAGTAAATCAGAATTTTGATATGCAAAACAAGTTGGCAAAATCCTGTCAAGATTTATAACTAAAAATGGTCCAGATAACACAAAATGGGACTAGTCAAAGAAGTAATCAAAGAGATAGGAAACAAATCAAGAGAGTTCTATGAGTTTGTTTTACCGCCAATTGACATGTATCTAAATGAAAAGAATCTCAAAATAGTAATTGACATTCCAGGATTTGTAAAAGATGACATAAAGTTGACTCTATGTGGAGACATACTTTCCATCAAGGCTCGAAAAATAGCAGATGAAAAAGAATCAGAATCACTAATTTCAAACCAAAGACCAAACGTGATCGACAAAAAAGTTAGACTTCCAGTTGACATCAAGCAAGGAGAAGAAAAAATTGAATCTGCAAAATATGAAAACGGTATTCTTACACTAATTATTCCCATAACAAAAAAGGGCAAAGATATCTCAATAGAATAAACAACTAGTATTTTTTAAACAATACAGAAATTCCCATTATAATGCCAGAACCAATCATTCCAGCCAAACCGACAGATTCACTAGACTGAAACAAGATTGCAGAGCCTACAAAGATTGCAGAGGCAAAGATACTTCCTCCGGTTAAAACCACTGGCTTTCTTTTTTTCATGTGGAGTTGAAATTCGCCCATGAGTTTTTCCATTTCAGGTCCAATCCTTAGTGCAGTGTCAATTGATTTTGAGAAACTGTCAAAAGAAATCTTTATCTCTTTGACATATGCTCCCATAATCAAATTTTCTTCCTCTAAAATATTTTTTAAGACTTTGACAAATTTGAAATCAACATCATGCGTTTTGTAAATTCCCTCAATGATTGATGCCATTCTCATGTATAGAGCCAAATTTTTTGGTAAAACAAATGGGAATTTACTCATGGTTTGATTTGCAAGCTCCATCAAACTTTGCACTTCCATTTCATCAGGTTTATCTCCATGCATTGCACGAATAGAAAGTTCAATTCCTTTTTCAATTACTGATCTGTTATGTCCAGGAATTAGCATTTGAAGATCGCTCATGGCATTGACAACTCTTGGGGGATTTTTTTCAACTAGTGCAAGATAAAGTCGAATTAGCTTGAATCGTGTCTCATCATTTATCTTTCCAACCATCCCATAGTCATACAAAATGAGCTTTCCGTCATCAGTTACTGCGATATTTCCAGGGTGAGGATCCGCATGAAAAAGTGAGTGCTTGAGAAGCATGGTAAAAAAGACCTTGTGAACGTCAATTACTAGCTGTTCTCTGTCAATTCCCTTCTCATCTAGGGCCTTAACATCTGTAATTTTGATACCTGGAAGATATTCCATTGTCAGGACGTTTTTTGAAGAAAAATCATCAAAAACTGAGGGTACAATTACCTGATTGGTTCCTTTCATGTCATTTTTAATTTTTTTAAGATTTTTAGACTCTACAGTGTAATCCATCTCCTCGTAAACGGTTTCAATAAATTGAGAAAGCATAGCCTTTGCTGAATAGCGCAAATTCGGATCAACGAATCTTAATGCTAATGGAAGAATTTTTTTCAAAACTTTGAGATCTCGTGCTACCATTTTTTCAATGCCCGGTCTTTTTACTTTGATAACAATTTGCTGACCAGAGATAGAACCTCGATAGACTTGACCTATTGATGCACCAGAGATAGAATTGGTATCTATTTCGTCGAATTTTTCATCAATTGGACCTAAATCTTTTTCAATTATTGGTTTTACCTGATCAAAAGGAGCAACAGGGACACTATCTTGCAGTTTTGCAAGCTCTTCCAGATATGGTTGAGGTAAAATATCAGCCCTTGAAGAAAGCCACTGGCCTAATTTTATGTAGACAGGTCCTAGTGAAATGAATGCATTAAGGGCCTTGCGGGCATTTTTTCTGAATTGTTCTAAATCAATTTCATTTTTCTTTTGATTGATCCAAATTTTTCTATCCTTACGTAACGCCAAAACTGATGGCAAGAGTTTGAAAAGTATTTGGATTGTTCTAACAGTAGACACTAGATTTACTCCAAATAATTTTTAATTTTTTTTGTTCCAACATATCCTAAATATCCAGAAACAATAGGAAAAACTATACCAGAAGCTAAAGATGATTTCTTGCTACGAAATTTTTTTGCAATTTGTAAACCAGTAAAAGCAGCACATGCCAAACCGATTAAAACCTCAGGTGCATCATGGATTAAATGCCCCATAGGATCTTCTCTTGGATCAACTCTATCAGTATGAACTAGAAATTTATCATGATATTCTCTAATGTGTAAATTACCATAACGGTATTGCTTGTCTGCACCATTTTTTTGCCCAAGGATGGTTTCTTCTGCTTTCTCTAGCATGAATTCTCGCAATTGCTTTGGGACCTCAATCTCATCACCTGGCATGATCGCAAGATCTAGTAATTGCATATAACCTTACGGTCTAGAAAATGCTTCAGCCTAAGACCAAAAACATGTTGTACTTTGGTGACGGCTAGATTGAATTTTGTAAATTAGTATTTATCACTCACTGAGAATTTCTACTAGTCCCTTTTGTGCAAATTTCATTCATTGAATTGATGAAATAAAATATTTTTCTAGAAATACAATTTTGCATTGTTGTTAAACATACAAAAAGATCTTTAAGATATCTATAACCTATCTTTTGTAAACATTATGAAGCTAATTGAAAAAACTGCTAGCATCGCAATTCCTGTGACATATGCATAGTTTAGTCCTACACCAGGATGATCTTCTTGATGATAGTAATTAATCAAAAACGTTACAACTAACAAAATCACTCCGATAATTGTTAGTTTTTGATGTGTCTCCAACAAAGATTATTTTATCAGTAACTATATGAATTTAGAAGAAAGACAAAAAAAGACTTGCCTAACTAATTTGGTAAAAACACATCTTTGATAATAAAAAGATAAAATGTCTTTTGATTGAGAGAACAAATAATAATAATTTCTTTAGGAAAAGGTAAAACGGAATACGAGATTCTTAGAAGTAAAAAGTATTAGATCAAGTATCAGATTCTATCTGAGATAGTTTTTTGATTATCTGTTCAAGCTCTTTTGTATTATCATCAATTACCTGTTTTATTATTGCAATCTCTTCATTAATTTGTTCAAGATGAACATCATCAGAATTTTTAATGCTTTCCTCTAGATCTTTTAGAATTTGTTGATTGTATTGATTGATTTTTTCTAGTTCGTTTTTGTATTTTTCTAATTCTTCATATTGATTAGAAAATTCAGGAATTTCGTCATAATTTTGATTTGTAAGAAAACCTAAAGAAATCACTAAACTTCCTACTGTTAAAACTACAATGAGAATTATTATGCTTAATTTCAATTCAGGTTCCTCATTTCCTTTTTTCAGATTTAAAATTTAGCATCTAATTTGCTTGTGCTACTGTTTTTTTACGCCTACGAAGAATGTAAATTACTATACCTATTGCCGCAATAATTGGAATAATTACCATTATTGGATCAGGACCAGGTTCTTCATCATTTGATGGTTCTTCAACAAGAATTGTTGCATCATATGGTAGAAAGATCTCATCTCTAGTGCTATCTTTGTATCTTACAGTGATGGTGATGTCATGTTCTCCATATCTTGGCTCATCATCAAATTCAATTGGAATGTTAAATGGAACAGGGGCATCAATTTCAATTTCGTCAATGAATTGGGTATTTGGTAGGATATTAGAATCCCCACGAGGTTCAACAGTTACAAAACCAAATAATCCGTCTTCGTTTCCCTCATTAATTATTTCTCCAATTACCATTTGCATGCCAGATAATTCAATGACATCAATATTGTATATCGACAAGTCAATGAGACCTTTAACATAGAAATCAGCTATTCGTGAAAGAGTATGCTTATCACCATGCGCATTGAAATAAGTTATTTCGATGGGTGCGCGAAGTGTATCACCCTTCAAAGATTCTGGTACGTATACATCAAGTTTAACAAGTTTTTTTGAATTTGGATCAATTTCTCCAATCTCCCAATCAGTGTTTAGAATCACAACATTCTCAACATTGGTGATAGATTGAGTTGTCGATGCTCTTTCACTTTGTGTATTTTGTAGTGCAATGTTTACACTTGAGATTGGTGCAGTTCCATCATTTGAAATTTCAATTGTTACATGATTTGTCTGTAAGGATGTAAGAAATGGTTCCAGTGCACGTATGTTTATGACGCTTTCTCCAGTTATTTTAAAATCAAAATCCTCAAACGCGGTACGAACTCCTGACTCTCGTAGTCTGGAATAATCAACTTTGACAGTGCCAGGATATTGCTGAATTCTGACTCCCTCACCTATATCAACAAAAAATGTTATGTGGAAATTTTCCCCAGCAAGAGAATTGGAATCAGCGTCTGCATGGATTAAAGAACCAGGTCCATCTGAGGCTGAAAACCCAAGAGGCAAAGACAGTTGTCCTCGTATTCCTGTAATATCTTGAGTTCCGACATTTGCCATTACTACGGTAAATGGTACATTTTTGTCTCCTGCGTCAATCTCAAATTTTTCATCTATTGTTCCAAAATAGGCATCAAGGAATTTGACATCCCCAAAGTCTCTTTCAAAAGGAGAATTGCCAAATCCTCCAGAAGTGATTTGTGCATAAGAATTATCAAAAACAAACGGAGAGAGCCCGATTACAAATAATGACAACAACAATAGTTTTACAATCATTATACTAAAACCTCCATTTCAGAAGAAGGGGGATTCCCCTCAAATGCCTTGCCATCTATTATTGTAATCACCTTATCCACATCCCCAAAGTGTTGTCTATCATGTGTAACTATGATGAATGTTTGATTGAGTTTTTTTGCCATTGATTTCATTAGTTTAACAATTGTTTCTGAAGTTACAGAATCAAGATTACCAGTGGGTTCATCAGCTAAAACAATTGAGGGTTTGTTGATTAAACCTCTTGCAATTGCTACTCTTTGAGCTTGTCCACCTGAAATTTTGTTTGCACGTTTATTAATTTGGTCTTCAAGTCCAACTGCTTTTAGTAAATCCCTAGCTTCTTTTTCAGCAACACCATCAGTTCCTCCGATTTGTCTGGGTAACAATACATTTTCTAAAACTGAAAGATCAGTAAGCAAGTTAGAAAATTGAAAGATGAATCCTAATTTTTTATTTCTAAATGAAGAAATTTGATCGTCATTCAGTGTTGTGGTATCAATTCCATCAATGAAGATCTTTCCACTTGATGGATGATCTAACAGTCCAATCATGTTAAGTAATGTGGATTTTCCAGAGCCGGAACTTCCTACAATTAAGACAATTTCTCCCTGTTCAATTGAAAATGATGCATTATCAAGTGCCTTAACTTTGCTATCGCCTTCTCCGTAAATCTTGCTAACACTGCTGATTTCAAGTACTTTAGACAGTTCTCATCGCCTCCACAGGTAATAGCTTTGTAGCCCTATACGAGGGATACAAAGATGCAAGAACTGCCAAGACAAAGGAAGTCAAAGCAGTTTGTATAATTTTTTCCCAGTTATAGCTTACTTCAAGGGGTAAACTATTGTTAAAGGACATTTTTGTTTCCTTTGCATAAACAGTATAACCTAGCCCTGCTGCAGTTCCCACTCCAGCACCAATTGCTCCAATTATCATTCCTTGAAAAATAAAGACTATGAGAATATCTTTTCTTTTGGCTCCAATTGCCCTCATTATACCAATTTCTTTAGTTTTACCATTTACCAGCATCATCTGAATTGTAAGAATTGCAAATGCAGAAGATCCCATTCCAAAATAACCTATCATGCTAATCATTGCAATGCCAGATCTAAAACCTGCAAGTTGTTCTTCAGCTGATTCCTCTATAGTCTCTGCAAGAAAATCATCATTAGGAAACGATTGTAAAAAGAATTCTTTTACTTCGAATGCTTTAGAAGGATCATTTAGTTTTACCATAAAGGAGCCAGTATCTCCAGGTCTGTTCATCATGTCACGTAAGGTATCAATATGCACAACTGCTGTATAATCAAATCCTTGACCTCCAGGTGATTTTGCAATTCCAGAAACAGTAAACCTCCTAATCTGATCTTCTCCGAATCTATCAACTACAAGAACTTTAACACTATCACCAACTTCGGCTCCTCCTAGATCTGTTGCTACATTAGATCCCAACACAATAGAATTTCTTGAAAAGACATAGGTTCCTTCTGAGACTGTTTCATGAACAGTAGATGCTCTAATATCACGAAATGGATCAATGCCAACTATTGGTACTCTAGTTTCTTCAATTAATTTTCCATTCTTTGTCATATTCATTTCAGCACTTGATGAAAGCCGCGGTGTTGCCCCCGCAACATAAGGTATTCTTTCAAACCAACTTACAATTGACAAATCTGACTTGTCGATATAATCGGCTTCATCAGTTACAAGAATATCGCCATTTCTATAATCACTGATATCTCTAACTATAGCGTCAAAGAGTCCTTGAAATATTACAAAGTTAACGTGAATAACCAAAATCCCAATTGTTACAGCTAAAACTGCACCAAGCAAACTACCTTTTTTATTGAATAGCATTCTTTTTGCTAGTTTTAATCTATAATCCACAGGTATAATAAAATAGTCTAATATTTAATGTCTATGATGTATAATGCTAATAGTATAGACAATTTTATATCAAATTAGTTGTTTCTACATTGTATGAGGATAGCATAGGTGATAGAATGGACAATTTAGACATGAAGATTTTGAGCAGATTATTGAACAATTGCAGAGAATCAGACAGACAAATAGGCATAGAATTGGGAATATCTGGCGGAACAGTTAGAACAAGAATACGAAAAATGCAAGAAAGGAAGATTATCGAAGAATTCTTCATAAAAGTTGAACCTCCAGTTTTAGGATATGGGATTTTGTACTTTGTTGTGTCAGGTCAAGACATTAATGAAATTTTAGAGCAAGCAAGTCTTGTAGGTGAACCATATTTTATGGTGCCATGTGTTGGAGGAATAACAGTTTGTGGTATTTCTGTAAAAGAAAACTTGGATCAGAAAATGGAACTTGCAAAAAAATTGATGAAAGATGTTAGAGTGCTATCCATTTTTGAAGCAGAAAATCCAGAATTTAATTCAAATCTTACAAAAACAGATTTAGAAATTCTAGAAGAACTAATTAAAAATCCAAGAGAAAAGATTGAACAAATTGCAAAGAATACAAACATGTCAACAAAAACAATAACAAGATGTATAGAAAAACTACATGAAAATGATGGAATTCAATTCACCTTAGTTTATGATCCTAGAAAGATTGAAAATTTTATTCCTCATGCCATACTTACTTGGATAAAAGGAGATCTGAAAGAAACATTAGAAAATTTGGACAATACATTTTCTGAATCATATTTACAAATTCCTTTTGTAGCAAAAAATCAGATTGTTCTATTCATGTACAGTGATAACATATTCAAAATGGATGAGCTAACACAAAAAGTTAGAGATATAAAAAATATAGAATCAGCTGATTTGTTTATTCCAAAAAAAATTTCATTTTATGTAAAATGGATAGAAAAAGCTATTATTGATTTCAAAAAATCACCTAAATTACATTTAACGTACCAAACAAATTAAATAATAATAACAATAATCTACATGCGATATGAAAAAAACAAAGATCTATGAAGGAAAAATTTTAGGTCTTAGTGTTTATGATGGAAAAATAGAAGGTAGAAAAGTTAGACGAGAAATTATTGAGCATAGAGGTGCTGCAGCTATGCTTGCTTTTGATGAAGAAAATAAGATAATTCTAGTAAAGCAACATAGATTTCCTCATGGATATGTATTAGAGATTCCTGCTGGAACATTGGAAAAAAGAGAAGAGCCTATAAAATGTGCATTCAGAGAGCTAGAAGAAGAAACAGGTTATACAGCAAAAAAGATGACTCCTCTCATCACATATTATCCATCAATTGGCTATAATGCAGAGGTAATTCACTGCTTTTTAGCCTCAGGATTAAAGAAAACATCTGATTTGAAATTAGATGATGATGAAATATTATCAACAGTAAAAATGGATTTGAAAAAGGTGCTATCAATGATTAAAACTGGTAAAATTCAAGATTCAAAAACTATATGTGCCGTTTTAACATATGCTGCTAAGAAAAAATTGTACTAATTATTTATTATAGATAGGTTGTACAAGATCAGCCACATCTGCCCAAGACTGTGTAATCCTTTCAAACATATACACTATATCAAGAAAATCTATGGGAATTTGTTTTTTATTACCTAATGTATTTCGGAGTAAACCAAGTTTCTCTTCATATTGTTTATGCAATGATATGGCTTCAATAGCTAAAAGTCTATCAGGTTTAGTAAATGCATCAATAGATTTTTCTGCAAGTTTATTAAAATTTTTTATTACATTATAGATTATCTCTGAATATTCTTTTGATAAAGAAGAATTATAAATAAAATTTGAAAGTTCTACAATAGAATCACCTGCATTTTCAAGAATGTTTGCTGCAACTCTATAATCAAGTACATCAATATTTTCTAAATTAAATGCATTAGCTAATCTTTTGTCAACTAGTGTACTACGAATTAAACGAACAAGTAAGAAATATTGTCTATTTACTTCAACATCACGTTTTGACAATGATTGTAAATTAGATTTATCATCTGAAATTAGTCCATTGGACACATCATCGTACATACCAATTGCAATTGAACTCATTCGTTTGAGGATTTTTTCTGGATTAAGTGTTGTTGCATCTAAAAGAAATTGCATGTTGATGTGAGATGCATCTTCTTCAATTATTTCCATTCCAACTAATCTTCTCATTGAATTACGAATTTCTTCTCTGTCTTTACCTGGAATAATGGATTTGGAATTGATTTCAATGATATCAAATCCTAAAAGATAAGCTCCAGTAAGGTTTGCAACAATGTTTTCTTCTTTGGGCAGTGGATAAGAAATTACAAGTTCTTTTGTTGGTCGTACTTCTTTGTTAGCAGATATAGAAATACTATCTTGACCAGTTTCAATTTCAACCTCACTACTTTTATCTAAATTATTTGCAACAACCCATTCTTTTGGCAACGATACCAGGATACTACTTCCAATTCTTTGTAGGCGTCGAATGAATTTAGTCAATTTATACTAATTTAATTAATTTAAGCCATATTCTTATATTTTGTGTAAAATTTAAACTAAAATCAATGGAGGCAACAGCATTTTGTCCAGCACATGTTACAGGCTTTTTTAAAGCTCATTTAGATGACAATCAAAATAATTTAGAAAATTTAGGATCAATGGGAGCAGGTTTCTCAATCAAACAAGGAGTTACTACTAGAGTAAAAATTGAAACAAGAAATGATCAAAAATCAAACTTTGAAATTACATCATATGGATATCAATCAGACAAGACAGATGTTTCAGAATATGTTTTAAATGAATTTCTAAGACTTGGAGAATTCTCAGCCAAGTTTTTTAAAATTGAACATGAAATATCAATTCCAGTTGGATATGGTTTAGGTTCTAGTGGTGCAGTTGCATTATCACTATCATTTGCATTAGATCAAGCTCTTAAAACAAATTTAGACAAAACAACAATTGGACAAATTGCACATAATGCAGAAGTAAATTGTAAAACAGGACTAGGTGATGTTTTAGCATCATTTCATGGTGGTTTTGAAATTCGTGTTAAACCTGGTGCACCAGGAATCGGTCATGTTGAAAAAATTACTACAGATAAAATTTCTGTAATTATGATATGTTTTTCTCCAATATCTACAAATAAATTCATCAAAGAACGTTTGTCCCAAATTAATGGACTTGGAGGAAAAATGGTAAACAGACTATTAGAATCAAAAAATTATGAACATTTTCAAGATATGTCTTTGGAATTTGCAAAATATGTAGATGTGATGACTCCAAGAATGCAGACATTAGTTAATGAATTATCTGAAAATAATATTAAATGTGGAATTGCACTTTTTGGTGAAACAATTTTTTCAATGATCCCACAAGAAAAAGAAAACGAGGTTTTAGAAATTATACAGAAATATTCTGATGGGATTATAATAAAGTCAGAATTGGATAATGATGGGGCAAGAGTTCTATTAAATTAACTAAAATCATGCCATCCATAATTCCGAAATCTCATCCAAGAGTAAAATCACTTTTAATTCGTGAAAAACTAGTTAACGGATTTGATAATGGATTAGTTGCAAAAGAAGGACTTTTAGCTCAAGGCAGAGGAGAAGCTTTTGATTATCTTCTAGGAGAGAAAACAGGCAAGGCTGCAACAAATGCGATAAAAGCTGCAGCTGCACAGTTACTACTGGCAGAAATGCCTGTAATCTCAGTTAATGGCAACATAGCAGCATTATGTCCAAAACAAATTGTAAGGTTATCAAAACAAGTCAAAGCAAAACTTGAGGTAAATCTATTTTATACAAATGAAAAAAGGAAGAAAGCAATAATTAAAACTCTCAAAAAAAATGGAGCTGATGAAATTTTAGGTTCAAGCATTGCTTCATCTAAAAAACTGAGTGGTATTGATTCTGCAAGAAGAATTGTTGATAAAAATGGAATTTTTGTAGCAGATGTAGTAGTTGTACCATTAGAAGATGGAGATAGAACTATAGCACTTAGGAAGGCGGGAAAAACGGTAATTACATTTGATCTAAATCCTCTTTCAAGAACTTCACAGACTGCCAACATTACAATTGTAGATAATGTAACAAGAGCAATTGATTTGTTAATCAGTGAATTAAAAAAACTATCAAAAAAGAATCAAAAAAGTCTTCAAAAAATTATCAGTGATTTTGATAATAAAAAAAATCTAAGAGATAATGTCATCCAAATAAAAGATAACCTAGCAAGGAGAGCTAAAATTGCATAAAACAGTTCAAGATATTTTAAACATGAAAAAAGAAAAGAAGAAAATTTCAGTAATTACAAGTTATGACTACACTTTAGCTTCACTATGTGACAAAGCAGGAATTGATGTATTGTTAGTTGGAGATAGTGCAGGAATGGTAATGCTTGGGTATGAAAACACAATTTCTGTGACAATGGATCAAATGTGTATGTTTACAGAAGCAGTTAGTAGAGCAAGAAAAAATTCACTACTAGTATCAGATTTACCATTCATGTCATATCAAGCAAGTATTGAAGATGCCATTAATAATTCTGGCAGATTAATCAAAGCAGGAGCAGATGCTGTAAAGCTTGAAGGTGGTTCAATAATGGCCGAAACAATTAGTGCAATAGTTGAAATAGGAATTCCAGTGATGGGGCATATCGGATTACAACCTCAAACGACAATTCTTTCAGAGGGATACAAAGTGCAAGGAAAAACAATGGATACTGCAATGAAGCTAATAGAAGATGCAAAGGAGCTTGAAGATGCAGGAGCATTCAGCATTGCATTAGAAATGGTTAGTCATGAAGTTGCTCAAATCATCTCTGAAACTGTTAGTGTACCGATAATAGGAATTGGTTCAGGGGTAAATTGTGATGGACAAGTACTGGTTGTTCAAGATTTACTAGGAATGTATGATAAGATTAAACCAAAATTTGCAAAAAGATACATGAATTTATCTGAAGACATTGTAAAATCACTTGAAGACTACAAAAAAGATGTAGAATCAAGCGAGTTTCCTACTAAAGAGAACTGGTTCTCAATGAATGAAGAAGAGCTAAAAAGATTACGTGAGCAAATTGGCAGCTAAAAAAAAGATAAAGAAAAAAGATCATCCATCTCTAGATATAGTTAGTTCACATGGTGTAGAATTAATCGGGAAAAGAATTGTACTTTGTGTTGCGGGTAGTGTTGCAGCATACAAAGCAATTGAACTTGCAAGATTGTTAATGAGACATGGAGCAAATGTGAAATGTGTTACAAGTAATGCAGTTACAAAATTAATACAACCAGAATATTTCAAATGGGCCACAGGTAATGATGTAATTACAAAACTTACTGGTGAATTAGAGCATATCAGATTAGCAGATTATAATCAATCAGATTTGATAGTAGTATATCCAGCAACTGCAAATACGTTAGGAAAATTAGCAAATGGCATTGATGATACGCCTGTATCAACAGTACTTACAGTAGGTTTTGGATCAAAAATCCCAATTTTGATGTGTCTTGCGATGCATGTATCAATGTATGAAAATTCAGCAGTTAAAAAAAACATTAAATTTTTAAAAAATAAGATTCAATTTCTTTCTCCCAAAATAATTGAAGGTAAAGCAAAATCTCCAGAACCTGAAGATGTTTTAGAAAATGTATTAAAGAAATTTGGATCCTCGTCTTTATTAAAAAATAAAAAAATCTTAATGACTGCAGGACCAACCATTGAACAAATAGATCCCATACGAGCAATTACAAACCAAAGTTCTGGAAAAACAGGAGTTAGTTTAGCATCAGAATTAATTTCTGCAGGGGCCAAAGTAACTTTTGTTTATGGACCAGGAAGAGAAAAGCCGCCAAAAGGTGCAAAAATAATCAATGTTTTATCCAGTAAAGAAATGCACGTTACAGTAAAATCAGAACTAAAGAAAAAATTTGATATTGTGATTATGGCCGCAGCAGTTGCGGATTATGTTCCAATTATTCAAAGTAAAAAGAAAATTAAAAGTTCCAAGTTAATCATGAATATCAGCCTCAAAAAAGCTCCAAAAATTATTGATGAAATAAAAAAATATCAAAAAAATGTATTTCTTGTAGGTTTTAAAGCAGAAGCAAATTTGACAAAATCTCAATTAATCAAGTCAGCTGAGAAAAAATTGAGAGAGTCATCTGCAGACATGATTATAGCAAATGATATTGGTTCAATCAGATACAAGAAAAATCCTCAGAATAACCAAGTGATCATCGTGGATTCTAAAAAGAATGTTGTCTCATCATGGATGAATAAAGAAAAAATTGCTAAAATTATTAGAAAACAAATTGAAGTAAAAATCAAATGAAAAAATCAGAACTTCGAAGACTAGTTGCAGAATATAAAGAAACAAAACTAAGATTTTCAAAATCAAATAATGTAAAATTAAATGAACAACTAAAACAATTGGAGCATAGCTACTATCATGAAATAGGCAGGACAATAAAGTCAGATTTAGAAGAGATTACATAAAATAGAACAAAGATTGTGAAAGCATGTAAAATGAAATTCATTCATTCAGAATACAAACAACGTAATATGAAAATTTGGAATGAAGTTGCTCCCAGATATCATAAGAGATGGGCTAGTGTGAATAAAGGACCATTTCAAAGTACAAAAAAATTAGTAGAACTAGTAAATATCAACAAAGGTGATGTGGTTTTAGATGTTGCATGTGGTACCGGGGTAGTCACAAATGAAATCCAAAAGAAAATTGGAAAATTAGGATATGTTATAGGAGTAGATACTTCCACTACTGCAATTAAAATTGCAAAAAAATGGAATGGTAAAAAACAAAATGTAAATTTTGTAAACACTGATGCCGAAAAATTCTCTTTTTCTAAAAAATTTGACGCCATTACATGCCAATATGCATTGTTTTTCTTTCCAAATGCGCAAAAGGCATTAAAAAATATGAAAAATAGCCTCAAAAAATCAGGCAATATAGGAATTTCAGTTCATGGAAGCGCAAAAGAAGTTCCTTATTTTAGCAGTATTTTAGATTCAGTTATCAAGTATATCCCAGACTATGTTCCTCCAGGCTCTCCAAATCTTGATAGATTTGGTACTAAATCTGCTTTAAGAGCAGAATTAAGTAAAGCAGGATTTTCAAAAATCAAAGTTAAAGAATTTATTTTTCAATATTGTCCTGGAAATTTTGAAGATTACTGGAATACATATCTAAAATACATCGCAAAGCCACTAAAAGAAAAGCTAAACGAATTAGATTATTCAAAAAGAAAAGAATTGAAACAAATGGTTAAAGAAAAAACATCACTGTATACTAAGAAAAATGGAGAGATTTTGTTTCCTTGGCAAGTTTTAATTCTAAGTGCAAAAAACTAGAGATTAGAGAGAAATGGGTAAAGACGACAATAAAAAAGAAGGTAAACCAAAAAAGAATGATTTTAAATCATTTCTTAGAAAGAGAGCTCCAATTTATCTTGCTTTGATTGCAATGTTAGTAGTATTTGTAATTCCAGAAATGACAAAGGGGACTTTGGAAAAGAGTTTTCCTGAATTGTCAGATGAAGACCAGCAAGCTATAGATATTTTGATGAAATATGATGGTCCAAATGACGATGGATTAACTGTAATAGAGGCATTAGAGAATAAAATAAGTGAAGAGTATCCCAATGAGAAGATTTTTGATCATAAAAAAACTGTTGTTGATTTAGCTGTAACAAAGATTAATCCTGAAGAATACCAAGTGAACTTGAATTTTAAGTCCCATAAAGGTGAAATGAATTATGATTGGAATGTAAATGTAGAATCTGAAAAAATTATTTCAAATAATTCAGAAGGAAAATACATTATTGAATTAGTTAATTATTATGATTAGGCTCAAATCATGACTAAATCTTTAGTAAATTTGTGCATTACAACTGGTCGTTCTTTTACAATCAATGAATCCTCTATTCTAATTCCAAATTTGTTTTCAATATAGATTCCAGGTTCTACAGTGATTGCCATATTTTTTTTTAATTTTGTAGTACTTCTATAAGATACAGTTGGTAGTTCATGCACTTCTAATCCAATTCCATGACCTGTTGAGTGAATAAAGTATTGACCATAGTTTTTTTCTTCAATGTATTTTCTACATGCAGTATCTACATCTTTACAATCAATATTTGGTTTGACAGCTTTTAGTCCAAGTCTTTGGGATTCTTTTACAATTTCATATGCTTCATTTGCTTGTGATGGAATTTTTCCAATTGCAAATGTCCTTGTTGCATCAGAGACATATCCTTTGTATCTTAAAGTAAGATCGGTAACTACAAGATCACCTTTTTTGAATTTTCTATTGGTGACTTGAGCATGTGGAAGTGCACCATTAGGACCTCCAGCAATAATTAGCGGATTTAATGTAGATTTGTAACCTGTATCAAACATTTCTTTTTCCATTGCATATGTCATCAGAATAGTTTGTAATTCTGATTCTTTTTGACCAACTTTCATCTTTTTTGAGCAAATTTGGAACATTTCATCAATGATTTTTGATGCCTTTTTGAGAATTTGTACTTCTTTTTCATCTTTTATGATACGTGCATTGTAAAATGGCTCAGTTGATGATTTTATTTTTGGAATTGATTTTTTTAATGACATCATTATAGAGTAATTTTGGCAATCAGTACAAACTCGGTTTTTCTTAATTTTTTTGATGACTGAAGTTATCAAACCCTCTCCACGTTCGGCTGTAATTACATCACAATCTTCAGATTCTTCTTTTGCTCTTCCAACTTCAAGCTCAGGTGCAATAATGGTAGTTTTTCCATTTTTTTCAAGTAGACCAATTGCCTCACCCCAAAATCCAGTCATGTAAAATAGATTTTCAGGCTCAAATGTGATCAGAGTATCACAATCTATCTTTTGAGCATATTTGAGAAGATTCTTTCTGCGTTGCTCCATACAGAAACATCTCCAATTCTCAATTTATGTATGATGTAAAGTTTGTATATGGAAAATGGAGCCAGATCGCAATGGCTGAAGAAAAAGAGAAGAAAAAAGTGGTTGCATTGTTATCAGGAGGATTAGATAGTCAACTTGCAGTTAGAATGATGCAAGAACAAGGTTTTGATGTATCAGCTGTTGCAATAA
>Ga0224507_10000283_pt1 | contig 20669 bp, 17 predicted proteins | sample SF_Jan12_sed_USG_3_FD_170159 | JGI IMG/M metagenome (GOLD analysis project Ga0224507, IMG submission 170159) | Sediment microbial communities from San Francisco Bay, California, United States - SF_Jan12_sed_USGS_13 | ecosystem: Environmental > Aquatic > Marine > Sediment | place: USA... | reverse complement strand
GGTGTCATCGCTAGCAGTATTCCCTGTTAATGTTGAAGTTACTGCCTTGAATAAAAAACTTTCCTTGAACGTGGCTGCAAAGGATAGCTTAGGGAGAAGAATTGTTGGGCTTAGTGGTCTTAACTGGAGTAGCACTAATGAAGCAATAGCGACGGTCAATGCATTTGGTGAAGTAACAACGCATGCAATGGGTAATGTTTCAATTAGTGCAAGTTATGAAAATATTGCTGATGAAAGTAGTGTCACGATTAATCAAACAGGGAATGTGATTGATGGGACGGCAAGGTATGAAGATAGAATATATTCGACAAATACGAGAACGGGTTTCACCGGTTTTACCAGTTATATCTTTAAAGCTATACGTTATGCCACGATAGAATTACTGGATGAAAATGGCGATGTTTTTATTAGCACAGAAACCGATGATAGTGGTGCATATGTAATAGGTAATATTATCCCTGATATTTATACTATTCGGTTGCTTGCCGAAGTGAAAGGGGCACCTGCATCTGGGTTGAGTGTTAACGATATGCGGGGTGCAATCTATGCCACTAGCCAATCATCTGCTGCTGGCACACTAAAATATGCATTTAATTTAAATCGCAGTCGGCCCGAGGTTGGTGCGTTTAATTTACTTGATGTTGCCACGGTTTCAGCTGAGTACTCCAGCCAGGTATTAAATGCAGATGTTTCTGATTTACAAATCTATTGGGAGACTGGTTACGGTCTTGGGGGTACGTATTATTGTACCGGCTATGATGCGTCCTCTTGTTTAAATAATAAGGGAATTTACATTATTAGCGAAATAGCATCATCATTTAATGGAGGTGTGTTGGATACGGACGAGTTTGATGATGATGTAATAATGCATGAGTTTGGGCATTTTGTAATAGATAACAATTCCGTAGATGATTCGCAGGGTGGGAGTCATTCAATAACGCAAAATGACAGTGATTTACGCTTGAGCTGGAGTGAAGGTTGGGGAACATTTTTCCCGTCAGCGGTAAAGTTCTGGTTAATTGAGCAGGGACGACGCGAACTAATATCATCTAAGTTAGTGATAACCACCTACATCGACACGATTGGGGCTGAGGCCGCTTTGAAGCATGATATTAGAGCAGGTGAAGAGGGAGATGGCTTTTATTACGCCAGTAGTGAAGCTGCCGTTAGCCGTATACTCTGGAATGTGTTAGACAATTTTGGTATGCCCAAAATATGGGATGTGCTGGTCAATTATTTTCCTACAAGTGACCGACCAACTAGCTTGCCAGTGTTTTGGGACGGGTTGTTATCAAGCGAATTATTTTTTAGTAATGAATTGGTGACGCTTGAGGGAATATTTAACGACAGACGGGTGAATTATAAAAGTGATGCATCTGAGAACGATAATACATTAGCGACAGCCACTGTTTTGTTAGTGGATGCTGTTCCAAATCCAAATGAAACGAGCACAATATACAGCGATAGCCTAGCTGCAGATGTGGACTATTTTTCTTTTACCGCGCAAGCGGGTAAAGCGTACAAAGTGTCAACGACTGAGTTATTTAACGGAATAGATACAGCTATTCGTTTATTTGATGCCGATGGAAATTTAATCGGTGCAAATGATGACGCGGACCCCACTGCTTACTTAAAAGACGATCCTTATGCCGGTGCAAAAAGGGTTAGAAACAATAAGACAGCGATGGCTTCGGCAATTGATTTTACCGCATCAGCGAATGGGCAATATTTTGTAGAGGTGAAATTTGCGGATAAAACCTCTTTCACATACGATTTTGTGGGACACTATGGCTCGTATAAATTGGTGGTTGCTGAAGTTAAGTGAGGCGATGACCGATAAATATAAACGTAAGCTAAACCATATAAATCAAAATAGAGAAAAAATGGAGCTTAGGTCTAAATGGTAAATTCAGTTACAATTCCACCTTTGCTAGGCTTTGTAAACTAAATTGGTGTGTGCGTGTCATATTTTAGCAGTTAGTTGTAGATAACAATAGATGAAAACTTAAAACGTATAATGAACACTTTTGACTTAAAAAATATAATTAATACTTTTGACTTTAAGCAATTAAACCTAATCGGTTTGGCTCAGATGTTTACGAGCTATATGCCCGGTGTCGCGTCTGCTGCGCTGGTTGTTGTGTTGGCTCAAGCTATGGCAAGTTTGACCTGGGATATGATGCCGGAAAAGCCATATGTCGCCCCACCTGAAATATCTGAAAATCATTTAAGCCGCAGTAATCCTCAAAATGTGTCTTCAAGTGCATCTACTTACAACAAAATTATCAGTTTTCATTTATTTGGAATGGCAAGGAATGAAGCAGCGCAACCTGTTGTAGCACCTGTTTCTGTTGCGCAAGAAGCACCTGACACTCAATTGACGCTAACCTTGAAAGGCGTTGTTGCTTCCGCCGATATGATTGATGCGTGGGCGATTGTCGCAGATAGAACAGGTAATGAAGACAGCTATGGGATTGATGCACCATTACCCGGCGGTGCAATATTGAAAGAAATTTATTCTGATCGGATTATTTTGCTACACAACGGCCGATTAGAAACATTGCGCTTACCCACGTCTGACCTAGGGGCAAGCAACAATGCCAGGTCGACGAATAGCCGACGTTCATCTTCACGCAACAATAGACGACAACAGTCATCACGCTCAACATCTAATGTAAATCGGCTTTCTTCTCAGGCAACACAATCGTTAAGAGGTTATAAGGATAAATTGTTAAATGATCCTCAGTCGGTGATGAACAGTGTGAGAGCTGAGCCTTATAGGCAGTCGGGGCGGTTAAAAGGGTACAGAATATTTCCGGGCAAGGACAAAGAATTGTTCGGGCAAATTGGTCTCGAACCGGGTGATATAGTCACGTCTGTAAACGGTATAGAACTTGATAGCCCCTTAAAAGGCTTGGAAATCATGCAGCAGTTGTCGGGAACATCTAACGTTTCTGTAAATGTTTTGAGAAACGGTGTTAGCCAAACGTTTGAAACTTCGCTAAATTAGATGAGCTGTATTTAGGCCAGCACAGCCTGCTGGTCTAAATTACGGCATTTGGACAATTAAAATTAGAACAACTGGAATGGAATTAATGCTAGTTCGAAATTATTACCTGAAGAATATCTGGAAAGTTTGTTTTTTAACTGGGTTGTTGTTGACGAGCAGTAGCTTGTTCGCAAAATCGGTCACGTTGAATATGAAAGGCGCTGATATTAATGCGGTGATTTCAACGGTGGCAGAGGCAACTGGTAAAAACTTTATCATCGACCCTCGTGTTAAAGGTAAGGTTACAATTATTTCAACCAAACCTTTAAATAAAGACCAGCTTTATCAGGTTTTTCTCGCGATTCTCGATGTGCATGGTTTTACTGCGGTCCAGTCAGGCAATAACGTCATTAAAATCATTCCGGATTCCGACGCAAAGCATAACGGAACGCCATCCGAAGGTGTAGGCGAAGAAATGATTACCCAGGTGGTGGAAATAAAACACATTGCGGCAGCGCAACTCGTGCCTATTCTTCGGCCACTTGTGCCACCACAAGGGCATTTGGCTGCTCATGCTCAAACAAACGTGCTTATTATTGCCGACCGGGTGAGTAACATTAACCGGTTATTGAAAATTATTGAGAAGATTGACGAGCCGAGTAGTAGTGAAATTGAAATTGTTCAGCTTCAGCACGCATCAGCTAGTGAAGTCGTTCGCGTATTAACCACATTGCAACAAAAAAATCAAAAGTCTCAACCTAAAACTAATTCACCGACACTGGTGGCGGATGAGCGAACAAACTCGATATTGATGGGGGGCGATAAAACAACTCGCCTTGGATTAAAAGCACTGATTGCTCATCTGGACACGCCATCTGAAATGGTGGGTAATACTCATGTAATCTACTTGCATTATGCCAAGGCAAAAGATCTCGTCTCGGTATTAACTGGTGTTGGTAAAATCAAAGCAAAAGCTGGTGGAAAAAGTAGCAAAGCCCAGCGCTCTTCAAGTAATGGTAATTTTGATATTCAGGCAGACGAATCGTCCAACACCTTGGTGATTACTGCCGCGCCAGATATCTATCGTTCATTGGTGAGTGTGATTAAAAAATTAGACGTGCGTCGAGCCCAGGTTATGGTCGAAGCAATTATTGCTGAAATATCGGCTAATAAAACTAACGAGCTTGGTATTCAATGGTTTGGTGATGGATCACAGTCAGGCGTTGCGCCAATTGGTGCGACTAATTTTGGCTCACCCAGTATTGCGGATGTTGGTGCGGCAGCGGCAGCTGTTTCTGCGGGTACAGTAGCCAATCCTGCCAGTTTGCTAGGTTCAGGTTTAACGCTGGGAGTTGGTCGGTTAAATAGTGACACGCTAAATTTTGGCGTGTTGTTACGTGCATTGGCAGCGACAAGTGCGGCCAACTTATTGTCTACGCCAAATATAGTTACTATGGATAACGAAGAAGCAGAAATATTTGTTGGTCAGGAAGTTTCTGTACCGACAGGCAGTTTTACTCAAACTAGTTCAAGCTCAAGTAATCCTTTCACCACTTTTAAGTCAAAACAGGTGGGTATTCGCTTAAAAGTGAAACCTCAAATTAATGAAGGTAATGCAATCAGGCTTGATATTGAGCAAACAGTGGATGCGATTACCGCTGGTCAGGCTGGTACTGCAGGTTTGGTTACCAGTCAGCGTACAATTAAAACCAGTGTAATGGTTGAGGATAGTGAAGTTATCGCATTGGGCGGCTTAATTGCCGACGATGAAACAAAAACAGTGCAAAAAGTTCCCTTGCTGGGAGATATTCCTCTACTCGGTGCATTGTTCCGCTATAAAAATGTCGTGAAAGATAAAAAGAATTTAATGGTGTTTTTGCATCCAACTATTCTTAGAGATGCTGCCACCAATACTATTATTTCCGGTTCTAAATACAGAGATATGCGCACATTGCAAATGATGCAGCGTAATGGTTCGAATATGGAAAAAATTGAAAAAGAAATAGCGCCAATAATGCCTAAGCTGGAAGATATAATTTCATTTAAAAAGAAATTAAACGTTGATAAAAAACAAACTTCCGCCGAAATATTCCTTAATCAAGAATGATTTTTAGGCGAATATGAAAATGTATACACCAGATAATCTAAATGAGAACACGGCATCGGTGCCTGAGACGATTGAGTCTGAAGCCATAGAAACTGTTGCTGAAAAAAAGCGGGTTTCGTTTGCTTTTGCAAAACGCCATCAGATTATTTTAGATACCAACAAAGAAGACAGCTATCAGATTCATTTTGGCCCCGATACCAGCTTGCAAACATTAAACGAGCTGCGACGATATTTGCGCGTGCCATTAAAGCTTCAAATGCACAAAACCGAAGAATTTAATCGTCGTCTGCAGGAAAATTACGAACAGGGGTCAAACGAAGCCATGCAAATGGCCGGTGAGCTTGGTGAAGAACTGGATTTATTCAGCGTCGCTCAAGAGCTGGGCGAGCCGGAAGATTTGTTAGAGGCGGCCGACGACGCCCCAATTATTCGTTTAATCAACGCACTTTTGACTGAAGCAATCAAAGAAGGTGCGTCTGATATTCACATCGAGCCTTATGAAAACCGGCTAGTGGTACGTCTGCGAGCTGACGGTGTTTTGCGGCAGGTGCTTGAGCAGAAAAAAGCGATCACGTCTCTAATTGTCTCGCGAATAAAAGTTATGGCAAAGCTGGATATTGCCGAAAAACGCTTACCACAGGATGGTCGTATTTCTCTCCGAATAGCCGGCCGCTCAGTTGATGTGCGTGTTTCAACGATGCCATCGAGTCATGGTGAGCGTGTTGTATTACGTTTGCTTGATAAGCAAGCCGGGCGTATAGATCTTGAAAGGCTGGGGATGGCAAAAGTGTCTCTTGATGCCATGGTTCAAATGATCAAGAAGCCGCACGGAATAATTTTGGTCACCGGACCCACCGGTTCAGGTAAAACCACCAGTCTTTATGCTGTACTTACTCGGTTGAATGACAGACAACGTAATATCATGACGGTTGAAGACCCGATTGAGTACCATCTTGACGGAATAGGCCAAACTAACGTTAACGCCAAAGTGAACATGACGTTCGCAAAAGGTTTAAGAGCAATTTTGCGCCAAGATCCGGATGTAGTCATGATTGGTGAGATCCGCGATCTCGAAACTGCCGAAATCGCAGTACAGGCTAGTTTAACTGGTCACCTGGTATTATCTACGCTGCATACAAACACAGCAGTAGGTTCAGTAACGCGATTACGTGACATGGGTGTTGAGCCTTTTTTACTCTCATCAAGTTTGATCGGAGTGGTTGCTCAGCGTTTGGTTCGTGTATTGTGCCCAAGTTGTAAAAAGCCTGCTCAAGCTAGTGCCGCTGACTGTAAATTATTGGGCGTGGATTCGGTAAATCCACCAACATTATTTACACCTCAAGGTTGTGCGGAATGTAATCATCTGGGCTACCGCGGTAGAACAGGTATTTACGAGGTGATTGAAATAGATAATGAAATGCGGGAAATGATTCACGACGGAACAGGAGAGCACCTACTTGAGGCGCATGCACGTCAATTTTCTCCAGGTATTAGGCAAGATGGTATTCGGCGCATATTAAATGGCGAAACTTCATTGGAAGAAGTTATGCGCGTAACGCGAGAAACTTGATAACTAATGTCTGTATTTGAATACAAAGCACTCGACGCGAATGGTAAAGAAACAAAAGGTGTACTTGAGGCTGATAACTCCCGTCAGGTAAGGCAAATTCTGCGTGATAAAGGCTGGATGGCACTGTCTGTTGACGAAACCCGTCAAACGGAAGAAAAAAAACGCAAGCAAATCGCATTATTTAATAGCGTTAGCGCAACAGACTTATCGTTATTAACCCGTCAATTATCAACACTCGTTCGCTCGGGTATTCCTGTAGAAGAAGCTTTGCAGGCAGTATCTCAGCAAACAGAAAAACCCCGATTAAAAAGCATGGTAATGGGTGTGCGCTCCCGCGTTCTGGAAGGGCATTCACTTGCTACTGCGCTGGCCGACTATCCTCATGTTTTTAATGAGCTTTTTCGAAGCACAGTAGAAGCTGGCGAGCAATCAGGCCACATCAATACCGTTCTTGATCGTTTGGCTGACTACACAGAAGGCCGGCAGCAACTACAGCAAAAAATGATGATGGCATTGTTATACCCGATACTAATCAGTATTGTAGCTGTTGTTGTTGTTGTCTTATTATTGGCTTATGTTGTGCCTCAAGTTGTTGAAATGTTTGATCATATTGGCCAAGAACTGCCAATGTTAACCATTGGTATGATTGCAACAAGTGATTTCATTACTCAATACGGAATATATGTAGCGGCTTTGCTTGTGATGATGTTTGTTGGTTTTCAATATATGTTGAAAAATGAGGGATTTAAGCGGGAATACCATAAGTTTTTGTTGAAGATACCGCTGATATCAAAATTGGTGAGAGGCTTGAATACCGCGCGGTTTGCCAGAACTTTTAGCATATTAGCCGCCAGCGGTGTGCCTATACTTGACGCTATGCGTATATCGTCACAGGTATTGGTTAACCTACCCATGAGAGATGCTGTTGCAGAGGCTTCGGATCGAGTAAGAGAGGGGGCTGGTATAAGTAAATCATTGGCAGCCAGTGGTTATTTTCCGCCGATGACGATTCATTTGATTGCCAGCGGTGAAACAAGCGGTAACCTGGAAGAAATGCTTGAGCGGTCAGCTGATAGTCAGGAGCGTGAAATGGAAGCCTTGCTGGGTACAATCATGGGGTTGTTTGAGCCGCTGATGATCTTGTTTATGGGGGCTACAGTGTTGGTGATTGTATTAGCGATTATGATGCCGATTCTGGATATGAATCAACTGGTGAAGTAAAAACTGGTTTGAAGAAAGTAGTAATAACCGAGAAGGTCAGGCCGCAGTTTTATTGCTTTTTTAGTTGCGACCTACCTTCAACCCTCCGCCACTCCCCCGAATGTTCTTTAACGCATCTTAGGTATGTTCTATTAAAGGCAGATTAATAGGCGCGATAATGTCACTACCTAGCATGCTCAACTTTTGTCCCAGAGACTACGTATTTCGTACTTAATCGGTCACGCGATACTTAAGAAGTAATGTTGATGCGTTTGTTTTTTTGTTAAGAGCCTCAATGGCTCGCATTATATAATAATACTTATTTACAAACGCCTACAGATCCAGGGCGGCACCGCTTGCGATTTACCCAGGTTGCATTATCCAAAATGGCATTCGTAAAAATTGCGTTATTGATGTCGGCATTGTGCAGGTCAGCACCTTGCAGATTAGCGTTACTAAAGTCGGCTCCGCTGAGATCACTGTTATCAAGTTTGGCGCGTGAAAAATCAGCATTTTGTAAATTAGCATCGCTCATATAGCTTTCGCTCAAAATAGCTTGGTGAAATATTGCACCACTTGCATTTACTTGAGCCATATTGGCTTGTTCAAAATTACTTTTACTAAAGTTACTTTGACTTAAATTTGCTTCTGTTAATGTCGCGTTGTAAAAGCTGGAATTGCTGAAATCTGATTTGTTGATTCGTGACTGACTTAGGTTCGCTCTGTCAAATGAAGTGTGAGTTAGGCGAGCATTGTTGATGCTGGTTTTTTTAAGGCTGGCTCCGACAAATCGGGCTTTTTTTGCTTTAACACCTTCAAGGTTTGCATTATTAAGGATTGCAGAACCAAGATCTGCATTTGCTAAACGTGATTTCGTTAGATTTGTATCGTTGAAATTGGTGTTTTTTAAAACAGCCTCTCTCAAATCTATTTTTTGGAAATCTTGTTTTTCTTTATTGCAACCATCCCAGTTAACTCTGGGTGCAGGTGGATCTATACAGTCTGCACTGACAATAGTTGGCATTATTATGGACAGTAGAATAGTAGCGATTGAAAAATTGTTCATAGATTGCACGCAACAGTTATTAGATTACGTCATGTTAGCAGATTATGTGCAGAGAAAAAGATAAAGCTGACTGAATTGCGGACATATAATGCGCTTATTATTTCACTGCTATTAACTGAATTTGTAGTATGTTTAAATGTGCTGTTCGAATAAGTGAAAACTTTAATGACTAAAGTAATTATATATTTTAGTCGATCTACTATAAGCAGGATGTTTGTCGACTTTAATAGACGGAACACATTAACGTATAAACAGTCCTAATGTTGATAATGCTTATGTAAAATAGTTCTAGTAAATAGTTCTAGTAAATAGTTCTAGTAAATAGTTCTTAGTAAATAGACCAATGAAATGAATAACTGAATATGGAGAACAAGTTGATTATTAAGCCACTGAATCGTCGCCGAACAAAAAAATTGGGTAAAGCTACGGGTTTTACATTAATAGAAGTTATGGTTGTAATTGTGATTCTGGGTATTCTCGCTGCTGTGGTTGTGCCACGCGTAATGGATAGGCCTGATACAGCGCGAGTAACTAAAGCAAAGCAGGATATCCGTACGCTTGAAAGTGCTATGAATTTATACAAGCTGGATAATTTTAATTACCCCAGTACAGATCAGGGGCTTGAGTCACTGGTTTCTGAGCCGTCAGGTTCGCCAGAAGCAAAAAACTGGAAATCTGGTGGTTATATTGGCCGCCTGCCTAAAGATCCGTGGGGAAATGAGTATCAGTTTCTGAATCCTGGAGTTAACGGTGCGATTGATATTTTCACTTATGGAGCAGATGGCGAAGAAGGTGGTGAGGAAATGGCTTCTGATCTGGGAAACTGGAACCTAGATCAATAGAATCAACCTCAGACAATTCGTAAATTCATGAAAATTCTGGGTCACGTATTACTTCATATGCTCCGGGTTATAACTAACTCGGGGCTTCTGCTTTTGTCTAACTGCCTTACCTTCAAACCGGGAAATAACAAGGCAAAGAAAAAGAAAAATCTTGGTTTTACCCTGATTGAGCTAATGGTCGTTATTGTAATCGCTGGTATGCTGGTTACATTTGCGTCGCTATCAATAAATAATAGTTCCGACAAGCAGCTTGAGACAGAGGCCAAACGTTTTGTATCGCTGGCTAAGTTTGCCGCAGACGAGGCAATTATGAACTCGCGAGAAATTATTCTTAAAGTTGAAGAGCAGCAATATAGTTTTGTTGAGCCAGGGCCGGACAATGCATTAGTTGATATGGGCGAGAGCGACCCTATATTTCGAGCGCGTGAATTACCTGAGCATATCCGTATCAGTGGTGATATTTCCGGTGAGGCGTTGATCTTTGAAAAAAAGAAGAGTGATGATGAAGAGGGCGACTATGGAAAGATTGGCATATTTTCAAGCGGTGAAATGATTCCATTTTCACTTACATTCACACAGGATGATGGCGTGGCGTTTGAAGTGTCTGGTGATTATGCTGGAAAAGTTGAATACCTCGGTAAAGTTAAGTGAAAGGCCAATTGAAGAGTTAAGTGAAAAGTTAAGTGAAAAGGTATCAAAAAAAACACGGCGGTTTTACCCTACTAGAGGTGCTTGTTGCATTAGGTATTTTGGGTATGGCGCTAGGTGCAATTACGCAAAGTATTGGTTCCACCATTAATAACGTGAGCTACTTGCGCGACAAAACATTTGCTCATTGGGTTGGAATGAATCGAATCGCTGAATTGCGATCAAATGGTAAATGGCCATCCGTTGGTAGCAGTGATGGTAGTGAAATGATGGGCAATCATGAATGGTTCTGGAAAGAAAGTGTTAGCCCATTAAATGAACAATTTAAAAGTCTCCGACGGGTGGAGATTGAAGTGCGTAGTAAAAGAAATGATAAAAAAGCACTGGTATCTTTGATGACGGTAATCGGAGAGCCGTAAGTGTGATGACAGTGGCAGTGCAATTAAAAGATAAAAATCAAGGTTTCACTTTGCTGGAATTGCTGATTTCAATGTCTATCTTTTCAATTTTGTCTTTAATGGCATACGGCGGTCTTGAATCTATTATTACGACCAAAACGCATACCGAACAAATTTCTAAGCGAATAGTAAAGCTACAGCAGACTTTTATGTTTATCGGTCGTGATGTTGAGCAGGCTATTGGTAGAAGTGTGCGCGATGGGTTTGGTGAGGTGCAACCAGCCATGAAGGGGGATTCATTCGCACGGGAAATATTAACATTGACCCGAGCAGGATATAGGAATCCATTACAAGTAACTCGTAGCCAGATGCAGCGAGTGGCCTATCGATTTGAAGACAACAAACTTATTAGGTTGAGCTGGAAAATGCTGGATCAGGATTTTGATCAGGAGCCGGAAGCCAGAGAGTTGTTGGATAAAATAGAAAAGATCGAGATACGTTATTTTGATTCAGCCGCACAGCCGCAGCAGCAATGGCCCAATGGTACGGGGGACAATGTTGATACCATGCTGCCGTGGGCGGTAGAGCTAACGCTTACACTGGAAGACATGGGTGAAATTCGTCGTCTATTTAGTGTGACGCATTAGGGGGATATGACGACATGATGGTTCGGCGCGCAAGGTTTAGGTTTAGGCTTAAAAAGAAAGAAAGAGGTGTGGCGTTAATTACCGCCTTACTGATTGTTTCTTTAGCGACCATAATGGCCGTATCCCTCATGTCTCGGCAATACATGGATATTCGGCGTACGGGTAATATAATGTCCTCCGACAAAGCTTATCTGCAAGCGCTCACCATGGAAATATCATCTGCTAGTTTATTGAAGGTTTCACGGCAGACATCACCAGATCACTTTGATGATAAAAAAGCGTTTGAAGAGGCGGTACTGGGTATAAACGCAAATGCTATGCAAGTATCCGAAAATGAAGCAAAGGTGAATTTGGAACTTGTGTATCCTGAAGCCTTATTTAATGTAAATACCTTGCTTAAGCCCAATGGTAATATAGATCTAAAGCGTAAAACACAATTTAAAAACTTAATGGATTTAGTGCTTGAAGATCTTGGTTTATCAATTTATATATCTGATAACTTGGTCGATAGTCTGGTGGATTGGATTGATGCCGATGATAATGTAAGCCCCAATGGTGCGGAAGACAGCACATATGAATCAAAAGATCCGCCGTACAAAACAGCCAATCAGATTATGCAGAGTATATCTGAGCTGCAATTGGTAGAAGGGTTTGATAAAACGATTTTATATGGCATTCCAAAAGATGAAAAAGACGAAAGTAGTGAGGCAATTTCTGGTGTATTGCATTACGTAACCGCCTTGCCTTTGGGTAGTGCAATGAATGTAAATTTAGTGACTGAGCCTAAAATTATTCAATCAATTTCGCCTGATATAACAGATGTCATAGCAAAAGCTATTTTAGCGGAGCAGCCATTTAATACGTTGAATGATTTTACCGGTAACTCAGCCTGGGATGCAATTAAAGACCCTGCGATCTCAAATGGAGGGCCGGCCTGGACTAGCGTGTCCGAAAATATTACGGCAGCTAATCCTGTTGTGCAAAGCACTTATTTTGTTGCAAAATCCACCGCAAGTTTGGGGAAAAGTATTTTCATATTGAATAGTCTTGTTTTTGTGGATAAAAACGGTACTAAACTTGAAGTAATATCACGAGCAATAGGCACAGACGGAATATGATAGTGCTCGAAATACAAGAGCTTGCACTTTATAATGCGTAAGCCTAAAAAGTCACGCAGCGCTCAGATGCAAAAATGCACACTGAGCATCAAACAATACAAAAATAGAAACCAAGCATAAACGATGCGCGATCAAATCATTATTAGAATGCCGACTGACGACAATGCGTCTTTCAGTTGGGTCAAATTATCATCAGTTATTATCTCGCCTGTTATAGAGCAGGGGAGTCTTGAATCACTGGTAACGGCATCTGTTGGATTTCAGGTGGTGGTACTGGTGCCTGGCAGTAATATTGTACTTCTTAATGTGTCAGTGCCTACCCAAAACAAGCAGCGAATGCTCAAGGCTATTCGGTATGCAAATGAAGAAGAATTGGCTGCCGATGTAGATTCATTGCATTTTTCGTTGGGTAACATTGAAACAAAAGATCAGGTGCCAGTTGCTGTCGTTGAGATTGAGTTAATGAATCAATGGCTAGATTTGCTTCAATCAGCCGGACTTGCTGTTGATGTGATGATGCCTGAAACGCTGGCGGCCCCACTTGTAGAAAATGAATTAACAATTGTTATTGAAGATAACGCTGCATTGCTAAGAGGTGGTGATTACGATGCCTTTTATGTTGATGTTGATAACTTGAGTTTAATGCTCTCTCTTTGGTTAAAAGATAATGCCGATAATTTGCCTCAATCTATCGTTGTTTGGGGTACTGATGAAACGGAAACATTTTTACCCGATGTGTCGGAAGAAATTAAGGTCGAGCACAAGGTGGCCTCAAAAGGTTTGCTTGGTATTTTAGACTCTCACCCGATCAATTTTGAAAAAACAATTAATCTTTTGCAGGGTGATTATAGCCGCCGAGAACAGCTTGGGAAAATTTGGCGTCCCTGGCGTTTGGCTGCTTCACTGGCCGGTGCACTTTTTGTTTTGCAGCTAGGGTTGGCCATAACACAAAGCTCAATGTTGGAATCACAAAGTCTGGCGTTAAAAACAGAGGCAAATAAAATTTACAAAGATGCGTTTCCTGATGCCCGTAGAATAGTGAACCCGCGCAAACAAATGGAGCAAAAGCTTAAAGAGCTAAAGGGTGATAGCTCGTCATCATCAATTACTTTTCTTACTTTGCTTGTGGGTACCGGCCAAGTTTTCCAGGCAACAGCAGGACTTAACTTGAAAAGTATTCGGTATAAAAACAACATGTTGGATGTTGATTTAGAGGTGCCTAATTATCAAGTGCTCGACGAGCTTAAACAAAAGCTGACAAAAAAAGCCGAGCGTTCGGTTGAAATTCAGTCCGCTGTTACTCGAGGAGATATCGTGCAGGGCCGATTGCAGATTAAAGGGCTTGCATCATGATGAGTTACTGGCAGCAATTAAAGCCTCGTGAACGTATGTTATTAATGATTGGTGGCGTTGTATTTTCTATTCTCATGCTTTATTTATTAATGCTCGAGCCCTTAACAAATAAGGTTGATAAGCTGAGTGTTAAAATAGAAAAACAAAAAACACAGGTGCAATATTTAAAAACGATGGCTAAAGAAGTGGCCGCTTTGCAAAAAAGTGGTGGTGGATCTTCTTCATCAAAACGCCAGGGGCAATCTTTGCTTGTCTTGGTTGATCGAACATCCAAGCAGGGTAAGTTAGGTAAGAATGTTACGCGTGTTGAGCCTGATGGCTCCGCAAGGGTTCGTGTTTGGCTAGAAGGCGCAGCTTTTGATGATGTGACGAAATGGTTGGCCGGGCTGGAGACACAATATAATATTTTGGTTGAGTCTGCGGTAATTGATAAAACAGAGTTGGTTGGGCGAGTAAATGTGCGCATGGTATTTATAGAGGGTGGCGCATGAAATCCTCAGTAAAATATATTGTACTGGGTCTGGTTTTTTATTTTATATTCTTATTTTCTCAGTTGCCAATAACTAAAATCTATTATTTTGCAGAAGATATTCTCGATAATCAGAAGGTGCCGTTGAAGGTCTATGGATTAAGTGGCAGTCTCTGGCAGGGTGAAGCCAAGCGCGTTTCCTATGCCGGAAAACATTTTAATCAGGTTGCTTGGGAGCTTCACCCGCTCGCGCTTTTAACTGGGAACCTGTCTGCTAGTCTTCGTTTTAAAAATGCTGAAGGTAATGCCAGCGGTTTGTTTTCTTATGGTTTTACCGGCGACTTAACAGCAGAAAACTTATTGGTAAATATACAGGCAACAGAAGCCTTAAAGATGGCAAAAATCCCCGCATTTAAACTGGGTGGGGAATTTAAACTTAACTTGCCAAGAGTAACCTTTGCAGATGATCGCTTAGCATTCATCAATGGCAGGTTGCTTTGGGCTGATGCTAAATCTATTTTTCCTCAAAAATTAGACTTAGGTAATCTGGTTGTTGATCTCTCTACTAGCGAAGATGATGTGATTTTAGCTAAATTAAGCGATGGTGGTGGCGCGCTAGAGTTGGGTGGCGGTTTAACACTGGCTCCCGATGGAAAGTACGATTTTAATGGCCAATTTTCCGCACGTGAAGGGCGTCAATCCGTACTAGGTAGATCTTTGGGTTTTATGGCCAGGTATGATGCAAACGGAAAAGCCGTACTGAAACGTACAGGAAATGTTTCTGAGTTTGCTTTTTTGGTTAAATAAAAAAGTCTATCGCGAACATCTTAATAACGAGTAGTTAGTGTCTTTAGCTAAACATACGCATTTTTTGAGTTTGTAATATTTTAAATTCAAAAAGGTAGCGAGTTATTAGGTAGCGTCTCTATTTTTTCTACAAAAAATCTACCTGCTGCATTTAAACCAACAACCTGAACTTTATCGCCGGACATTATAGGCTCATCGGGCTGGCCGTGTTTGAATAATAGTTTCAACGGTTTAGTTTTTGTATCTACGTGTAATAAATAAATCCCAGTGCCAGTAATGGTGCTGGTAAGCATTTGAGGGGCTTTATGATGGATATTGATCACGCCAACATAAGTTTCAAGTAGAAAAGTATTGCTTCTTGTTGTGGAGGAGAATGTAACCAACAACAATAAAGCAACGCAAAAATTAATTATCAAAAAGTTCGATTTTAATAATTTTGTTTTTAACAGCTGCATAAGAGACATCGTGCTTTAATTCCTGATTTAGATAATTTTACTATCCTCTATCAGCAATTATGGGGCCAATTATATTTATGGTGCTGTGATAGCTGCTCTTCGTATTTGCTTTTTGCTCTTTCCCATGAACGCCCGGTACAGTAACGGGACAACAAATAAAGTTAAGATGGTCGAGAATGCTAGGCCCCAGACGATGGACGAGGCCACTGGCCCCCATACTAAAGATTTGCCGCCAAGCCCTGTCGCAAGTGAAAAAAGACCTGCAATAGTTGTTAGTGAGGTAATCATTATCGGGATTACGCGTCGTCTAGCAGCATAGATAGTGGCGTGTAGAACCGACATCCCCTGAGCTAGTCGGCTATTTGCTGCATCAATCATTACTATAGCTGCGTTTACAGCAATGCCGGCGAGTGCAACTATTCCATACATTGTAAATAAACTCAGCGGGTTGCCGCTTGTTGCCAGGCCGTAAGCAACGCCGGTAAAAGCTAATGGCACTGTCGCTAAAATCATGAATGGTTGCCAGTAACTGCGAAATTGCGTGCCCAGAATGAGGTATACCAAACCGATACCAAATATAAAAAGAACGCCCATGGAGTTGAGGCTTTCGTTTATGTCATCCAGCTCCCCAGTAAAGTCTAAATTAATATTAGGGTGTTGGTTTTGAATTTTTTTCCACTCTTCAACAACAATGCTGTTGGCTTCAACAGTGTCCATGATGGTTTTATCTAGTTCTGCTTCGACAGTTATGGTTCGTCGATAGTTATAGTGGCGGATTATTGATTTACTTTGCCCCGTTTCGAAATTGGCGAGCTGACCAAGTGTAATTTGCCCTCCATTAGGCAAAGCAATTGATTGCCGCATAACGTCATTAATATCTGTTAGCGTCTCCGGTCTGGCTCGAACGCGAATGTCCAGCTGCTCACCCTGGTCTTGCATGCTGGCAACTATCTCACCATCAAATAGCAGGCGAATCATTCGGGCAATGTCAGCCGGGTTCATGTCTGCGCGTTTAACAGCTGCCGTGTTTAACTTTAAACGCAATTCCGGTTTGCCGGTGCTGTCGTCGTCCATAATGTCTTTAACGGCATTGTTGGTTGTCAGAATTTCTTTTAAGTCAACGACTGCACTCCTTAGTTCGTCAAAGTTGTTTCCTCTTACTTTAATGCTAATCGGTTTTCCGGCTGGCGGCCCTCCAGACATAACAAGAAAAGAGATATTATGTGCGCCGGGTGTAAAGATAATTTCGTTCCGCATTGAGTCAACAATATCTTCGACACCCCTGCCACTGAGTTCGCGTGGTTTTAGGGTGACGGTGATTTGGCCGTAATTACTACCGAAAAAAGGCGCTTTTTCCGTGAACATTTGCCCTGCGGTGGATACCGCTTCTCTTAATTCTTCATCTGAAATGTTTTTACGAACGTGTTTTTCGAGGGATGTTAAAAAAGACAGGGTGTCTTCTACTTTTGCACCGGGTGGCATTTCTACGTTGACATAAAACATCCTGAGAGGGTCGAAAGCAAAAAATTCTGTTTTTACTTTTCCATCAACGACCAACCAGACTGCGGAAAGAAACAGTCCTACAACAACAATTAAAGATAATATTGGCCTGCGCAGGACTTTGACTAATAATCTTGTATATTTAATTCTCACATTTTGATTGAATTTTTTTCGTAAGCGCTGGGTGGTGCTTGCTTTGTTATACGATATGTTGGATAGCGAAATATGTACTGGTAACATCCAGTATGCTTCAAGCAGGCTAACTAAAAGTGCAACGGTGACAACGAAGGGTATAACAAACATAAAATCACCGATGATGCCAGGTAATAACATGAGCGGTAAGAATACAGCAATTGTTGTTAGTACAGATGCAGTGACCGGTTTAAATACTTCGGCCAGTGACTTTATACTCGCAGTCATCGCATCAGCCCCGCGTTGTATCCTGTAATAAATAGCTTCAACCACAACTACGGCATCGTCAACGAGCATACCAAGTACAATGACAATGCCCAGCAGAACAGACTGATTAATTGTCTGGCCATTGATACTGAGTATCCAGAAGGTGGCTGCGAGTGTGAATGGAATACCTATACCAATAAAAAAAGCGATATAACCACCTAAAAACAACCAGGTGACACAAATAACAAGTACCAAGCCTAACACTGCATTGGTTTGCATTACCGATAGCGCGTTGCGAGTGGGAAGTGTTTGATCGTCGATTAATACAATTTGTAATCCGCTGCTTTTTAATAGCTTATTTTTCTCCTCGATGTAAATGTTTAGTCGATCGACGAGTTTTAGTGTGTTGGCGTAGGATTTTTTTGTAATGCCCATGAGTACGGCGGGTTTGCCATCATGTATGGCTAGTTGTTCCGCTTTTTTTCGACCACGACTTACTTCGGCTACTGACGAAACTGGGATGATTCCCTGCGTAGTAATAATAGGTAAATCGGCAATGTGTTGAGGGTTGCTACTGGTGCCAATCATACGTACTAGCCATGCTTTGTCGCTGATGTTGGCTTCGCCTGCAGCTACGTCGCGAAAATTTGCCGAAATAGTATTTGCTATATCAGTAGGTGTAACGCCGTATGCCTGTAATCTGGCCGGATCAAAGTCCACGTGAATTTCTGGAGAGTGGAGGCCAGCAGGGTCGACGCCATCGACGCCTTTGATATTTTCTATATCTTCTTTTATGTTAACGGAGGCTTGGCGTAAAAGTTCATCGTTAGCTTCACCTTGCACAACAATCATTGCGGTAGGAAATGAATTTGATGAGGTGATTTCGAGAATAAGTGGTTCTTCTGCTTCTTTGGGAAGCTCTGCACTGGACTTGCTCTGAATTTCTCGACGCAGGTCAGTTAATCTTTTATCAAAATCACGTTCACTGATGTCTTCAAAGCGAGCGGTAATAACGGAAACGCCTTCGCGGCTTTCTGAGTTAACCAGTTTGACATCATTAACTTGCTGTATGGCTTGTTCCAGAGGATCTGTAATTAATTTTTCAACATCTTCTGCAGCAGCCCCAGGTAATACAGTCATGATTGAGATCCAGTTAAAATTTATTTCTGGATCTTTGGCGCGGGGCATTTCTAAATAAGTTAAAAATCCAATAATCAATACAACAACAAAAGAACTGTTGGCAAGAACGTGGTTACTTAATAAGTTTCTTAGCATGAAAGGTTACTCGCTTAGTCAATCGATACGGTCATGCCGTCTTGAATGGCAAATCGGCCGTTGACAATAATGCGAATGCTACCGGGTAATTCGGATGCAGCTGGCCTGCCTTCCTGTGCTTTTTTTATGGCAATAAACTCGGCCAAGTTTTCACCATTGATCACGAATATACCTAATTGCCCTCCTCGTCGGGTCAGCATGTTTGCAGGGATATAGGGTTGAGATTGTTTCCATTGTAATGTGCCGTTGGAGCCTGAAAGAGCACGTTCTTTGCTGAATAAAAATCGCGCCTCACGATTACGTTGAATGGGGTCAAAAGCAGGTGTGATTTTTCGTAGCTGAACATCGTACGAACCATCCTGCGTCACAAACTGAAAGTTTTTTGCTTGCTGCATAGAAGCTATATCTTGTGATTGGATTTTTGCAGAAACTTCTATGCGAGTGGCATCTATTATTCGAAGAAGTGGTGAGCCAATGCTTGCCAGTTCGCCAACCTGAGCAATGCGCTCTACAATAATTGCATCAAATGGCGCTGTGATAGTGCATTTGCCTAGGTCTTTTTTTGCCATTGCAATTGCTACCTTCTGCGCACTGTGTTCGGCTTTAACTGTGTTTACTTCGGCTTTGCGTTGTTCTAAATGCTCATTACTAATGGCTTTTTCTTTAGATAGGGTATTTGCCTGTTCAAGTTGATATTTTGCTAGAGATAGTCGAGACTCAATGCCTTTAAGGGCCACTTCGGCTTTTAGTAGGTTCAATTTGTAATTTCTATCGTCCAGTTGAATCAATACTTCGTTGCGTTTGACGATGTCTCCAACAAGCACAGGAAATACTTTGACGGTTGCTTGTACTTCAGCACTCAGTTTTGCATTATTTAAGCTTAGGGCTGTTGCTGGAACACTGGACTCAGGAAATATAGCTATCTCTGAGAGAGTCTGGCTGGTTACACGAACAGCATCTGCGTGTACGGTATAGCTGGACAGGCTGGACAGGCTGGATAGGAGTAGAGTGGAAAGTAATATTGTTTTATTTAGTTTTAACATAATGCTTTTTTATTATTGGGAGGGTGTTTCATTATTAACTACTGCCCTGATTAAATACAGGAAATTTTAACCAATTTACATAAATTAGCGGTAGTTAAACTAATTTTAAAACAGCTGTTTTAAACGGGAAGTTAATTGGAACTTTAAATAGGAAATTGTATGGAAAACACATCAAATACCAACGGTAACGCAACTCGACTTCCAAGTGATCGTGAGCCGACAATTCGATTAGTGCCAATGCCGTCTGATACAAATGCCGCAGGTGACATATTTGGTGGCTGGATTATGTCACAGGTGGATATCGCCGGTTCTATTCAGGCCCATCGTCACGTTAAAGGACGGGTAGTGACTGTTGCTGTGAATGAATTTCAGTTTCATCAACCTGTATTTGTCGGAGATTTAGTGAGTTGTTACGCAACAGTAACAAAAACTGGGCGTACATCCGTTACAGTATTTGTCGAGGTGTATGCCGAGCGTCGACGCTCAATCGGTGAATGTATCAAGGTGACAGAAGCCACGGTTATTTATGTTGCGATAGATGAGAATCGGCAGCCTAAAGTAATTGAAACAGTGTAGTTTGATTTATTTGACCTAATTGAATAAGTATTTATTTAAAGTTGTTTCTATTTTTCCCGATATCGCTATTATGAGTGAAAGGTTCTGTTGTTATATGAGAGGCGCACGTTTTTTAGTCGGCGCGTTGAAATATATTCTAACGAGTAAATACGAAACGGTGTCGAATAAATACTATGACTGAAAATCGAGACCTAAAACAAGCAAATA
>Ga0224507_10000281_pt1 | contig 20745 bp, 13 predicted proteins | sample SF_Jan12_sed_USG_3_FD_170159 | JGI IMG/M metagenome (GOLD analysis project Ga0224507, IMG submission 170159) | Sediment microbial communities from San Francisco Bay, California, United States - SF_Jan12_sed_USGS_13 | ecosystem: Environmental > Aquatic > Marine > Sediment | place: USA... | reverse complement strand
TCTGATGCCTCTTAAAGATTTGGTCATTTTTCCCGGAATGGTGGCACCCCTTGTTGTCGGCAGGAAAAAATCGATTAACGCCCTAGAATATGCGATGAAAAATCGCACCCCTATTTTTTTAGTAACTCAAAAAGATGGGGAAATAGAAGAACCCAACCGGGATCACCTCTATACCATTGGTACAGTTGGTAAGGTTATGCAGCTTTTACGATTACCCGACGGTACCATTAAAGCGTTGGTGGAAGGTAAAAAACGTGCTGAAACCATAAACTTCCTGGAAGAAGATGATTTTTTCTCAGTAGAAATAGAAGAAAAACCGGATACGGACACTAAAAGCCTGGAAATCACTGCTTATATTCGGGAACTGAGACGTATATTTAATTCATACGTTCAAGCTAATAAAAAAATCCCGGAAGAAGTTCTCAAGTCCATCAATAACATTGAGGACGACTGCCATCTGGTTGATGTAATCAGTGCTCACATCAAACTTGCAACCAATGAAAAACAACAAATTCTGGAAACCGTATCTCTAACTAATCGTATCACACTTATTCTGGAAATCATCCATCGTGAATTAAAACTCAGTGAGCTTGAAAAAGACATTAATGCCAAGGTTAAGAAAAAGATGGGTGCTACCCAGCGCAACTACTACCTTGGCGAAAAAATGAAAACTATTCAGGAAGAGATCGGCAAGGGTGACTCTGGTGACGATATCCAGGAACTAGAAGAAGCTCTAGATAAAAAGAAACTTCCAAAATTTGTTCGGGAAAAAGCCAACAAAGAGCTTAAAAAACTCCGCCAAATGCCACCCATGTCAGCGGAGACCACGGTAGTACGTAATTACCTAGATACCATAATTAATCTACCGTGGAAGAAACAAACTCGTTCCTCACTTAACATTGATAAAGCTGAAAAAGTCCTCAACGAAGACCATTTCGGACTGGAAAAAACAAAAGAACGAATCCTTGAGTATTTAGCGGTCCAAACACAAGTTTCCAAAACCAAAGGTCCTGTCATTTGCCTAGTGGGTCCTCCCGGTGTTGGTAAAACCTCAATCTGCCGCTCTATTGCCAGGGCCATGGGACGTAAGTTCGCTAGACTTTCCCTGGGAGGGGTCAGAGATGAGGCTGAAATCAGAGGCCATCGTCGAACCTATATAGGTGCCATGCCCGGTAAAATAATTCATTCCATGCAAAAAGTCGGAGTTATAAATCCGGTATTTTGCCTGGACGAAGTGGACAAAATGTCCACTGATTTTCGTGGCGATCCATCATCTGCCCTATTAGAAGTATTGGATCCAGAGCAAAATTTCTCATTTAACGACCACTACCTTGATCTTGATTATGATCTCTCAGAGGTTTTCTTCATCACCACAGCCAATAATTTACATGGCATTCCTCTTCCTTTACAAGACCGAATGGAGATCATTCGACTCTCTGGATACACCGAGGAAGACAAACTTAAGATAGCTGAAGGATTTCTTGTTCCCAAACAACTAACCGCCAACGGTTTTGCTACCGATGAGATTCGTTTTAACGACCAGGCTCTCATGGAGGTTATCAGACGCTATACCCGTGAGGCTGGTGTTCGTAATCTAGAACGTACCATTGCAGCTATTTTCCGAAAAACTGCCCGAAAAAAACTAAAAGACAAAAAGAAATCATCTTTTTATAGAGTAACTAAACAAAGTATATCCAAATACCTTGGCGCTCCCAAGTTCCGATATGGTTCTGCTGAAGCGCATGATGAAATTGGTTTGGCCACCGGCATGGCCTGGACCGAAGTAGGAGGAGAACTACTCCAAATAGAAACTACTCTTATGCGTGGTTCAGGTAAAATGATTGTTACCGGTAAACTTGGGGATGTCATGAAGGAATCTGCCCAAGCAGCCATGTCTTACGTACGATCTAGAGCTGCTCGACTCGGCATCCTACCAGATTTTTATCAAAAAATAGATATCCATGTCCATGTTCCAGAAGGTGCCATCCCCAAGGACGGTCCATCTGCTGGAATCACCATTACCACAAGCATCGTCTCTGCCCTTCTCAAAATACCGGTGAAACGACAACTATCAATGACCGGTGAAATTACCTTACGAGGCAGAATTCTACCCATAGGTGGACTGACCGAAAAACTGCTTGCCGCCCGTCGGGGAAACATTACCAATGTCCTCGTACCTAAAGCAAACGAGAGGGACCTTGAAGAGGTTCCGGCTAAGATTCGTAACAGTTTAACTATTGAGCTGGTGAACCATATGGATGAAGTTCTACGTAAAGCACTGGTCACTGAAAAAAACGGAGAAAACCTATTCAAAGAAGTTGCCTTGGAATCCATCTACGACGATATTCTTCCAGCGCTTCATAACACTGCGGCGCATTGAACTTTTTGAGGGTTTATTTTTTTTATTTAGTATTTAATTCTATCTTTATTTTTAATGGTTCTATTTTTTACTTGACTGTTATCCACTATCCTGATAAATAGAGCGTCATCCTGATGGGGCGGGTAGCTCAGCTGGGAGAGCATCGGCCTTACAAGCCGAGGGTCACAGGTTCGAGCCCTGTTCCGCCCACCATCAGATACGGGGTCGTAGTTCAGTTGGTTAGAATGCCGGCCTGTCACGCCGGAGGTCGCGAGTTCGAGTCTCGTCGGCCCCGCCAAGAATTTCAAGGGATAACGAAAGTTATCCCTTTTTTTGTGCCCTCTCACCGTCAATTACATTTTCACCATCACCTTCCATTTTCACCACTCTATACAACTCACGTTATTTAACTGAAACTGCAGAATAAACAGTGATCAAAACAACAATATGTGATAAATATAATACTTAAATTTTATAAAATTAATTTCCCTTCTCCACATATTTAGTATGATGCCTTATAGATAATTCAATGTATCATTATATTGTTGCGTACAAACTATGACCGACTACAAAATAAAACGTCAAATTCTTATTACCATTTCCATATCCCTAACAGTTATAGTTTGCTTTGCTATACTAGGTATTTACTTCGTACAACGCAACAACATTGAACAACATGTATCCATAATCTCAAAGGCTCAACAAGAAACATTTGCTCTTCATCTTGAATCCGAAGCAAGCCTTCTGCATACTATTATTGGATTTATATTAGAAAAAGATGAATTACAGAAAATATGGCTTGAACAAGACCGAAATAAACTTTTAGCAACAACCACAAGCCTTCTCGACGAAATAAAAAAACGTAATAATATAACCCACCTGTACTTTCACCAAACTAATAGTGTTAACTTTCTCCGAGTCCATAATCCCGCTCGCTTCGGAGATCTTATTAATCGCTTTACCTTAAAAAGGTGTGTAGAAACTCAAGCCCCTACCCATGGAATTGAGCTCGGCCCCCTCGGCACCTTCACCCTGCGAGTGGTTCACCCATGGATAATCAACGGAAAAACAATCGGATACATCGAGTTGGGCGAAGAAATTTCACACCTTTTCCCCGCCCTTCAAAAACAATTAGATGTCCAAGTTATTATCACCATCGACAAGAAGCATCTCATCAGACAACAATGGGAAGAAGGTATGGAAATGCTAGGTCGCACGGGAGACTGGGATGCTTTACCATATTGTACTATTATCGACTCAACCCTAAAGCTATGGCCTGATGACCTTAATAATTTAAAAACATTTTACACTGAGTCCCACAAAAAAGAAGTTATTACCACTCTTGGAGATCGCTTTTACCATGGTGAACTTCTTCCTCTCATCGACGCGGACGATAACCTTGTGGGTGACGTTCTAGTACTTTGCGACACTACTGAACAAATAATTCTATTACGTCAATTAGTCTTAGGCTTAGCTTGGTTTTCCTCTGCCCTTTTACTCTGTCTGTTCGTCTTTTTTTATCACTATCTCGGGAGAGTCGAGAAATATATATCCATAAACGAACAAGAAAACCTAAAAAAACAAAAAGAATTAACTAGTGGAAACAGCAAGCTACAACATGAAATCCATGAGCGAATTGAAACTGAAAAAATGCTTCAACGCAGCTATCAAACCCAGACCGTGCTCAACCAGTTTCTTCACCTCTCCCTGGAATCAGAAACCTTGGAGGAACTGCTCAAAGGTTTTCTCGACTGCCTTATTTCCCTTCCCTTTTTAGAACTTGAACCCAAAGGAGTTGTTTTTCTACTTCAAGAGGAACAAAATACCAAAAAATTAGTACTCAAAGCACATACCGGAGTATCCGAGCAACTTCTCGAAAAATGCAAGGAAATCCCATTCAATACTTGCATCTGCGGCCAAACAGCTTCAACGGGAAAACTTATATTTACAGAAAACATAAATCACTGCCATGACATTTCATTTGAGGACATGAAACCCCATGGGCATTACAGCGTACCAATCATGTCTGGAGGACACAAAGTAATCGGAGTTTTCACCATCAATATCAAACCGCATACGCCTCGTAATAAAAAAATAGAAGAGATTCTCCTCGCCGCAGCCAGCGTCGCAGGAGGCACCATTGATAGGTTATCCACCGAACTTGAACGTAAAAACCTGGAAATACAACTACGCCAATCACAAAAGATGGAATCCATCGGCACGTTGGCAAGCGGTATCGCCCACGATTTCAACAATATCCTGACTCCGATACTGGGCTACTCGCAGCTTATTTTAAATAAAACAACTCCAGAAAGCTTGGAATATGATATGCAAAAAAGTATTATTTCTGCAGCTATTCGAGCCAAAGAACTGGTTCAGCAGATTTTGCTATTCAGCCGACAAACAGAAAAAAGTAGAAAACCCACTGACATGTGCGCCATAGCCAAAGAAGCCCTAAAACTTCTACGCTCCTCACTGCCCAATACCATAGATATGCAGGTGGATACTTTTCCAAAGAATTGCTTCATTCTTGCTGACCCCACCGAAATTCATCAAATAATAATGAATCTGTGCACCAATGCCCATTATGCAATGATCGACCATGGTGGCACCCTAAAAATCGCCCTATCTCACGAAACAATTGATCTTGACAATGAAAAATTGAAGCAATTAAATTTAACTGCAGGTCGTTTTATTGTGCTTAAAGTTGCCGACACGGGCCACGGCATGGACAAACAAACCAAAGAAAGAGTATTTGACCCCTATTTTACTACCAGAGAGAAAAGCAAAGGCACCGGCCTCGGCTTGTCAGTGGTCCATGGGATAGTAAAAACTTATAATGGTGCCATATTCATGGAAAGTACCCCTGGTCAGGGTACCGTCTTCCAGATTTACTTTCCCATAGCTACAACAAGCCCCATCAAAACCAAACATTCACCGCACAAGTCCACAGAAAATACTCCTGGAGGCGATGAACGTATCCTCTGCGTTGACGATGAAGAGGAGGTTGTTTTACTGGAGAAAAGAATATTAGAAGAACTAGGATATCAAGTTACCACTTGTACAGAAAGTACTGAGGCGATACAAAAATTTAACAAATCACCCAACAAATTCGACCTTGTAATCACCGACTATACAATGCCCAAAATGTCTGGAATATTATTATGTCAAAAGATATTTACAACCCGCAGAGACATTCCCATTATCCTTTGCACCGGTTTCAGCGATCTTATCTCCCTGGAGAAAGCTAATTCCCTAGGTTTTTACGATGTACTCATGAAACCCATTATTAGGGATACCATGGCCTCCATGGTCCGCACCGCTCTGGATGAACAAAACAAAAGATCACACCCTTAGGAACGTAAAATAAATAACTTCCTATTCTCGCGTCTGCCCTCAAGCCGTATTTCCCGCTCCTCAAATCACAAAATCCTCGAATTAGCGTTGCTATGCCTGCAGTTTTTGCCAATCGGAGTAAATAAATCCGATCAAAAAAATCTAACACTTTATTTACGGAATTCATTTATTTTGTATTCCTTAATAAGGGCCGCGCAAAATAATAAATATTTTAAAATGACAACAAGATAATTTCTTTTTTTTGGTACTTTAAGGTGCCTCATCAGCTCTTCCCCGACGAAATTCCACCGTGGAAAAAAACTTACGTTGGGACAAGATAATGGGAAACAACAACCCTAAAGTCTTACGCACATAACCCACTGCCCGCCACAACAAGGCTCTACGATCACAAAGCTGTATTTCATTACCCAAAACCTGATAACATAAACTCAGTGGAAAATGAACCAGCAAAGCCTGACCAATCCGAGCAACAGCAGCCATGGTCGTCTTTATTTTCCCCCACCTTTTCCAATCAATATATGCAAAAGAACAGCCCCACTGCAAGCTATACCATTTCATCCTCTCAGGGGTGATACGATCAACCGCTATAACATGCTCTATATCACCACCCTTAGCCCAACCAGGGCTAAAGCCAGCAAAAAGTGCACGCAAAAGAAAATCACGGTCACATCCTCCAGTGAGCATATTTTCATCAAAAGCACCAACTTGCTCAAAAACCTCTCTCTTCACCAAACGATTACCACCAGCTGGAAGAGGATCGGTATCAATGTACTTATCAGGAAAAATTATATCATGGGTTTCCCCACACATATCGCGATAAACCGGCCCCATCTTATCATGTACCTCTGGGGCTATACGCAGAGCTATTGGTCCTCCTACTAAATCGGCACCTTTATCAACTGCCACTCGATAAAGCGCGCTTAACCAATGTTCATGGGTAAGCTGATCATCATCAAAAAATGCAATATATCGACCACGTGAAGCCTCAACCCCGCTATTTAAGGCATGGGTATATCCCATGCCTTCACCCAAGACATAACGTACCAAAACCGTTGAAAGCGCAGCAAATTTACGTACGACTTCTGGAGTATCATCATCAGACATATCGTCAAGCACGACTATTTCATAGGTAAATGCCGCACCGGTATCCTGATGGGCGAGACAGTGTAATGTCTGCAACAACATGGAGCTTCGATTATAGCTTGGAATAACTATACTTATATCCGGAGTTAGCATCGTTTGCTGGTTCCTCGTCACCGGGAATAAAGGCCATTTTTGAAAGTAATATTAAACAAAAAAAGTTAGGAAACACCGGTCGGGTTATGGGATCAGCCTCTAGAGCAGCATTTAATACCCACCAAACTAAAACCCCAAGAATCAAAACATAATCATCATTTTTTTTCATTAAGCCGATTACCTTCTTAAAGGCAAGAAAAAGATACATTAAAAGAGCAGATATCCCCACAATACCCAAACCGACAAGGGTATCGATATAGGCGGAATGTGGCGAGTTAGGGGTCCAACCTACCCTATCAGCAATTCGGCTAATATTAACAGGCCCGAGAAATGAATTATAGCCGTAACCCCAAATCGGGCTATCAGCTACATCCTTTATACATTCCATCCATAAATATGTTCGTCCAGAGAAAGACCCAGTCATCTCCAGGGCCACCCCACCACGTCCCATGGTCGACGCTTCTTGAAGAATTTGCCATAATTTTTCCCCTTCAAAGAGGGTCGCCAAACAAACAATAACTACCAGAGCTAACCCAGCAAGAATTTTGTTTATATTAGACACAAAACAGAATCCATAGACAAAGATACCAGCCATTGCCGATATCAAAGCCATACGACTCTTAGTAAGCATTAACGAAACAAAAGCTAATAAAAACAAAAACTTCAATACTCTGCCAGGCCATTTTCCCGTTTTTCTGGTCATCCCCATAGACACAAGCATAAGAAGACCGCAATTCCAACCTAACTGAATAGCATGTATCATCCCAGAGAGACGCCAATTCTCATCCAGTGGATCAAATGTACCCAGCCGTAACTCATTACCAATAGCAATAAGGATTGTTGAAAGAGTTATAAATATGGCCAGCCCAAAAATCTTTTCCAGTGAATAACGCTCTGCAAAGGATACCGCTCCTATCCAAAGTAGGAGAATAATCAAGACCCGCTTGGCGGTAAAAATAGTATCTGTGGCCCAAATAACACTCAACATCACCCAGCTGAGATAAAAAAGGATTGTCCAACCAAGGGGACCTTTTACAACTAAAGGTTTACGGCTCGGTCGTAAAAAATTAAGAATCCCCAAACCACTTAGAGCAACCATAGCGGCCTGTCGCTGCACATTACCTCTAGACATTCTTTCAAGTGCTGAGGATGGGTCCGCCCAAACCGAATAATCAAGCAAAGCCAAAGGACGATTAAGCTCAAATGGAATAGTATAAGCAAAAATAACCAAAATGACCCCATAGAGCCACCACGGCATCTCCCCCCACTCTATATGATGTTTCTTCTCCATGATCAAAAATAACCAATTACACTAGTTGATTCAACTTATCTTGAGATTGTCAAAAATTTTATTAGTAGTTCAAACCCATTTAGTTTCTGCTACTCACTAAAGTTTATATATGCTGGCAGGGACGACTGCAGGAAGATGAAATGCCTAGGCCACTATCCTGTTTAATTATATTCGCAATACTTTATAATACAAAATAGCCAAAACCACTGAAATTGCCACCGATGAAAGCAAAATACCACAAGCCACACCCAGTGGCCCCAACACCTTAACCAAGAAAATTCCAAAACAGAGTAAAATAATGACGGGTACAAAATTTGCTGTAAAAAAAAGATCGGCCCGTTCCACTGCATAAAAAGCACGAGATAAAGTAAACGTTGCTGCGGAAACGAGTAAGTTTAGGGCAAGGACAGAAATAACCAAGCCATTACCAGAATATTTAGCACCATAAACAAATACCGCTAATTGATCACCAAAGAGTAACAAAACCAAACAGAAAGGCATAATAATAAGGGAAAACAGAATAGACGAGCTGATCACGAACCTTCCAAGCAATTCCTTACCGCCGGTGGTATGAGCTCTAATAATTTTTGGACCTAGAAAATTCTGCACTCCGAGCAACAGTGGGTTACCAATCGCGGCGATTCCAAAACAGGCCCCCCATACCGCTGCACTACCAGGTCCATGAAAATAAACCAATAGCCAGGGATAAAGATTAAGACTCAGAGCCCATAGAAGACCGGATGCAAAAACCCATTTTCCAAATGACCAATTACGTAAAAAATCCTCTTTGATTCTTTCAAGAGAGAAGTGAAACAATTTACGATTAAAATATAACCAACCCAAAGAGGCGGTAGCGCAAGCAGCTCCTATTGCGAGATAAGCCCTGGTTGCAGAAAGTAAATTAGTATCGGCCAACAAAAGCAGGAGAGTAATTTGAAATAAGGACACGCAACAATCCACCACAAAAGCGCTCCGCATCATAAGTGAGGCAAAACATACTTTTCTGATATAGTCCCTTAATAAGATGAAAGAAACAACAAGAACTAAGGTCCAGAGGACAGGTGGCAACCCCAGGTCATCAGTGAACCCGGAATATACAGCCGTTGCTACACCTAGAATAACTACCGAACAGCAAATGAGCACAAGTTGATGAATGAAGGTGGAACCGGAATATACAGCATACTCCCTGCCTGAATAACGCTGGCTATACACCATATATGGAGCGGAAATAAGGGATGTTTGCAGATCAATTAAAAAAAGAACCAAACTGAACCCCAGCATATAATATCCAAATTCCTCCTTTACGCAAACTCGCCCGATAATAGCACCGGTAAGGAAATTTGTTGCACTGGCTACAACTTGATCTGAAAGGGAAATTATCCCTTTTCGAGAGATAATATTAGCAAATATACCGGAAACGGGATGCCGCATCAATTTTTCTCTGTTGGATTAAATGACAGGACCTCGTAACCGTCCCCCGGCATATGAAAAAATAAAATTACTATAAACCAATCAGCAATTAACAATACCAAAAACCAAAAATAAACATGTACCTAACATAACACTACACCAATAATTTCAAAACACTAGATACCAAAAACATTCGCATTCATTTTCAATGAATAATTTTTTATTCGAAAATATACCATTGCAACCATATACAAATATACAAAAGTGCAATCCGTACTAAAAATCCTTTCCTTTTAAAGTACCATACCATTTCCGCTTTGAAAATGACTATCCTTTTCAAAATCCTTACCTACTGGCCAGAATCCAGTGACGGACCCCCTATTAGTTCTTCCCACTTGATAGATAAAAATGTTTTAGCCAACATATGATCATCGCCAAGACGATGAAAACTGTAATTACAAAAAATAGCACAGACCAACGGCTGCACATCTGCGATGGGAGTAACCACATCCCGATCACCGATATAGACATGAGTTTCAGTGGATAATGGCAATACACCGTAACCCGTTACATCATGATAATTCAAAGCCGGGGCTAATAAAATCAAGCGACGTACCCGCTCAGGGTTCTGCAGGCCGAAAATCGTAGCCATGAGTCCCCCAAAACTGGAACCAACCAGGACCAGTTGATCATCTCCGGCAACAATGCGGTAAAGTTGCGCCATTCTTTCCTTCAAATCTCCCTGAAAATCAGGAGTAAGCATAAATGGAAAATGCTCTTTAAAATACCTGCCCTTATGCCCACGACTACTAGAATCAAGACCATGAAGAAATAAATAACCCATAATTATACGTTGGATAAAAGTGAACGGTAGAGTTCTGTATAATTCTCCACCATAATAGCGGAAGAAAAACTGTTTTCAACTTTATTACGACCGGCTCTCCCCATCTCTTCAGCCCTTTTCAAATCAGACAACAGAGAGTTAACAGCCTCTGCAATTACCTCTGGATCATGGCTTTCCAACAGCAATCCATTAACCCCGGCCTCAACCAGTTCAGGATTTCCACCCAAATTGGAGGCGATAACCGGTTTACCTAATGCCATATACTCAAGTACAACATTAGACAATCCCTCACCATTAGGACTAAGCAACAACCCGATGCAACATCCTGCCATCAACGATTCAGGATGATTAGTATCGGTAAAAAAGAGAACATCATTACTTACCCCCAGCTCCTCTGCAAGGCGGCGACAAGACACCACCCGTTCACCTCGGCCAACCAGTACCAGACGTGTTTCTGGCCATTTACTCTTTATAAGTGGCAATGATCGTATTAAGGCAGCCTGATCTTTCTTGGAAGTGAAATTACCAACCATACACAAAGTTGTCTCTCCGTGCCCTTGCGGAGTAAGATTCTTAAAACGATCCAGATCCATACCGTTATAAATAACTTTTACCGTCGACAGATTATCAACCCCAAAAGCCCGCACTCCGGCAAATGAGTTAGCCACCACCACATCAGCATACCGCATCCACAATTTACTAAACCGATCGCGTTTGTTCAGATGAGGCCTGGCACTACGAATAGAGCCGTTAACAACTGGTATTCCAGTTAATTTGCCGGCTACTAACCCCGCAAAATCACTAACACAACCAAAGGTATGTACCAAATCAATATGATATCGGCGAATATGAGCAATCAAGGATATGGCAAGGGAAAAATCATATTTATAGTGCTGACGAATGGGGATAACCAGGTCGGCATAATCACAAGCCTCAGCCTCACGTGGACCACCTTTCTGCAAAATACCAAGAGCGATGCTGAATTCTTCTGATCCACTAACCCCTTTGAGCAGCTCTACAATTTGTCGTTCCGTGCCCCCCGCTGGCATTCCGTCAACCATGATCATGATATTTTTAGAATCAAGCACCGTCACAGTAAGCTCCTCTTCATTAAAAGTAAGCGTTCTCCAGCACTACGCCTGCGCGATCAAAGACCGGATATTCACATAGGATTAACTATACCAACCAACCTGCTTACACACATAACGTAGCGCTGGCAAACGATTAACAACCCGATGTAATAAAACCTTTTTATAGAACCCGAACGGTTACCATTAAAAGAAACAACGAATAAATATTGCACCGACTAAAAAATTTGCAAAATCTATTGAGGCAGGTGCAAAAATACAAGAGATTTAATAAGGGAGGCCATCTAGCGATACCTAACTACTTTTGCCAATTGGTACACCAAAAGAAAGACAGTAACAGCCACATAATACAGAGATTTTTTAATACCAGCTCACGGTGAGAGATAAAAGCTATACTGCCCTTGAAAAACGCTACACCCCAGTTTTGCCAGAAACTTGACAAAATCCCTAAACATGGGCCACCAAAAGTTTGGAACTATTTTTTAACGTTATACAAAATCCAGCCATATCTCAATATTGGTAAGTGGTCACAGGCGCCTTTAATAAAAAAAATCAAAAACCTAATATTTCATTATGGAACAATTAATTAGTACACACGGAATATAATAAAAGTCCCAGTGTCAACTCCAAGATATATAATATAAAAACAAACTAACTCTTCCTACTCAACATTTCAATCTCCCGAAAATATTCAGAAAGATTCATCAACTCTGTGTAAGTACCCTTGGCTGAAACAACACCTCGATCCAGCACATAGATAACATCACATTCTTTTAGAGTAGAGAGTCGATGAGCAATCATTATAATAGTCTTTTTATTGGCCAACCCGTTAATAGCCTGAATAATAACGTCTTCAGTTATGCCGTCCAAAGCGCTGGTCGCCTCGTCAAGAATCAAAACCGATGGGTCGTGATAAAGCGCCCGTGCAATACCGATACGTTGCCGTTGCCCGCCACTTAATCTAACTCCGCGTTCACCTGTAATTGTATCGTAGCCATCGGGTAACTCATTTCTAATAAAGTCATCAATGGATGCAAGTTTACACGCTTGCTGAAGGGCATCATTGTCAATATTTTCATCGCGTACTCCAAAAGCAATATTTCGCCGAATGGAATCATCGGTCAAAAATATTTCCTGGGGAACATAACCTATGCTACGACGCCACCTATCTATATTTGTACCAGTTACTACTTCATCATCAACATACAAATTCCCATCTCCGGGTACGAGCAGTCCAAGAAGAATATCTATTAAAGTAGTTTTACCAGATCCGGTGGAACCTACTATACCTATGGTGGAATTGGCGGCAATGGAGATGTTAAGATCTTTAAAAACATTTTCCTTTTGAGCAGGATATGCATATCCGAGACCGGAGAGTCGTATTTCCTGCTTAATAGGCATGGCTGTCCCAATCGATCCGGATGTTTGTGCAATCTGTTCTACAGGTGCAGTGCGATGAATATCTTCCCATAAAATATTTAACGCCGGGATAGTGTAGCGAATCTCTGAAGCACCGGTAAAAATAGTCTGCAAGGCAGGCATCAATCGATAACCAGCAAAGGCGTAAAGGGATAATACGGGAATAATTGCCCCCAAATCTTTCCCCATTGCTAAAAAATATAATACAATAAGCAATATGCCACCGAATGCGATAACCTCAAAAGCATATTTGGGCAACTGCGATATGGTGGACTTAAGAGCTTGTGCTAACGAAAGGTGACTAGAGTGAACAGAAAATTCATCAAGAAAAACTTTTTCTCGTGATAATACCTTAAGAATTTTAATGCCTGAAAGAGCCTCATTTGCCACCTTGAAACGCTGATTATTCGCTTCCGCTCTGATTTTACCTATTTTATTCAGCTTTTTACTAATTAGCCGAAAAAGAAAACCATAAGCCAGCCCTAAAGTTAACGAAACTCCTAGAGCCAATACTGGATCAACCACCATGAGCATGGTAAAAACAAAAAGTGCTATCACCCCGTTTTTAAAGATCATCAATACAGGATTAAAAATACCAACCACCACCACACGAACTTCATCCATGATATTCTTTTCAAGTTCTGAAGTGTTGCGATTTAAAAAAAACACATAGGGCTGATGAAGGTAATTACACAATAGACGCCGGGAGAGGCTATGATTACGCATCCATGAAAAATAAAAAATCCGCCAGGTAATAAATGCAGTAAAAGAGTTATTGATAACCAACAAACACAGAACGGCCACACCGAGGAATAACAAAAATGAGTTGTGGCTGGAAAATTCTAACCAATTATATATTCCGGCAAGAAACGGATTGGTGTCGATATTGTCAGGGGCCGCCAATACCGTCATAAATGGCATGATAGAGCTAATACCTGCTACCTCTACCACAGCCAAAACAGCCATTGCGCCGACAAGACGATACATTTCTCTACGTTCGGCAGTGGTGAGAAGATCAAAAATTTTATGTAGCAATGAAGGCATATTAATAAAGAGCAAGCTCCGATATTATCTATATAAAATGAATTAATAACTAAGTAGTAACCATTCACCAGTGCTGCAAATGTGTGTGATCAGGCCAGTGAGCTATATATATTCCTATATCATTCCAGACTGATCGCGCCCAGACGTAGTACTGGAGTACACTTACACTAAGTGCAACAACGACTCACGATGAACACCGTAAAAGACAACGACAGGTATATTTTCTATAGTTTAGTAATATATACCTGCGAAATTTCAAACCATAATTAACAACACCTGTCAAGCCCATAAACCGAATTTGATCCTAGCTCCAGAGGTCGTTGCTGGCTGATTTTATAGACTGAGGGATTAAATATAGTCACTTGAAAATAATATTTAAGCAATTATTACTACTAGCCATGGGTCAACCAATGGGGACTGAGAAAACCGTTAGAAGATCAAGCACTTATGAACGATTACAATTAAAAAACTAATTTATTGATTTTAATATATAATTACGCACGATAGCTTCCCACTGCATAGAAGGATTATAGCGACCGAAAGTGCTTGCATACACAAACGATACCGATGTACATTTACAAAACTACATTTTTATAAGCAAGCACATTGCCCACTCGGTGGTTACAAATATCCATCAGATTTAGCCAAATCCAAATACATATTTCCCCTCTCGATATCGTTTCTCTCCTCAATTAATAACTCCCCATAGTTATAAGCATTTGGAGCAGGCAAATAATCGACCTCTACTGCTTTTTTAAAATAAAATTCAGCTTTATCCACATCATTCTTATCAAGGTATAAAATTGAAGCGTATTCAGCATACGCTAGGTCAAAACCCTGTTCAGCTGATTGTACATAATATTTCTTACACTTCTCAAATTCCTGCCTTTCAATCATTAAGAGTTGCCCATAATAAAACGCAGCTGGTGCAAGAAGGAATTCATATTTTTCTGCTTTCTTAAACCAGCTTCCTGCCCCATCAATATCATCTTTGTAAAGATATAGAATCACACCTATATCTCCACAAGCCAACTCATGCCCTTGTTCAGCGGCTTTATATAAATACCTAAGACCTGTTTTCCAATCTTTTTTTTCTAAATAATGCAGCATCCCGTATTCATAAGTAGCTTCTTCAAATAATGAACCAGCTTTCTCTGCCTTTATAAACCATTCCTCTGCTATATCAGCCTGAAGTCTCTCTCTATATGTAATAACTCCGATCTCACCATAAGCCTTCTTATACCCAACTTTAGCAAGTTTTAGGAGAATTTTGAGAGCTTCATTTGGCTTATTCTCATTTAAATAAAGGTCCATCGCCTGTTCATAACGGGCAGCCGTCTTTCGATTGAATGTTCTTTTATACTTTTTAGTCAGGCTCATCTTAAACCTTTTAAAAAATGAAATAATAAAGGTCTCGAAAATAAACATTTCCATAACTTGGGTAGATTTTTTGTATCCGCTCACTGGGTTGCAAACATGAATTGTATAATATCAGCTCATTAAGAGTTTACCTATGGAGAGCATGTGTGCAAACAGTGGCTACTGCATAAAGATGAGGTGCCTGTGACCGCCTACATCCCACTCTCCCACCTTCGTTCCTAGATAGAGCTAGCCCATGATAAAATAACTACTTTAAAGACTAAATGGTTAGAAGATAATGTTCATACATTTCCAGGTGAAAGCCAACCACAAAAATTGACCCCAAACAGAGGGTTGGAGCACGTAAATTACCACTGGGTCCCATAACTTGTTTGAGTACAGATTTTTTATCTGCTGTTTTAGGATCCCACGTCGAAACTTTTTTACCCTTGACTGTAATGATGCTATCCGCTAACTTTAGCAATTCCCAAACATCTTCGGAACCAAACCTCTCTTTACGTGCATCAAGAAAATCTTGCGCCATTACACAGGGCTTTCATCCTTTTCGTAGATATGCCCAATCTATTTGCATAGAAAACTCCCGATAAATCTATTACTTACCTTATCGTTATAATACCAGAGAAACATCGTTAAACGACCACATACAAACCAAAATTAAACCCTACAGCTAATCAGTTAGCGCTTTTTAATATATCCAACGCAACAAGATCTTTTCTTTTCAGTTTTCTCCTACCAATTATAGGGTATAAAGAAAGATGCAATAATTAAATTCGTACACCATATCACATCCACCGAAAACATCTACAAACACACATCTGTTACTGAGATAACAATGATTTATAACAACATAATACTTTTCATGGTCGCGCTTCTGTTAATGACCATTACCAAGGCCCCTGCCTCACCTTTACTACCCACCTCGTGGACCATAATCCTCCTCCCCCTCAGCGGACTAATCTACTGGTTTATTTGCGGTAAAATTTTTAGCCGTTGCCGCCATCGTGGGTCCACAATATATTTTTCCACCGAACTACTTCTCTCCTACCTTGCACTAAGCTTCTTTGTCGCTTCGCTTCATATCTTTAGTATAAAGTTTTATCTCACCCCCATGACTTTTCATGGCACCTTCCCTATTACCGAAGACCTGGGATGCCTCCTACTTTTTCTCTGCTTTCTCTCTATAATGTGGTTACGGGCCAAACCCTATTACGAACAAATCTTTCATCGTTCATCAAGCGCAGCTCTCTTTGTTCTCTCAAACATAAAGGTAAACCTACCACTTCTTTTCCCCTGGCTATTTCTCACCATGGCCTTTGATGTTCTACGTCTTCTACCTTATCCACGTTTTCAAACCTTTCTCCTTTCCACCTGGGGAGACCTCCTGACCTATAGCCTCTTTGTATTTTTTATAATCATTTTTTTTCCTCCACTCATCAAACGTTTCTGGAGTTGTCGCCCCTTACCAGAGGGCCCCATACGCGAACGTATATCCTCTTTTTGCCGCAACCATGGTTTCCATTCGGAAATTCTCCTCTGGCCCCTTTTTGAAGGCCAAGCGCTCACCGCAGGTATTGTAGGTCTCGTTCCTAAATTTCGTTACCTCATGATCACTCCCGCCCTACTCTCCACCATGGACGAAGATGAAATAGATTCTATACTGGCCCATGAAATCGCCCACGTTAAACGAAAACATTTATTGCTCTACCTCTGCCTCTTTATTTCTTTTAGCCTAACAGCGGGAGCTGGTTCCATGCTCGTCAACGGGCTCATATTAAATGCCGATTTGTTCTATATCATTCTCGACCGAATTGATATTGATCCAGAAACATTACGCAATACCTTTTATGGCGCATTTATCATTTCGACTTTTTTAATATTTATTCGGTTTATTTTCGCTTTTTTCATGCGCAACTTTGAACGTCAGGCCGACGCACACGTCTTTGAGGCCATAGGCAGCTCGGCACCCCTAATCAGTGCCTTTGAAAAGATCGCACTGCTCAGCGGCAACATTCGTAACAAAAAATGTTGGCATCACTATGGGATAGGAGAACGTATAGACTTCCTCACCGATTGTGACAAAGAGCCACAACTAATCAACCGCCACAGTAATAATCTTAAAAAATATCTCGGAGTATACTTCCTAATCACTATTATATCCGCAACAGTGCTCTATAATGCAAACTCCAATACCTATTTTGAAAAGAACTACCTTCGCTATATGGAACGGGTACTAATTCACAAAATACGTCACCATCCCCATACGGCAAACTACTTCTCCATCTATGCTGGTATACTTTTGGAGAATAAACAAGAATCAAAAGCTTTAGAAATTTACACAGAAGCGTTAAAGCTCTCACCCAATGACCCTAATATGCTTAACAATACCGCCTGGTTACTATTAACAGCTCAAAATAAAACCTTACGTGATCCTAAAAAAGGTTTAATTCTAGCCCAGAAGGCAGTGAACAACAAAGAGGAAGGATTCATCTTGGATACTCTGGCTGTTGCTTTCATGGAGAACCACATGATTGATGAGGCCATCTACACAGAGCAAAAAGCCTTAGAGTTAGACCCGATAAACAGCGAGTATTACCTCTCCCAACTCACATTTTTTCAGGCAAAAAAAAACGGGGTCGCCGGAAATTCACCGGCAACTCCGCTTAGTAATCTACCTATTAATGAAGGGATTGAGAAGCGTAACAACAATCCATAACCAGGGCATCTAAACCAGCGTCTGCCAACAAAGCAGGAATAGAATTTTGAAAAGATTGGCATTGAGCAAAGCTTTCCTCACCTCCGAGGATATTACTCAGCTCCATAATGACTTTTATTTTCTCACCACTCAGGGCATCAAGGAGCTGGATAGAATCAACCAACGAGTCCAAAGGAGGTCTGCCTCGTCGCAAAGCATGAAGCATCGGATCTGAACCTGAGGTAATAACCGGATCTAAATAGAGACGATCATAATCAACCCCCATCTCATCAGCCATTTCCATCACCTCAACAGCCAGTTTCAATTTCTCCTCCAAGGACCCATTGCCCCCACTTCGAAGTAGCATAACCACCAAACCCGCTTCATAACGGCGGGCCAGTGCCATTTTCTCACGTAAGATGACCTGATCATCAACAGTAATACCGTTGATTACTACCCTTCGTGGAAACAAAGCCAGACACTCAGCAAGGTACGCACTATGGGCTGGCAAGAACATATCCACATCAACTGTGCTGCCAAGAGTTGCCGTTACCCATGGTAATTTCCGATCCATGGATTCAGCCGGTCCGGGATTGATATTAAGCCCACGGGCTCCGACTGCCAATTGCCGCCTAGCTAAATCTATTAAAATGGATTTATTATTCTCTTCCAATGCTTTTTGAAAAAATGGATTGAGCACATTGAGGGTTTGGCCAATCACCAGACACTTCTCATGCTCAAAAATAGAAGGAGGTATGGTACTTGACTTGTCATGATGAGAGATAGTTTCGTGATACATTGCAGGTCTCCAAGATAGATTATTAACTATAATCAGCCCGGAAACAAAAAAATCCCCAGACCGATATAAAACGATCCGGGGATTCCCTATTTATCCCACGAAAATACGTATGGCTTTCCCTAGTCCTCGGGGAATCCAATATAATTTCCAGACAGGTATTCTGACTCTTCCGCTTCATCAGCAACCTTCCCATTCAAAACTAAAGTTTTTTCATGAACAGTGGTCAACAAGGCTGACAAATTTTTCTTTATAAAAAGAGCGAAATCACAGCGGCGGGCCCGTCCCCGATTCTCACGGGGTTCCCTATCGAAAAGCGAAATTATTCACCATCGAGCTCCCAAAGGAGCACCTGAAAACTATATTTATACTAACTGAGCAACACCCTTTTGGTCAAGAAAAATATACCGACTCACACAACAGGTAGTACACATAACCCCTAACACCTACCTCCAAAAGTATAAACCTTAACCTTAGGTGATCACAAGCAACTCATATTCAGGCAATTAACTCTTCTGACATGAGGATAATTGTTGCTAGCAAGAACGACAAAAGATATCAAGCCACATGGAAGACCTATAATCTCACAGTTTAATAAATCAGGCTTCTACAAACTCTGTAACCAAGCACCTTTAAACTTCTACAATAACAACAACCTAAACATTAACGTACCAGGTTAAAAATAATAATATATAACTTTAAAAGTCGACTTACTTTTCCCTTTATAATTTTAGTCACAAAAAGTTATTGGTACAGAAACAAGTTTTCAACTCATAAATATATAATAATAACTAAAGAGACACAAAACTATAAACATTTTTTCCTATAGCTAGAAAAACAGATACATATTAACAATTAAATACAACACTTATTTATTATAGTCGAGAACAGCGGAAGTTATAATGAGGTAAATAGGCTATGCCTATTGATAAATATAACTTTTTACTACTCGCTACTCAATTATTATGGTCGTTGAATTATAACTGAGTTTAAATGCAAAAAAGCAAAGTACCCCTACCTACTCAGGCAAACGAACCTTTGCCAATAATAACATTTAATAACAGAATACCACCTCGCCAACAGTAGCATTAATCAATACAAAAATGATACTACAATCTAATGACGATTATTAACCATCAATTAAAATTACAATACTCACCTTTCGCTCTTTAGACCTCCCTCCCAATCAAATTTCTTCATATTGTAGTTGACCGTACATTAAAACATGCTATTATTAGAATTCGTCATCATAGAATCGCAGTAGCGCTCATACATTTCAGCAACATACAATTATCAGGAGAAATTACAACATGTTAATAAGATGTTTTTTATTCACGGGAATATTCGGAGCTATGTTCTGTTCCTCATTAATGGCCTCCCCAAAAGTCGTAGCCGTAGTATCTGGCTCAGTAGACAAAGAAGTTATTGTTAACCCACCTGGTAATGCTACAACCCACGATGTATTGCAAGGATATACTTTTTCGAGCCAAGAAGGAATAGGATTAGAGGGGGCACTATCAGGAGATACTCCATTAGGTGATGCGACAAACGCCGACGTTGTAATAGGTATCACATACTCAAATCATAATACCCCTAATCTAGTCGGAACATTCGTTCCAGCCAAACTACCAAAAACCGGACAAACTTATGATTTACTCCCAGGACTAGTTGCTACCGGAACTGATGGTTTCTTAGAAAAGGGTGAAGCATGGCCAGCTACACGCTTTACAGATAACACTGACGGAACGGTTACAGATAACCTTACCAATTTAACCTGGTTAAAAAATGCCGGGTGTATAAATAGCATTGGATATGAAGCTGCATTCGCT
>Ga0224507_10000280_pt1 | contig 20748 bp, 19 predicted proteins | sample SF_Jan12_sed_USG_3_FD_170159 | JGI IMG/M metagenome (GOLD analysis project Ga0224507, IMG submission 170159) | Sediment microbial communities from San Francisco Bay, California, United States - SF_Jan12_sed_USGS_13 | ecosystem: Environmental > Aquatic > Marine > Sediment | place: USA... | reverse complement strand
TCCACCGAGAACTGCAGATTCGACCCCATCTTGTCCAAACGCCCCTGGATCTCTTCGGCATAGCGATTCGCGTCCTCACGGGCGACAATCTCTTGACTCCGTTGCCGGGCATCCAGAGCTTCCTTCCCCATGCCTCCGTTAGCGGAATCGGTAGTCGAGACGACTGGCTTAACCAACCCCACGCCTCCCTGCCCTTGGCTCGCCGCAGGAGAAGGAGTCGCCACCACACCAGCACCCTTACTTTCCGTAACAACACTATTAATATTCATACCAAACCTCCTGATACTACGTGTAAACCATTCCGCTTACACAGAAAAAGAAACATGCCCAGGCGACGCATCCTGAGGTGAAGGACTATACGCCCCCCCATCTCGAACAGGAGCCAGCTCTGTTTCTTCCGAAGAAACAACAACCACACATGGCGCAGAATTTTCTCTTTCATGTGGTGTAAAACCATGCTCTCGCATGGCAGTATCTTCCCATACTTCTTTCAGTCGCTTCAGATAACGATGCGAGTGCCGAAGAATCTCTACATCCTTACTTGCTCCAACCTTTGGTAACTCAGCAAGGATGGCTTCATACAAACCAAGTAGAAACTGACTAGCCTCGGAGTCATCATCAGATTTCACCGACACATACAACTCGGTGACGATGGCAATCGCCTTATTCATATGTTCTGCACGAGCAATAGGTTCATTTTTCTGAATTGCCACCTCGGCGAGTTCAAGATGAACCAAGACACGTTCATACAACATATGAATAAGTTCCACCGGATGGTAGTTCGTCTGCATTGCCGTCTGCTGATAAGCACTTTTCGCCTGCGAAGAAACCATTTGATCCTCCTCGACCAAATTTGGCCGGGTTAACGTATCGCGTAACAACTTGCCTCTCTATTGTTACTTTTCGGCAAAACAGCGTAAAACATAACTAAAAAAACAATCCAAGCTCATCTTTTCCTACACGGTTCCCCGACAAAACCGAGGGGGTCTTTTGGGACCTTTGCCATATCCAGACAAGGCCTTTTTTCCGCTGCGCACTTGCCCGAGTTGCTGATCAAGATCAGACCGCCGAAGGGCAATCCGCTCCATGAGCCGAGCGCTCACCTCTTCCAACTCGCGCATCTGTTCAAGCTGGGCATCAACCGCATTCACCACCGACTCAGTGAGTGCCGCCCGATCAGACTGGGCCAACCACTGCTGCTGTCGATCAACAAGGGGTTGCAGTCCTTTCAACAAGCCGGCTCGACATTCACAAAAAACAACTACATCCTCTTCCGAAGGGGTCGCCCGATCGGCCTGGCGCAAAAAATCACCGGTAACCTGTAGTAATTCCGCATAAATGCGGCTGATTTCCGGCAAATCTTTTTCGTTACCGACCACAACATTTCCCCCGCAGATATATTTTACTTCGTTTAAGCTACCATCCAAAACCGAGTTGAATTAGCAATAATTTTAGCTGGTACCACCCCACATGTCATTCATCCCGGCAAAGGTAGATGCCAAGAAATCGCCTTCACTCCGCAGGCTACTCATCAACTGGTCGAGCATGATAAACTGTCTTTTAAGCGTCTCGTAACGCATATCCAATCTTTCGGTGGCTTCGGTGATCTGATCCCCTAAACGATCTGAGTTCCCTTGCGCGGCATCCTTCTCCGTACCAATAAGTCCGCCAAGAGCTGAGGATTTGGTAATCTCATCCAACTGATTACTGAAAAGGTCTGCCACCCCTTCGGTGCCAAGATCATCACCGGCAAACAACAACTGCACATCCGCAAGATTGGTACTCAACGCATCATCAAGAACGGTTTCGTCAAAAGAATATATACCGTACTTATCCACCTCAAGACCGATATCAATAAGGTTTTCATAGGTACCACCCAAAGCAAGCGTGGAGGTAAGAATTGAGCTGAGCTGATTGGGCAGGGACTGAATGGAACTCATACCATTAAGTGGGCCAGCCACTTGAGTGTCGGCATCGTATTCCGAGTTGGATGAGATCTCGACCATAGCAGAATTAAAAGCCTCAACCAGAGCAAGAATCTTTTCCTTGATGGTAGCAGAGTCGCTTTCCACCTTCACCGTCGACGAACCTGTGGTTTCAAGATTCAGGGTCATGCCGGCAAACAGATCGGTAATCGTGTTAGTGCCACGATTATAGGTAACACCACCGATAATCAACTCGGCATCACGATTAACTGCCGGCTCTGTCTCGCCCAAGGTCACCGTATCAAGATTAGAAAAATCTACTGCCGTTATGCTATTAGCCTCGCCAGTTTCGTTGGAAACCAGCTGTAAGACAAAAGGAGTACCGCTACCGTCACCAGTGTCCATAACCATGGCGGTAACTCCGGGATTAGCACCGTCGGCATTAATGGCGTCAGCAAGTTCCTGCATGGTAGCTCCTGCCGCCATAACCACACTTCCACCAGCAGCCCCGTTGAAATCATAAGAAAAAACACCACCGGCGGTGCTAACAACCGTATCTGCAGTTGCCACACCCGTTGACACCCAGGAATCCTGCGTCGCCAAACGACCTACGGTCATACTATAAGTGCCCGCATTGGCACTGCTGGTTGTGGAAACAGTAAGAACGCTCTCGTCGGAGGACGAAGATATCAAGGCGTTGTAGGTATCAAGAGATGCCAGTTCCTCGGCTGCAGTCTTCACCGCCAGAAACTTGGTATTCAAGGCATCAAGCTCAAAAACCCGCTGATCAGACTGCTGCTGACGGGTCTGCATGAGCCTGATTGGTGCCTCATCCACGCTTCGGAGGCTGTCAAGAATACCGGACAAATCAAGCCCTGAACCTAAACCAAGTGCAGAAATTCCAGCCATAACTTCACCCCCGAGACATGTAAACTTTCAAACAAAGGAATGGCGGCGGCAGAGCCGCCGCCATTCCGGCTACAGATTGAACTATACTACAGATACTGCTACTTCACCTACTGGAGCAGACTCAAGACGTTCTGCTGAGACGCGTTGGCCTGAGACAGCGCGAAAGAGCCAGACTGCGACAGGATCTGGAACTTGGCGAAGTTAGAACTCTCATCTGCAAAGTCGACGTCGCGGATTGAAGATTCAGCCGCAGCCACGTTAACCTTGGTCATGGAGATATTCCGTACAGTAGACTCAAGCTGGTTCTGTGCAGAACCGAGTCCGGAACGAATAGCAGCCAAAGTCGAAAGAGCTTTATCCGCTCGCGAAATTGCAATACCAGCACCAGTGGCGGTAGATACTGAAAGCGCAGCAATCGAAAGAGCATTAGCGTTAGCAGTAGCAATGGAGACGGTAAGACTTTCACCTGTATAGGCACCAATCTGGATCTTTTTCGTAGTAAAAGTACCGTCCAACAGTTTCGAGCCGTTAAACTTGGTGTTGGTGGAAATATCGTTCAAACTTGATACCAGAGCGTCAATATCCGACTGGATATAGGTACGAGAGCTGGTATTCTGAGTATCAGAAGCTGCCTGCACCGCCAAGGTACGAATCTTGGTGATAATATTGGAGGATTCCTCCAAGGCACCATCCGCCATCTGAATAACAGCGATACCGTCATTTGAATTACGGATAGCCTGACCAATACCTGCCCCCTGCGCCTTCAAGGAGTCAGCGATGGCCATACCGGATGCATCATCCGCCGCCCGGTTAATCCGCAAGCCTGAAGACAACCGCTCCAAAGAACGACCAAGAGAACCATCAGTCTGGGTCATTGAACGATGGGCAAACATTGCGCTAACATTGGTATTAATACGTAAACTCATAACTAACCTCCATGTTTTTTTGTTTCCTTAACAAAACAGGCTTCCATGCCCGTTATCCTTTGTTCAGTTTTTTCCTGACTAGGCGACCTCCTTCCATCTCACCTCCTCTTCGGCCCCCACTTCTAGGCAGTTACAAATCTTATCGTCAACCCGACACCACTACATTAATTTTTTTTTGCTTAAAAAAAACGCTGTACAAACAATGCGTTGTGCGCAAAGAATCCTTATGATATCATCAAACCGATGTAAAAATAAAACATATATTAAGCAAACAACCTCTCTCTCTGAATCACTTCTGCGTAGTTAGGTACCAAAACCAAGGTGAACTACAAATGCAAACATCCTCCAATTTTTACAAGAACAACCTCGCCAGCCTCAAAAAGCATCAACCGGAAGCCTGGGCGAACATTACGACCCACCCACCTGCACCAATGGGGGAAATAATTACCAACTCCGAAGGACTACCTAACCTGGCAGTAACATCCGACACAGGAGAAACAATCCTGCTCCATGACAAAACAGATGAATACTTTGCCCTACAGATAGTGCCCAAAGATACTCATGGCACCGTTGTTTTGTTCGGAATGGGATTAGGATATGGAGCATTAACTATCCAGCAACAGAGGCCAAAGATAAGCAACCTCATTATTTTCGAGCTATACCCTGGGATCTTCATACAAGCCATGCATTGCATGGACCTGACACCTCTCATCTCCGACCCACGCCTTAGCCTCAGCCTTGGTGCCGAACCGGATTTCTGGCGAATACTCGCTCCAGCATCGCTTGCCATGCTACTGGAGTTCTCCTACACCCTTGAGCACCAAGCGTCGTTCTCTATCAACCAAGCGGCCTATCAAGATTTACACGACAAAGCATACGAAATTATTAATAGCTACAACGTTAACGGAAACACCCTACTCAGGTCTGGCGAAATCTTTCTCAATAACACTTTCAACCATCTCAAATCCATCCACCACAATTTATTCTTGGACACATCGCGTGAAGCTTTCAAAAATATCCCAGCCATCTTGGTGGCAGGCGGCCCTTCGCTAAATAAAAATATTGACCAACTGTCAAAGGCAAAAGGGCAAGCATTAATTATCGCCGTCGATGCAGCCTTGCCTGCACTGCTAGCCCATGACATCATCCCAGACATTGTCGGAGCCCTGGATGGCAGTGAACTTGCTTATGAAAAAATCGCCGATCTCGCCCCCCGCGCTAAGGAATTTCTTCTAACCAGCGTCCCGACAGTCTGCACTAAAACACCAAAAACATTCCGGGCAAAACAAGTAATATGGAGTTTTAGCCACACCCCACTTGACCAACGAATTGACCAATGCCTCAACACAAACTCACTACTGGAATCAACCGGCACTGTCGCACATATGAATTTCCTTGTCGCTGTTTCCCTGGGTTGCTCTCCTATTATTCTGGTTGGGCAGGACTTAGCCTTCCCCATCGACGGCGGCAAAGATCACGTCAAGGGAGCAGTCCTTACTAAGGATTTCCATCCTGAAGATAACAAAGAGAAGGAAACAATCTGTTGGGTGAAGGGGATAAAAGAAGACAAGGTTCCAACCAACAGATCATTTCTTTTTTTGAAAAAACATTTGGAACAGCTAATCGCCCAGCACCCGAACCACTACATTAATGCCACTGAAGGCGGTGCCGACATCAAGGGCACAGAAATCCTCTCCTTGACAAAAGCACTGAAAATTTATTGCAGTGATCCTCAAGACATTCTCAATAATATCGAGGCTCAGTTTAATAAAGGGGGATCTACCAACACCGATAAACTTGTTGCTTGGATGGAGGCCACCCTCAAAGATATTAAAAAAATGCAACAAACGATAACAAAAACCGACAAACTGACAACCGCCACCTGCAAAAAACTCGCGCACCTTCAAAAAGAAGGCAAACCTTTTCGTTCTTTTGACACACTGCCAATCAACCTCCAAAAACAAATCAACAAGATTGACAAGGGACAAGAACAATCCGATCACCCCATGGAAATCTGGAACATCCTGAGTGACGTTACAGGCGAGGGACTTCGGGTCAGTGAACGCCTCAAACAAGAAATACTCGGACTGAAAGATCGACCGGAAAAATATCTAGAATATGCCCTGAAAAGCTTAGAACGAATATTAGTCACGAACAGTGTCCGCATTATTGCACTTGAGGTTCTCGAAAAAAACCTCAAAGAAACCCTAGACCACCACAAAACAGAAATAGAACTCTTGAAGGCCATCACAAAAGACAACCAGAACCAAAGCGACATCATGAATTTAGCCCGCTTCTATTTCGAAGCAGGTGAACTGGTTCTCGCGCAACCATTACTTGAAAAAGTCTACTCCACTCAGCCGGATTCAGCCGAGATAAACTTCTACCTAGGATGCATCTCAGCCAAGCAGGCTGACCACAAAAAAGCCACCGCTTTTTTTGAGACTACGAAATCCTTGAATCCTGACTTCAAAACCAGCATCAGCGATTTCCAACAACAGCTTGGCAACCAATACTTCAAGTACTGGCAAGAGTCTGATAATCCGGTAATGCTCAGCAGAGGCCTTAAATATGCCCCAGACAACCCGAAAATTATCGCCCAAAAAGACTTGATAAAAATAGCTGCTGCCCACAAGTCAACGACACCAGAACAGACCGACGATCTTATCCGCTCGTGGCACAAAAGACTGGAGAGTGACGACAACCTTGCGAACACGTTGTTAACAACCGCACAAGTTGCGGAATTCTATGCTCACCATGGTCAATTACTCATGAGCGAAGGAAAATTTCAAGAAGCAACGACAAGCTACCTAAAAGCGCTTTCCTTCACCCCGGAAAACCCTGACTACCAAATATTAACCACCGAAGCCTTTTTCTGTATAGAAAACTTCGAAAAAGGAATAGAGCACCTTAAAAAAGCTATTAAAATAAACCCTGCCTATGCCAAGCATTGGGAGGAGATAGGCGATCAATTACAGCAGACAGGCCAGCACCAAGACGCAATCTCAGCTTACGAACAATGCTTCCATATTCTCCCTGAAAATATTTTTCTTCTCAAAAAGATTGGCGAATGCTACCAGGCAATGGACAACCCGAATGCAGCCCTTAGTGTTTACCAAATGCTCAAAGACAAAATAGAAAACAAAGTTGAACCGCAAGAGAGAAACCATAATGCACCTCGACAATAAAACTGTACTCATAACCGGCGCAGACGGCTTTATCGGCTCACACCTCACCGAAATGGTAATCCAAAAGGGGGCGAGGGTGAAGGCATTGAGCCAGTATAACTCTTTCAACAATTGGGGCTGGCTTGAAGACATTGACTGCCTTGAGCAAGTCGAGGTGTTGACCGGAGATATCCGCGACCCTCACTACTGTAAACATATAACCAAAGAAGTAGACATAGTTTTTCACCTAGCCGCCTTGATCGCTATCCCTTACTCCTATGTGGCCCCGGACAGCTATGTGGACACCAACATTAAAGGCACCCTCAATATCTGTCAGGCCGCAAAAGAGAATGGCTGCCAGAAAATAATCCACACCTCCACCTCCGAAGTGTATGGCACGGCCCAGTATGTACCCATCGACGAGAAGCACCCCCTGCAGCCACAGTCGCCCTACAGCGCCACCAAAATAGCCGCCGACTGCATGGCGCTGAGTTTTTTTAACGCTTTCGACCTGCCGGTGGTTATTGCCAGGCCTTTCAATACATATGGCCCCCGCCAGTCAGCCCGGGCAATCATTCCGACCATCATTACCCAAATCGCTCAAGGCGCTGCCGAGATAAAACTTGGCGACCTCTCCCCCACACGGGATCTCAACTATGTTGAAGACACCTGCAATGGCTTTATCGCCTTGGCCGAGTCTGACCAATGCATTGGTGAAACCGTGAATATCGGCTCCAATTATGAAGTCACCATGGGCGCGGTGGTGGAAGAAATTAAAAAAATCATGAACAGCGATGTGAATATCATCACCGAAGAGCTACGCATACGGCCAGCCAAATCAGAAGTCTTCAGACTCTGGTGCGACAACTCCAAAATCACCAGCCTGACGGATTTCACACCAATACATACTTTACAGCAGGGCCTTAAAAAAACTGTCGAATGGTTTTCACAGCCTGAAAACCTCAAAAAATACAAGGCGCATATCTACAATGTATGACGAGGTTCTTTCATACATCCGCTCTCTTTTCCCAAACAGGGATTTCATCCCACTGCATGAGCCACGTTTTTTAGGCAGAGAAAAAGAATACGTATCCCATGCAATCGACTCAACCTTTGTTTCTTCGGTTGGCGAATACGTCAACCACTTTGAAGAGATGATTTGCACCTTTACCGGGGCTAAACATGCCGTCGCCACGGTCAACGGAACCGCTGCTCTCCATACCGCCCTAATGGTTGCCGGGGTTAGGGATGACGACGAAGTCATCACCCAACCTCTCACTTTTGTGGCCACAGCCAACGCTATCTCCTACTGCCGGGCTCACCCACTCTTCATTGATGTCGATCGTGACACCATGGGACTTTCGCCGGCATCTCTCTCTAATTTTTTGCAAAGCCACACCGAGCTGTCCGAAGGCTGTTGCCGCAACAAAAACACAGGCCGACGCATCGCGGCCTGTGTCCCCATGCATTCTTTCGGCCACCCCTGCCGCATCGAGGAAATCTCCACGATATGCAAAACACACAACATCCCCCTGATCGAAGATGCGGCTGAGTCGCTGGGAAGCACCAGCCACGGAAAACACACTGGCACCTTTGGCCGTTTGGGAGTTTTCAGCCTGAACGGCAACAAAATCATCACCTGTGGTGGTGGCGGCGTCATCGTCACAGACGACCTGACGCTGGCAGAGCACGCCAAACACTTGACCACAACAGCAAAAAAATCACACCCTTACCTTTACGAGCATGACGAGGTGGGATACAACTATCGCATGCCTAACCTCAATGCCGCTTTGGCGTGCGCCCAGATAGAAAACCTCGACTCATTCATTTGCAATAAAAGAGAGTTGGCGCAACGCTACAACAAATTCTTCAAAACGCAACCGTCGATTGACTTTACGCAGGAACCGCCAGGAACGCGGGCCAATTACTGGCTGAACACGATCCTCCTGCCAGACCATAAAAAACGCGATCTTTTTCTAAAACAAAGCAACCAGGCCAAGGTTATGACCCGACCAGCCTGGACCCTGCTCAATGAACTGCCCATGTACAGCAAATGCCAGAAAGGATCACTGGACAACGCCAAATGGCTTGTCGAACGAATCGTAAACATTCCGAGCAGTGTGCGCTTATGAACAGACAACTCATCCTGATAGGCGGCGGAGGCCACTGCCGATCCTGCATCGATGTCATCGAGCAGACCGACTCATACACTATTGCCGGAATCCTTGACCAACCAACCAAAATCGGCCAGAAAGTTTTGGGTTACCCAATCTTGGCAGGCGATGACGCGATCACTGAACTAGCTTCAAAACACTCCTTTTTAGTTACCATAGGACACATCCATAAAGTGAAGCCGAGAATCAAGGCATCCGAAGCAATATTGGCTGCCCACGGCGCTCTCGCCACGATCATCTCTCCTCACGCCTATGTCTCGTCACACGCAAAAATTGGAGCTGGCACTATCATCATGCACGGCGCCACGGTTAATGCCGGCGCCAGAATTGGCAACAACTGCATTATCAACTCACACGCCCTGATTGAGCATGACGCAATCATCAACGACCACTGTCACATTTCCACCGGTGCCATCATCAACGGCGGCGTTCAAATCGGCACTCAAACTTTTGTGGGCAGCAAAACAATGGCTAAGGAATATATCACTATTGGGGCAGAATCCTTCATTGCCGCCGGCTTAAATATCTATCATGATCTTCCAAGTCAAAGCCGGGAGAAGCCATTATGAGCCAGCAACCCGATCACGTCTTCATCATTGCTGAGGCAGGGGTCAACCATAATGGTGACCTCGAACTCGCCAAAAAACTTGTCAAGGCAGCGGCTGAGGCGGGGGCTGATGCCGTTAAATTCCAGACTTTCCAAGCAGAAGCAATCGTAACAACCTCGGCATCAAAGGCAAAGTATCAAAAGCAGACAACCGACGCAGACGAATCCCAGTACGAAATGCTCAAAAGACTCGAACTGAGCCGGGAAGATTTCCAAATCCTCAAAAAACATTGCACAGTAAACTCTATCATGTTCATGTCGACGCCTTTTGACCTTAAAAGCATCGGCATGCTCGTCGAGATGGGACTTGAAATATTCAAAATCCCCTCTGGCGAAATCACCAACCTGCCTTATTTACGAAAGATGGGAAGCCTTGGCAAAAAACTCATTCTTTCCACCGGCATGTCGACACTTGACGAGGTCCAAGAGGCTGTGAAGATTTTAACCATGGCAGGAACTCCTCGAGAAAACATAACCGTACTGCACTGCACCACCGAATACCCCGCTCCCTTTAACGATATCAACTTACAGGCCATGGAAACATTGCAAAACCGTCTCGGCATGAAGGTTGGCTATTCTGACCACACCTCAGGCATTGAGGTTCCGATTGCCGCCGTTGCCTTGGGCGCCAAGGTAATCGAAAAACATTTCACTTTGGACAAAACCATGGATGGGCCTGACCATAAAGCTTCTTTAGACCCAACCGAACTCAAAAAAATGGTTACTGCCATCCGGCATATCGAACTCGCCATTGGGGGAAGCGAAAAAAAACCAACCGATCCTGAACTTGCAAACCGTAACGTCGCCCGCAAAAGCATTGTCGCGGCCGCACCCATTGCCAAAGGTGAACTCTTTACCGAAACCAACCTGACAACAAAACGGCCTGCCACTGGCATTTCACCCATGCAATGGGATACAGTTATCGGAAAAGCCGCACCCCGCGATTTTACTCAAGACGAATTGATTACTCTTTAACGACATGCGAAAAATTTGCATATTCACAGGAACTCGGGCTGATTACGGCATTCTCAAACCTTTGCTGAGAGAAATCCGGCAGGATCCGGGCTTGACATTACAGATCTTGGTCAGCGGCATGCATCTGGCCCCGGAATTCGGTCTTACCTATCGTGAAATCGAGGAGGACGGCTTTGAAATCGACGCCAAGGTGGAGATGCTTTTGAGTTCCGACTCACCAACCGGGATCTGCAAATCGACCGGACTTGGCCTGATCGGATTTTCCGAGGCACTGGAAAGATTGCAACCTGACCTAGTCGTTATTCTGGGAGACCGTTTCGAGGCCTTTGCCATGGCCACGGCAACAATGATCGGCAAACGTCCCATCGCTCATCTCCATGGCGGAGAACTGACTTTCGGCGCCATAGACGAAGCTTTCCGCCATGCAATCACAAAAATGAGTCATCTCCACTTCACCAGCACTGAAGAGTACCGACAAAGGGTTATCCAGCTTGGCGAAAACCCCGCACAGGTATTTAATGTCGGCGCTCTGGGAGTTGAAGCGATAAGAACACTGCCTCTACTCAAAAAAGACGTGCTGGAGCAGAATCTCGAATTTTCTCTCGCCGAACAATTTGCCCTGGTCACCTTTCACCCGGCAACCCTTGAGCAACAAACGGGAGAGAAACAATTTGCCGATTTACTCCTTGCCCTTGAGGCCTTCCCGAAACTCCGACTGATTTTCACCAAGGCCAATGCCGACAACGGTGGCCGCGCCATCAACACAATGATTGACCAATATGTGGCCCAAAACCATCAGCGCGCAATAACCTTTACCTCTATGGGCCAGACGCGTTATTTCAGCGCCATGCGCTACGCAGCAATGGTTTTAGGAAATTCCTCGAGCGGCATTCTTGAAGCGCCCACCTTCGGAGTTCCTACTATCAATATCGGCGATCGCCAAAAAGGGCGCCTCCGGGCCACCAGCGTTATTGACTCTCCACCCGATTCAAAATCAATTCAAGAGGCTATCTCCAAAGCGCTTTCACCCCAATTCAGTGAGGCCGCGAAGCAGACAACCAACCCTTACGAACAAACAAGGACTGCGCGACAGATCACTGCTGCACTCAAGGAGTTCGACCTTGCCCAAATAGTCAAAAAAGAATTCTATGACTTTCCCAAACTTTGAAAACAAGAAGGAATCCCAATGTATACAAATTGGAAAAAGATCCTGATTTCTCCCGCCACGCCGATCATCGACACCATGCGACTTATCGATGAAGTCGCAATGCAGATTGTTTTGGTGGTTGACGAAGGCAATCGACTCATGGGAACTGTCACTGATGGTGATATCCGCCGGGCCATTCTCAAAGGCAACTCCCTGGAGGAACCGGTGCAAAATGTCATGAACACACGGCCAACGGCATTCAAATCCGACGAAAGTCGGGAAGATATGCTCGTTGCCATGCGGTTACTCAAAATCTCCAAGGTACCGATCATTGATAATGGCAACCGCGTGGTTGGCCTGGAAATCCTCGATGAGTTACTCAAGCCAAAACCCCGCGACAATCCGGTGGTTCTGATGGCCGGGGGACTCGGCTCCCGCCTCGGTTCATTAACCAAAGATTGCCCCAAACCGCTCCTCCCGATCGGTGGCCAGCCGGTATTGCAGACAATCCTTGAGAGCTTCATTTCCTTCGGCTTTCACCGCTTCTATTTTTCGGTGAACTACAAGGCCGAGATGATCAAACAACATTTTGGCGACGGCTCCCGCTGGAATGTAGAAATCCAATACATCGAAGAAGACAAACGCATGGGTACGGCTGGTGCCTTGAGCCTGTTGCCGGAAAAACCGGACATGCCCTTCTTTGTTATGAATGGTGACATCCTGACAAAGGTGAACTTTTTACAGTTACTAGAATTCCATGCCGATCATCGTGCTGTCGCCACCATGTGTGCATTCCGATACGATATGCAAATCCCATACGGTGTCTTGCAGGTCGACAAACATCGCCTGGTAGAAATCAATGAAAAACCCGTACAAAGCTTTTTCGTGAATGCGGGAATCTATGTATTGTCACCGGAAACACTTCAACACATTCCGACCGAATCATTTTATGACATGCCGACTCTGTTTGAAAAATTGATCCATGACAATAAAGAAACAGCCGTCTTCCCGCTTAGAGAGTATTGGCTCGACATAGGCCAAATTACTGATTTCAAAAGGGCGCAGGGCGACTTTGCAAACTTCTTCAAGCCCAAGGAAGATTCTCAAGCAGAGTGAAACCAAAACGACACAATATAGCGATAAAGACAACATAAGGAGAAATTACATGCAAGTTCTGCTGGTCGTCTATGACAACGGCTCCTATATTCCTTGGTTCCCGCAGGGATTGGCCTATATTGCCTCGATTCTTAAACAAGAAGGACACCAAGTTAAAATTTACAATCAAGATGTTCATCACTATCCGGATACACATCTCACCGCATATTTGGATCAAAACCAATTTGACGTCATCGGAATCAGTACCATCGCCGGCTATTACCAACATAAAAAACTCATGGCTATTGCCGATGCCATCGGCAAATCAAAAAACAGACCGGAACACTTCATTATCGGTGGCCATGGCCCTTCACCGGAACCTGACTATTTCCTGAAAAAAACCGGGGCGGATATTGCGGTTATTGGCGAAGGTGAAGAAACCATAGTCGAATTGCTGGACGCACTTGCCGAGCACAAATCACTGAAGGAAATCAAAGGAATCGCCTACCGGGATGGCAGCGAGGTGGTCATCAATCCACGTCGCGAATTAATTCAGGATATCGACTCCATCCCCATGCCCGCCTATGAGCTGTTCCCCATTGAAGTCTATCGTTTACTACGCTTTCCGCATATGTCCAGCAGCGACTTTTCTCTACCGCTTCTTTCCGGGCGCGGCTGCACATTTACCTGCAACTTCTGCTATAGACTGGATGAAGGCTTCCGACCACGCAGCGCAGAAGCGATAATAGAGGAAATCAAATATCTCAAAAAGAACTACAGGATCAACTACATCGGCTTTGCCGATGAACTACTGATGTCTTCACGCGAGAGAACCGCAGAGTTGTGCGAGAAATTCCTGGCCGCCAAACTGGACATCAAATGGGACTGCAACGGTCGACTCAACTACGCTAGCCCCGACCTGCTCAAACTCATGAAAGAGTCAGGCTGCCTGTTCATCAACTATGGCATTGAAGCGTTCGACGACACGATCCTTCGCAACATGAACAAGGCCCTGACCACAAAACAGATTACCAGAGGCATTGAGGCAACCTTGGCTGCCGACATCAGCCCAGGACTGAACATCATTTTCGGCAATATTGGCGAAAACAAGGAAACACTCCGCAAAGGCATGGAATTTCTACTGAAATATGACGACGGGGCCCAATTAAGGACTATACGACCGGTGACCCCGTACCCTGGCTCTCCGCTCTATTACCATGCCATCGAAAAAGGCCTTCTGGAAGGCGTTGAGGATTTCTACCAGAACAAACACCTCAACTCCGATCTCGTTGCCGTTAATTTCACTGACATGAGCGATGATGAATTCCACGAGGCATTATTCGAGACCAACAAAATCCTCTTGGAAAACCATTATAAAGGGAAGAAAGAATTAATGATTGAGCAAGCCCGGGAACTCTACCTTGAAAGGGACACCAACTTTCGAGGTTTTCGGCAAACCTAGATAATATCCTGCCTCAGCTATCTGACCCGGGCAAGGCCAAGAAATAGCGCAGAAAACAAACAGTTGCAGGCTAATCTGCTAGCAGACGGGATATTTCGTACTCAAGAAGATCGGCAACCCTTAAGAAATCCTTTCGCGATTGGGCTGCAAGAACTTCACCGAACAAATGGTTGACCTCGTCGACATTCAACTGTTTTGCCTCTTGCAACAACGGCAAAAAACAGTCAACGAACTTGGCCAGATTTTCGCTGGCCTGCCCCTCCATCCCTAACCGGAACCCTACCACCGCTGCGGACAAGGCTTCTCGGCACAAGGCCTTTTGGTCGCTCATCGCCAGTCACCCTCAATATAGGATGTTCCCTCAATCCGGGCACCTTGCTTGCTGCCATTCAAAAACTTCACCTGCGGATGCAAGGCAATATAGCGCTCCAAATCCCGCAAAAATCCACGATAATTCGAAGCTGTTGCAACCCGACTGCCATGCCCGTCGAGAATCCAATGATCATTACTCTGCTCATCCCGACCTGAGATGAATGAAGACCCTTCGACGTGACTCTTACCGCCCGGGAAAGAAAAATCCATCCCCAACAAAACCACTTCCGCCGCTCCCATTTTTACTGCCAAATCAACCGCTGGGTGCGATACCGTGCCGGATGAGAACAGACTCCCCTTTGGATGTTTCTTACAGACTTCTTCGCATTGAAATGCATCCGGGTAGGCCGCCAGACGCAAACCGGGCCAGATATTCAAAATATCAGGGTGGACCCAAGGAAAATAGACGAGCAACCGGCAACTAACCGTCGGCAGTTCTACTTCTTCAAAAAATTTCAATGCCCCGGGACTATCTTCGATACTGACAACAATATCCGGATAAACTCCATTCGCCACCAAAGGCTGCAGCGCCGCATCCACAGCAATGAGCAGATGCTGTCCAGCCTGTGCTGCCAACCACTGGTAATGCGTACTCAAGGTTGGGCCGGCACCGGCAACCAGAACCCTCTCCCCCTGTCGGGAAGCAAACAACTCGGCGACATCGCCATCGGAACAAAGCAAGGACATATTCTCCTGCAACCGCTGTTGCAGGAGCGATTGTTTAGCGGTCTGCTTTTCCTCCATGAACGGTGTGGCCAATTCCAAAAAAACCAGATCCCGCAACCTTGCCGCAGCATCCGAGGCCAGTTGCAGGCACGAAGGAACCGCCGCAAAGGGAACTTGCACCTCATCCTCTGACTCTGCCAACAAAAGTTCAATCCGCGAATCCGCCAACCAGTCAGCATGATCGAAATATTGAAAAGACTGCGCCGCCACCGCATGATTCATGATTACAACCGAGACCTTTTCCATCAACGGCCGCTGCAGCAACACTCGTACAACCTCCCCGACCCCTACCCCATAAACCGTGGCACAGACGCTGTTCGCAGGAACCAATGAAGCCTGCAATTCCGCTTCCCGTACCGAATCATATGCACTGCTTAGATGTATGCCGTTAACAGATAAGGTTGGCTCAGGATGCTGCGTTGTCAAAACAACTTCAGCCGGCGAAATAACCGCCTGCAACAGTTGATTGATAGCAGGCCACCGCTTGGCAATAATCTCAAAATTGACTGCTCCAGCCAGGTCGGATGAGAGTAGTTTGATAACGTTGGCCTCCTTTGATCCTGTCGAAAAATACAGCCTTAACAGATCGAGCGGATAACCCGCGCTGGATTCCCCACCGCGACAACTCGAGGCGGCACGGACTTCGTTACCACACTGCCCGCCCCGACCACCGCATTTTCACCAACCACCACCCCGGGAAGAATGATCGCCTTGGCTCCCACCCAACAACCACGACAAAGGGTAACCGCCCTTGAATCATGATGCCCCTGGGCGATAATGGGAATCTCAGGATTATCAAAACAATGATTTTGGGTATAGATATGGACCCCGGCCCCAATCAGCACGTCATCAGCAACCGTGATGCCGTGTCCCTGGGGGCGTGGATCGGCCAACAACATGGTTCCAGGCCTGATAACCACCCGCTGGCCGAGATGTATTTTGGAACACCCCACCGCAAACGCCCCGGGGCGAAATTCGGCACCCTGCCCGAACGAGGCAAACTTGCTCCCGCACAGCCGCCGCATGGTACTCTTGAAATGCAGCCGCCAATGATTCCATGGGATATCCGGGCCAATGCGATCAGCTTGCCGCCAAAAACGAACCCGTTCAAAAAATTCATCAAGAAACATATTTCCGCCCACGCCTTACCAGGCAGTCCAGCCGCCATCCACCAGCAGATTTTGTCCTGTAACATAAGCAGACATGTCACTGGCAAGATAAGCCACGGCCCCCTTAAAATCCTCTTCGGTCGCCATTCTGCCGAGGGGCGTCCGCGCTTCATATCTTTTCACAAAAACATCAGGTTGTTTTCGATACACCCCGCCGGGAGAAATAGCGTTCACCCGCACCGTCGGCGCCAGGGTCGTGGCCAACCAACGAGTCAACTGCAGCACCCCGCCTTTTGAGGCTGCATAGGCAGCCGGATTGCCCATCTCGGTATCCTCATACAGAGACAGATCCGGGCCGCACACCCCATAGGTCGAACCGATGTTAATAATCGAACCACCAGGACTGGCCGCCAGCATGGGCGCGCACCCCTGGCACAATTCAAAAACGGCGGTCAGATTAACCTCAATGGCACGCCGCCAGGTATTAACTCTCTGCCCGGCAAAAGAGGTAACCCACCCCTCGAGATTTGAATCGCCAACAAAGGCGGCGTTGTTCACCAGGATATCCACCCCCCCATCCTCATCCTTAACCTGCGCAAAGAGTCGCTTGCGTTGCTCCTCGCTTTCCAGATCACAAGGAATAGCTGACACCTCTGCCTGCCATCTCTCTTCCAGTCCCCTGGCAACGCCGGCAAAGTCCGCGCCCGGCCGATCGACAAGAATAATCTTGCTCCCCAATTCGGCCAAGGTCTCAACAATCTCACGACCGATAAAACCTGTCGCACCGGTCACCAGAGCCCGCCTGCCAGTAAGGTTCATCAATTCTGCTATGGTAACCATCCTTAGCCGTCCTTCCGCAAATCCAGAAGACAATTTGCGATTTTAAAATCAAACTCGGTGTCGATATCCACCGCCCGCTCCAGAGGAACATGCACACTGCGCACCCGTCCCTGAAACAAGCTATCACACTCCATGGCAAACTGGGGCCGAACCACATAGGCCACCGTGGTCATGTCATAAACCACCGGCACATCCTGGCGCCGGAATATCTTTTCTTGAGGAGGACAGACAAGTTGCGAATAACCGGCGGCGTCAGGTGTGACCATATTGAAATAAGGACTGCGATGCGCATCGGTTACCGTGATCACCACATCCACGGCCCCTTTCTCAAACTCATCCAGACACGCTTCAACATCGGCCGCATTGCGTAATGGCGCGGTGGCCGGTAAAGAAACAAGACCGGCAATACCATTTGGATGCTCACTCTTCAAATAGCGCAGGGCATGCTGCCACACCGCCCACTCCGGGCTGTCATCCCGGGCCAGTTCCGCCGGCCGCATGAACGGAACCTCTGCTCCTTGGGCAATGGCAACCTGGGCAATCTCCTCAGAATCGGTGGACACGATTACCCGCGAGATTCGATCAACCTCCAAGGCGGTTTTAATCGACCAGCCGAGCAACGGCCGCCCACCGAGGTCGCGAATGTTTTTACCAGGAAGCCCTTTGGAACCTCCACGAGCACAGACCAACGCGACATAATCCATCAGAATCTCCCCCTCAGCTCCCAACCGTTATCGATTCCCCCAACTCGGAGGAACGGCGCGCCGCCGTAACCACTTCGAGAACCGCCTTGCCATCCCAACCAGAAATTGGCGCTTCTTGAGCGGTATCGACACTTTCGATGAAATGCTTTAACTCCTGAAGATAGGTATAGTTTCTATCTGGCTGCTCGGAAAACAACTCCCGCCACCTTTCTTGCTGCGGCTCATATATTGTAACCGTCCCCGCAATGCCATCCCAAACCAAAGTGCCGTGACTACCAATCACCTTACACTGGCGCCGAGGGTCACGCCGAATGAAATCCATGGAAAGCGTGGCAACCATCTCTTCTTGTTGCCGACTGGAGGTAAATCGCAGCAGCAAATGCGCGGTGTCTTCAACATCAATATCGAGATCACCTTGCTGCCCCAGTAGCGCCGTCACAGAAGATACCGTCCCAAAAAGCCAAAGCAGGTAGTCTATATCATGACTTAATTCAAGCAAGACTCCCCCACCCAGCCTCCTCTGCGCAGAAACTCCCTGCCGATAATCAGCATCAGGTCGCCAGGTAGGCAGATACTGCCCGACCTCGGCCCGAACCGAAAGAACCCTGCCGACCAACCCTTCATTTATAAATGCACGAAATTGCTGCAATGACTTCAGAAACCTGAGATTATAACCAACCATCAAGATTATATGATTTTCTTTACAGACAGCAAGCAACTCATCAACACCATCAGGGGCAATAGACAACGGCTTCTCCACCAACAGATGGACTCCCGCTGCGGCCAAAGGCATTGCCGATAACAAATGATGCGATGCCGGGTTGGCTATAATCGCTGCCTGAGGTTTTTTCGCAAGAGCATCCTCCATGTTCCCCACACATGCATCACAACCGAGTTCCGATGGAACCACCATGCCGGCTGTCCATTGATGCCGTAAGACCGTAATCTCCGCTGACGGGAAAAGTGTCCGTAAATTTTGTACATGCCGTTTCCCTATACTTCCCAAACCGACGACAAGAAACCGTTGCATTACAAATCCCCTTGATGATCACGCCATCTTTTCCACGACAATCGATAAAACCCGATGAACATCATATGATCAAGCCTCTCCTTCTCCTGAGGACAATTCATTGGGTTCCTCAACAACCTTCTTTCTTCCAAACATCCACACAGCAACAATACTCACCTCGTACAGTATCACCAGCGGGCCGGCCATCATGCATTGGTTGACCACGTCCGGGGTTGGGGTCAAAATGGCGGCGATGACAAATGAAAGCAGAAAAGCATATTTCCGATGTTTGCGCAAAAAGGCGGCATTGACAATACCAAGCTTGGCGAGCAGAACCATCAAGACCGGCAACTCAAAAATCGCCCCGAAGGCGATCAATAACCGCAGGCTTAAGGAAAAGTACTCCTTGACGGTAGGCATCGGGCTTAAAAAATCATTGGAATATCCCATCAGAAACTTGAAGGCAGGCGGGAAAACGACCAGGTAGCCGAAGGCCGCGCCGCCGAGGAAACAGAAAGCGGAAAGCAGGGCAAAGGGGAGCAGCACCCGCTTTTCATGTTTATAGAGGCCGGGGGCGACAAAACGCCAGATCTGCAAAAAGATCACCGGGCTCGCCAACAGCACCCCGCAGGTCAAGGCCAGTTTCAGGTAGAAAAAAAAAGCCTCCTGATAAGAGGTGAAAATCAGGCTCGACTTGTCAGGCAGGACATCAAAGAGAGGTTTAAAAAACCACTCCCCGATCTGATCAACTACCCCGTAAGCACCTGCGAAACAGACTCCCACCGCTATCAGAGAGATAACAAGGCAGCTCCGCAATTCCGTAAGATGGTCGGTTAATGCCTGTTTTTGAAATTCATCCATATATATTCACGCACTTTATTACGATAAAAGGCCCGGCCAGGCCATTAACTCAAAACGAAAAAGCATTCTACTTCCTTACAAGATGCCAGGCAAGGTTTGCGCCTCACCTTGCAATCTTTGCCATAATTCGTTAGATAAAACCATGTCTCTCACATCCACCGACGACCAACAATTCGAGGCAGGGCTGGCCCTGCTTGCCAAGCCCATCGCCCCTCTGGCACGCATCGTTCAGATGCTCTACCTTACCGGCCCCTTCGAGACCATAAGCGACGTCCTGCAGGAACTGCATGAACCCATCGAGACCAACCACGCCGTCTACGATGATCCTTCTGGATTGCTCCTGCCGCACCTTGACCTGCTCCAGGAGTTTGAACGACTGAAACACCCACGCGCACCGCTTGCCAGGATTCTCGATGAACAAGAGAACCCCATTGAACCCATGGAGGCGCTGGCACTCTATGTCAGTCAGCAACTCCTCACCCGAGAGCTTGAAACAATCAACAGCCTGCTCTGTGCCCCCTGCGGCTGCACCCTTTGCTGTGTCGGCCCGAACGAACAACAGACCCAGGAGTTTTTCGAAATCCCCCTCAAGGCCGACGAAGTTACCCTCTTCCCTCTGGCGCAGGTGGACAACCATGAAAGCCGCCGGACATCCCCATACCAGGAACCACCGCTTGCCCGCGACAGTCGTCCATTTTACCAGACAGAATCCGCAATCTACCATTGGCGCGACGGCTGGA
>Ga0224507_10000279_pt1 | contig 20777 bp, 16 predicted proteins | sample SF_Jan12_sed_USG_3_FD_170159 | JGI IMG/M metagenome (GOLD analysis project Ga0224507, IMG submission 170159) | Sediment microbial communities from San Francisco Bay, California, United States - SF_Jan12_sed_USGS_13 | ecosystem: Environmental > Aquatic > Marine > Sediment | place: USA... | reverse complement strand
GGTATGGTCTTGGCCCATGCTTTGATAGGGCGAAATAATCGGCTAAAGTTGGCTGATAGGCTCCGTTCAATTGTTCCTGATCTTACATCATTGATCGGTGGGGTGGCGGTTTTTTTGGTTTGGGCTGGAATAGTAGAGTCTTTTTTATCACAATATCATGAAACGGTGATCCCTTATTGGTTGAAAATTACCTTCGGAACCTTTCAATTGGCCGGAGTCATATGTTATTTCACCATAATGGGACGAACGGCTGAGGAGAAAAGATGAAGTTTGATAACACAATCCAAATTCAAACTCCCGAAGGCATTTCCTTTGCAATGGATTTGGCGAGCCCGTTGATGAGGTTTTTTGCCTGTGCGGTGGATAATCTTGCTATTATAGTTATCGTTTCATTTTTGGGTCAACTCTTTGGGTTATTAGAACTGGTAGCACCAGATTTTGGCTCGGCCATGTTGACTATTGCCGTATTTCTCGTCTATATGGGATACTCTATTATTCTTGAATGGTATTGGCAGGGCTGTACCGTAGGGAAAAGATTGTTTAATTTGCGAGTAGTTGATAGTCACGGGCTGCGTTTACACTTCAGCCAGGTCTTTATGCGTAACCTTTTGCGGGTCATTGATACTCTGCCCATATTTTATATGGTGGGCGGCTTGTTTTCTTTTTTCAGCCCTCTTTCCCAAAGATTGGGGGATATGGTTGGTAATACCGTGGTGGTCCACACCCCTCCGAGAATGAAGCCCGACCTCGCTAAATTAGGTGGTCAGAAATTTAACTCTTTTCGTGAATATCCCCATCTGGTTGCTCGTCTACGACAACGTATCAGTCCCAAGGAAGCTGAAATTGGCTTGCAGGCAATTCTTAGACGTGACGAATTCGAAGACAAAGCCTGTTTGGTTTTGTTCCAACGATTAGCGGACTTTTACTTGGACAAGTCCCCTTTCCCGGAAGAAGCCCAAATCGGATTAACCAACGAGCAATTAGTCCGTAATGTGGTGGAGATCCTCTATAACTGAAAAGAAGTAAGTGAACTCCCAAAAAATAATCTACCCGACTGACTTGTCCATGGCTCCGTCTTCTGTGTTACGCCAAGGGATACATACAACAAGTATGTGACCCCTTGGTACGCCTTGAAGACGAAGCCCTATTCTACGCCATTCTGGTAGATTATTTTCTTCCAGTTCCCTAAGTGGTCATAGGCAACTGTATAAAGCTGCACCACCTGTGACCACAGCCGTCAGGCTAAGGTCTGAAAGTGAGGAAATATTATATTTGATTAGGCGAAATCGGTGGCGGTCACAAGGAATGCCACTACAGTGCAATATCGTAGAGTAACGGTAATGCGATTATAGTTGGTGTGTTAATAATTTAATCTCATATTCCGGAATGCAGCGGCCGTGCGTAGGGGCGATCCTTGTGATCGCCCTTCTGTTATTAGCACGTAGTTTACTATATCAATAAGTTGCCCTCCTTAGTTTGGCGGTTGTGCTGTGAACTGTTGCAAAAATAAAATATAATATGAAGGCACGTTTCATACTCGGTGTACGGTTACTCGGTATGTTACGGAAAAATTAGGCTATATCCGGGTTTCCCAAACGGCATTTTATTCAAACCTAACAGTATGACAGAGCATAGAAGAGAAAAATCCTGTGCAAGAAATGACGAGGTTCTATGCCTCAAAAACTATAGTGTTTTTCGATTGTAGATTCCTTCAACCTTAAGCTCAAAAGCAACCAAGGGTCACCCCTGTTGCTTCAACGCCGTCGGCGTCAGTCCAGTGCTTCGCGAGGGTGAGACTGACGCCGACGGCGATGAAGCAACAGGGGCTTTAGACCCATATTTTTAGTGCAATACACCATTTGGGAAACCCGGATAGACCCATTATATTATAGGAACAAGAGCGTATCTCGCATTTTTGGGCTACCTACCTAAACCTGAACAGAGTGTAAATTCAGCTGGATACCCAGAACTGCTATCATGGTGCATGTTCCACCACTAGTCAGGTTTTCAGGACTTGGTTCAAAGTTCAGCCACTGGCGGTCTGACCATCTTCGACAGAACACCATAACCTGTCTCGTCTACAATGAAGAATCGTGAACAGTCAGTTTCTCCTTTGAACAAGTTGGCCGGTTTTAGAACCAAGGCCGGTTTTCATGATGATGCCGTGTCGGTAAGCCATTTTTTTTGAATATGTTACCTTACCATCTGTCGCTTTTTACTCACTCAGTCTAACAATGTCAACGTATTGTTTTGACATGAAAAGTCATGTGATACCCCTGGGTGAAACCCTCATTTAGGAAAAAAATGTTAAAAAAAGAAAGAAAAGTAAAAGCTCAATTGCAAATGTTGATAAATTCTTTTCAAGAAGAATAGTGGAGGATGCCTTATGGACCTGATTAGCCTATTTAAGAATATTAACTTAGAAGTGTTGAGGGTTTTCCGTACATTTTTATTGCTTCAGCCTGCTTCGGACAATGAAATATTTTTTCTAAAAAGAGAAATAAATTCTCGATTGGGTCAGAATTTGCCAGTTGAACTTGAAAATTGGTTTCGTTGGCACAATGGGCAACAGGAATGTATATCCTTGGTAAAAAATGAGAATAGATATCTACTAACTATTAATGAAGCGCTTAAAGCGTGGCAATTCTTTCTTGACCCAAGCAATGAATTTCTTGAACCTTTTGAACCTTTTTGGTTTCCAATAATGACGAATGGTTCTAGCGATTATTTAGTTTATGTTATGGATGGTAGTGCTTCTGGAAATCTTATTGAATATTGGCATGATGAAACTTGTAGAGATGTCAGATATAATTCGTTAGCTGACTGGGCGTTATTTGTACTTGATCATCTACGAGAATTACCTTTCCATATCGAAAAATATTCTAGTATTCTTGAAGATGAATTACCACAGAATTTGACTATTGCGGTTTCTTGCAATCAAATGGGAAAGAATCTAAAATTGTATCATGAAATAAAGAAAATAACAGATGAGTCGTTAATAGATATAAAACAAAGATTATCAGAAGGTTTTCCTTCAAATGTATTCGTTCGGGATCTGTCAGCTTCTATTAATTGTCTTGAACGTTCAATAGATGTTCGAAAAGTTTTAAAAGTTGCCAAAGTTTTGCAAAAATATGGAGTTCCGCCAGTTCTAAGAATAAGAAAAAACAATGAGGGAGAAAAAAATAGTTATGGCTTTGAAACTATTTCTCTTAATGATATGGAAAAACTTATTTCAAAATGTCTATAAAAAGTGGTTCCTCAGGCAATCGCGTACCTCTCGCTGTGTAGGTCATAGAACCTTAGTTTGAAATATTGGGACTGGGCTCTTACTGTTCCTGCACACAATATGGAGTAGTCATCTTATCACCCACTATACAGCATATTGTGCTTTTTCGTCGGTCAGGAACAGTGGGATCCCAGTCCCATTGCTGCTTCCAGGCCATGCTTAACAAGCCGCTGGCGTACTCGCTCTACAGTACGAGTAGATACATCAAATGAACTGCTTATTTCCTTGTCTATCCACGCTGGACCCAGCTCGGAACAATCTGCCATTAATAAAATCTGAGCATGCAGTCGCTTGTGAGCTGCAGCTTTACCGGTTTTAAATAAACGTGGTCTGTCCCCTATTTTCCTACTAAAAAAGAAGAAATTGCAGCGTGGAAAGATAATCCATTCCATTATCACGTAATGTACCCAGGAAATTAAAAATGATCAAATTTGAAGAAATCATTAAAGTATTCACTCTACCAGAAGATGAGCAGGCCCAATATTTCCCGCAATTCACAAAAACTTTTTTTATATCAATTAGTGGCATAGAACTAGAGACAAAACATTCACGAATGATTGCCTTATGTATATTGAATGCTTTTGCTAAAGAAAAGTCATCATTAAAAGGTGAGCTAGGAGTTGTCTGTTTAGAATTGGCCGCTCTTTCTGATTTAATCATTGAAGTTAGTGGAATTTACGATTGGCTTATAATGCATCCTAACGAAGTAAAAAAACTTTCAGAAATAGCGGTAGTTGATTCCTCTATATATGCCGTTTGGCGCATAATTAGACGGCTATGTAAAATTATCGAATCAAATTTTCCAAAAAATATAAAATTAAAACCATTTGATAAATTGTTTTCTGAAATTCTACTAGAAAAGTGAAGACAATCATGGAGCATAGGGGTCATCCTGTAGTAATTCTGTCAACACCTAATTTGTTTATTTTATTTTATTTCATTTCAAATAAGAGTGTTAACGATCCCTCCAGTTTTAGAGCGAAGTGCCCCATTTGCCTTGTAGGCATTTTTTATCGGCTCCGCCCTCACCCATCGGTAGATTTTGCACTTAATCGTTACAATTATGGGAAAGACAAGGGGACGTTATGGACTACGATGACTAACTCGATATAATTGCATATAAGTTTCTTAATTTTCAGCCTGCCTGTTCGACACATAAATACGCTTGCCCCATACGCAACAAGCTGATCCTCAGTGCCATCTGGATACCAAATGACGCCAACACCGAAGGCCTCCATCAAGACACTGGACGCTTTCGGTTATCCCCTCATGCTCATCGGTAATGATCTGCGGCATGAAGTACGGAGAGCTCAGGGGATCATGATGTTGCCAGTTAAGTGATGTTGCGTGTTCTTGTGCAACATATTTTTACTAGTTCTAAAATAAAAAAAGGGCGACGTGCAATACGTCGCCCTTGAGATAATTGCAGTTGTAAGAAGTTAATCTGAGCTTTTAAATTCGCCTACCAGGTTTTGAATAGAAGCTTTGGCATCACCAAAGTACATTCTGGCATTTGGGGAGAAAAATAGGGCGTTTTGAATACCGGCAAATCCCGGGTTCATGGACCGTTTTAAAACGATAACTGTTTTGGCTCGGTGGGTTTCGATGATTGGCATTCCGTAAATCGGGCTGGATTCGTCATCCAGGGCGGCTGGGTTGACTACATCATTGGCTCCGATAACCACGCAGACATCAACGGTATCCATTTTCGGATTGATGTCATCCATTTCAATGAGTTGGTCATATGATACGTTGGCCTCGGCTAATAATACGTTCATATGACCAGGCATGCGGCCCGCCACTGGATGGATGGCATACATAACCTCGGTACCGTTTTCTTCAAGTAGGTCACCTAGTTCGCGTACCACATGTTGGGCTTGGGCAACGGCTAAGCCATAACCGGGAACAATAGCCACTGTATCAGCAGCTTCCAGAATATAATAAACATCTTCAGCGGTGGCGGGTTTGACCTCGCCCTGGGGTCCTGAACCAGCGGCCTGGGTTGCAACTGTGGAACCGAAACCAGAAAAAAGAACATTAGCCAAGGAGCGATTCATCGCCTTACACATGATCTTGGTTAGGATGATGCCGGAGGCACCGACCAATGCACCAGCCACGATCAGGATGTTGTTATGGATAACAAAGCCTGCGGCGCAGGCGGCAATGCCTGAGTAGCTGTTAAGTAGAGAGATGACAACCGGCATATCAGCCCCGCCGATTGGGATAACCGAGGTGACACCGAAGAGCAGAGCCACTATGATAATTAAGATGAAGGCGCTATAATATTCCGCTGGGTTCATGGCGAAGATGGTTCCTCCAGCCAAGGCTGCCAGGAGAATAGCTCCGTTGACCAAGTGTTGGCCTTTAAAGACCACTGCCTTGCCGGGAATAATTTCGCTTAGTTTGCCAAAGGCGACCATAGAGCCTGAGAAGGTAACCCCGCCGATAAGTGCTGAGAGAAAGGTAACAACGGCGATGAAAACCGAAATTTCGGGGTGTTGGTGGAACTCGCTCCAGGCAAGCAGCATGGAGGCAATACCGCCAAACCCGTTAAACAGGGCGACCATCTCGGGCATGGAGGTCATTTGCACCTTATACGCAGCAAACAAGCCGATAATAGAGCCGATTACCATGCCGAGTACAATCCATTTATAGTCTAACCCGCTGTTGAGCAGGGTTACAACGATGGCCAGCAGCATACCCAGGGCTGATATTAGATTACCCTTTCTTGCTGTGGCTGGCGAGCTGAGCATTTTGAGGCCGAAAATAAATAAAACGGCTGAAATTATATAGAAAAAATTAATCGTTATTGTCAAACCATTCATTTAGAGCCTCCCTCATCCTTCTTCTTAAACATCTCCAACATGCGATTAGTAACCGCATAACCCCCAACTACGTTGATGGTGGCCAGGGTAACCGCTAGGGTTCCTAGTATAATGGCCAGCGTCAAATTGTCGAACTTGACAGAGGTTATTGAGCCGATCAGAGTAATGCCGGAAATGGCATTGGAACCGGACATGAGCGGCGTGTGGAGGGTTGAGGGTACTTTTGAAATAAGTTCAAAACCTAAAAATATCGCTAATACAAAAACAAATGCTAGGAAAATTGCTTCCATCTCTTACCTCACTTCTTCATGATACTTTTGTAGGTTTCACTGAAGATCTCACCTTTATGAGTAACCAGTCCGCCTTTGAATATTTCATCTTCTTCTTTGAGTAGGAATTTCTTTTCTTCCTTGTCCCAGAAATGATCGATGAAATTTGCGAGGTTTGAAGAGTACATTTGACTGGCAGTTACTGCAGCCCTACCTGGCAGGTTAGCCATGCCGAGGATGTGTACGCCTTCAATGTCAACGACTTTATCAACTTCTGATCCTTCCACGTTGCCTCCGGTTTCAACAGCCATGTCCACAATGATGCTGCCAGGTTGCATACCGGCGATTATAGAGTGGTCTACGATCCGTGGTGCAGGGCGGCCGAAGAGTTGGGCCGTGGTAATAACGATATCGGCCTGGCTACACGCTTTGGCCATTCCTTCCTTTTGCTTTTGAATTTGTTCGGGAGTGAGTTGGGTGGCGTAACCATCTTTGGTTTGACCGGTTTCACCTAAATCGACTTTTACGAATTTGGCACCCAGAGATTTTACCTGTTCTTCAACTACCGGACGGGTGTCAAAGGCCTCAACCCGTGCGCCGAGTCGGCGAGCAGTGGCAATGGCTTGCAACCCTGCAACTCCGACCCCGATAACAAATACTCGGGATGGTTTAATGGTACCGGCAGGGGTTGTCATCATTGGAAGAATTTTATCCAAACGTTCGGCTGCCAAGATAACCGCCACGTAACCGCCAAGGTTGGCCTGGGAACTAAGTACGTCCATCTTTTGGGCAATGGTGGTACGGGGAAGCATTTCTAGACTGAAGGCGCTGACTTTGGCAGTGCGAAATTTTTCTACCAGTTCAAGCTCGTTGAAAGGGTCAAGGTAGCTGACGTGGATGCAACCTTCCTTCATAAGATCGATTTCTTCAATGGGGGGCTTGCGAAGACGCAGGATTATATCCGCAGTTTTGATAAGTGATTGACGATCGGATTCTATGCGGGCTCCGACTTTTTCGTAATGTTCGTCAAGGTAACCGCATTTTTGGCCAATGCCGCTCTCCAATACGACATCTGCTCCAAGCTTGACCAGCTTATCCACGGTTGGAGGGATGAGAGGGACTCTTGTTTCCCTCTCATGCAACTCTTTCAATCCCACTAGTTTCATACAACCACTCCTTCTCGTCAGAGGGGATTAGCGGGTGACAAGTTTTAAGTCACCGTTTTTCCCTTTTTTTTTGTTAACAAAGGTAATATATTATTGAAAAATGCCAGAATAGTTTCGTATGGAAACCGTTCCGGCAAAGAGAAGTCTAGTTTAGGGCCTCGGAAAAAATAAATTATCCCATTTTGCTTGTTTTTTTAACCGTCTTCTTTGCCAAGATAACAGTTATATAATAATATTATGCGCCTATTGCCTTGGCAAAGAAGATGGTTAAAAATCCTGTGCAATTTTGGGTCATTTATTATTTTCCGAGGCCCTTAATAATCATCGGTATGACATGTTTGTGCATCTTATCCTTATTTACATTGAAGTCAAATTATTCTTCAACATAGATAGGGGATATCAGGCTCGGATCATTTCATCAAGAAGTAATTTATCGGCAAAATCCATGAGGAATTGACGTTGAGTCGGGGTGGCCCAAGAGATGCACGTGCAGTGCATGTTATTGGCGCTGCGAATCAGAAATTCAAAACGAAGGGAGTCTTTCTCCAGAACGATAGAGAAGTAAAAAGGACCGCAATTTTCATGCCCGACCTGATCGGGTCCGAGCATATCGGGTGGGAGTTTCAGCCAGTAGACTCCCTCGATGGGGCCTATTTTTAGGCAACGTTTGAGGTAGCTGTCGATATTATCATGTTCGAGGTAAGAGATTTCGTCAATCAGGTATTGGCGCATGGTTTTATTTTATTTTTTTAGTTTTATAGAATTAGGGAAAGTAAATATGCTATCTCGTGGTATCTTATACTACCTAGTTACAAACCCTGTGTAGGTTACCTTCTATAGGTCCAAGTGAGTGGTGTCGGTGTTAACTAGTTCGCAACCATCATCGCGCACAATTACCATGTTTTCTAGTCGAATACCACCCCAGCCCTGGAAGTATACACCAGGCTCAACGGTGACCACCATGCCGCTGCGTAGCTTTTTGCGACTGCGGTTGCTGAGGCGAGGTTCTTCATGCACTGCCAAGCCCACTCCGTGACCCAGTGAATGAGCGAACGCTTCCTTGTAGCCAGCCTCTGCAATAACTTTGCGGGCAGCGGTGTCAACGTCGCGACACACGGCTCCAGCTCGTATAGTCGCAATTCCGGCGAGCTGCGCCTTTCGCACTACCCGGTGTCGTTGGAGATAGAGCTCGTCGGGTTGGCCCATGAAAAAGGTGCGGGTCATGTCGGAGCAATATCCGTCTTTAATTAGTCCCATATCGATGAGAACAATTTCTCCGTCTTGTAAGCGCCGTTCAGTGGGCATAGCGTGGGGTTTGGCGGAGTTGTCACCAAATGCGACAATGGTGTCGAAGCTTGGTCTTTGGGCTCCAAGTTTTCGCATGGTTGTTTCAATCTCTAAACTCAGTTCCAGCTCACTTATACCTGGTTCAATCTGTGAATAGATGGTTTGAAATACTTTTTCATTGAGCTGGGTGGACAGATGAAGGGCAGCAATTTCCTCTTCGCTTTTTATTTCCCGTGACTTTTCGATAAGATCTGTGGATGGGACTATCTCGATAGCTAGTTTTTGGGTACATTTCTCTAGTTTGTTAAAGGAGCTGTGGAGGAAGTAGGTACTCTCAAAGGCTAAGCGTTTGATGGCAAGTTGGGGTAAGAGCTTGTTTAGTAGGGAAATCAGACCCCTGTTGTATAATTCAACCTGGAAGTCGCATGCTTCTTGTTGTGCTTGTAGGGTGAAACGGGAATCGGTGAGGAGAAACGGCTCGCCTTGGCGTGGAATAAGCAGGACGCCGGAACTCTCTCCGATGCCGTGGTCCGGTGCTGTATAGCCGCTGAGGAAGAAGCGATTGTCTGGTTGGGTTACCAGTATCGCATCCAGCTTGCGACGGCGAAGCATCTTCCGCAGGGTAGCGAGCCGTGAGATTGTCATTATTTGATACCAAATCTAAGTTTTAATTGACTTTTATGTTGTTCGAGGACGGTGTTGTATTGACTGTTTAGGTCTCCCTCTACTCGGGTCCATTCTTCAGCGAATTTAGGGTGCATAGTGGGATCGATATCAGCGCTGTTTCCTTGGCTTTGAGCACCTTGTTGGGCAAGGAGTTGTTCAACTTGCATGCGAAATTGATTTTCTACCTGTTCACGTACTTGTTGGCGATGTTGTTCGTATTGCCCTATGATGTTCTCAAGTTCACCGCATATTGCTGCAATGTCACCACCTTGACCACTGAGATCGGTGATACCCTGTAAAGCTCGTTTGATCCGTTCCCGTTGAATTTCATCGCGGGCGAGGTATATGTTTCGAATGAGACCTGTAACCATGCCTGAGCGGCATTTCATCTGAATTTCGCCCTGTTCCGTGTCTAAAAGAGCGGTGATATCGTCACTTTTTTTATCGAGAAATTCAGCAGCAAAGCGCATGCCTTTTTTTTCAGCTTCCTCTGACTCCATATCTTTTTGAGATGCTTTGCCCATGCGAGCAGCTCGTTCCAAGACTAGTTCTAAAGTTGATTTTATTTCAGCCATTTATATAGTGCTCCGTAAGTGTTGTATCGATTTGTTAAACTATTTGAAAAATTAATATGATTTACGTGATCTGGAATAATCGTGTTTCCGATTTTTGATTCCTTCATAATCGGATAAGGCGATGAGCCCATAATAGCTAAGCTGATCACAGCCGAATAATTATACGCATATTCATATTAAACTACAAGATGTGAGAGCTGTTAATAATTGTTTTGGTAAAATGTGGGAGGTATTAGGTTGTAGTGGCAAGTAGTTAGGTTGGGTGGTAGGGCTGGTGTAGCATTAATGGTAAGAGTTGCGAAAAATGATAATTATCACAAAAAGATGTAGGTTTTTTAGTAGTCTTCAAGAAGAGGTCACAATTGCATGGTAATGTTATGTAACTGTTGTCTCGATAAAGAAGACGGCTAAGGAACAAGATAGATGGGGTAACATTTTTTTGGTGGCTCATCTATATATGATTTCCTTGTCTGTGTAGGAAGGTAATAGTTATGAACTATCTGTGATTACAAGCAACCCTAAGACATGTTGAAATTGACAGTTGTAAGCACCGTAAATAAAAATATTTTATGGCGGGGTAGGTAAATGGGGGACCGTCCATTGGCTCACTACATTGATCTGCGTCAAGTTTACTCGCCTAGGCTTGACACTCACGATGGAATGAAATGATATGCCGTAGGACGGTCCCCATTCTATGAGAGGTTGCTGGTAGAAAAGTCGGGCGACTTCAGAAAATCCGTTCAGGGTGATGTAGAGTGGTCGCCGAAGAGGATTGATATAGCGCCAGGGTGGGCACGGTTTCCTTAAAATCGCCCGAACCTTTTGTCTGCCAGCATTCTGTATGTAATTTTATGTGCCATAAGCTTCTATCTTGAATTTATGCTTTTTGGGTTAGTCAATATATTGATTCTTTGTCAAAATATTTTTGTTAATTTACACTATTGTATTTGTCTCTGTATTTGTTTTATTGCCAAAATAAATACAGTAGTTGTTGAAGAAGTATTTCCTTGTCTGTTTGTAATATAATATAATCAAATATAGGGTGAGGTCAAGGGGGTAAGTGAAAAAATAAATCTCGCAAATTAAAGTATTTATGTTTTATTGTTTTCCATGTGCATAGTAATAGAGTATAAATAAAATTATGACATAATGCCCTGTAATGTCGTTTAGTTGATGGTAGTGGTGAGCTAATAAACTAATAATAGAGGTATAAGTATGAAATATGTTGTTGTGTCAGTTATGTTGTTGTCATCGCTATTGCTATTCAACGTTTTTCAGGCGAAATCTGCTTCTCCTGATGAAGAAGTTTGTAAGTCATATATAGTGATGTTTTGTACTAGGTGTCACAAACCGGAAAGGATCTGTAAGGTTTTGGGGACCAAAACAGATGATCAGTGGCGTGCAACCATTAAAAGGATGGGGGACTATGATGAACTGGATAAGCAAACCAGAGATACTATTTTTTCTTGTCTTTCTCCTTTATCCCTAAAAGATCCCATGGTTTGTAGGAAGTGATTGTTTTACTTAAAAATATAATTGATAAGGTATATTGGTTGTAGTTTATTGGATTTGAGGTAAATGTTTCAGGGCCGCAGAAAAAATATCTTATCTTGGAGTTTATTGTTTACCTGTTTATATTTTCCGCAGCTTTTAAAAACGGTTTGAAGATACGGCCTCGTAAGGGGCCGTATCTTTTTTGGCTTGATCTTGCATGAAGATATTGTGATATTGGAGGTTCATGGCCTTTAAGGTTGTTGGATTACCGAATAGCTATAACTAATAGTAACCATAATCACCGGTGCTGCATATTCGTGCAACATTTCCTATGGTAGTTGTCCGTTTATGTGGCTGGAGGCGATTGCCTGAATATGTTGTAATTATAAATACTTACTGATCAATAAGGTTTGGGAGTGATAATGAAGAAGTGGCAGGATTGTACGGATGTAAAAGTCGATAAGTTTGGGCGTGGGTTACCTCTCGTGCTTGGCGTGTTGTTGCTTCTTGTTGTGGTTCTTGGCTTTTTGGTTAAGCATAATAAAACGCTTTTACTCGAAAAACAGGCTCACGCAATGGTAAAGGAGCGGCCGCCTGTAAATGTGGTGGTGTTGCGGGTGTCTGTGAAGAAAATTCGCGATATGGTACGGCTGCCTGGCATGATAGAACCATGGGTGGATCTAAATCTATTAGCTAAAATTAGTGGTGAAGTCATAGAGGTACCGATTTCAGAAGGTGAACAGGTACAGGAGGGGCAACTTCTGGCACTCGTGGATGAGAGGGATTATCAAATAGCTGTCAATGAGGCTGAAGTTGTGTTGCGAAAAGCTCAAGCAGATTATGAGCGTGCGGTATCCCTTCATCAAAAAGGGGTTACTGCCAATGCTGAACTAGAAATCTATCGGTCAGGTTTTGATTTGGCCAAAGCTGCGATGGACAAAGCAAAATTATTTTATTCCCGTTGTCGAATAACGGCTCCTTTCACCGGAGTTATTCGGAAATTACATATTAAGAAAGGTAGCTATCTTAGTGTTGGTGATCCGGTTGGGAAAATTCTCAGCATCGACCCGGTTAAGGCCGTGATTGGAATTCCAGAGTCGGATGTGTCAGCGGTACGTGACCTTAAACATGCTGATCTAGAAATAAAAGCATTGGATGATTTTCGGGTCACTGGTCGAGTGTCAATGGTGTCTGTTTCTCCAGAGAATATGGCTTTGCTTTATGATATGCAATTACGGCTGAATAATCCTAATTATAAGATTTTACCCGGTATGTTTGTCCAGGCAGAGATTGTTAAAAAAGAGGTCAGCGGTATTTCGGTTCCACTATATACAATTATTTCTCGTAACGATGAGCACTATGTTTATGTAGTAGAAGAGGGTGTTGCCAAACGTCGTGATGTGGAGACCGGTATATTGCAGGGTTTGATGGTGCAGATTACTAAAGGTTTGTTTCCTGGCGATTTGGTTGTCGTGGAGGGGCATCGTCATCTTAATGAAGGGCATGCTGTTAAGGTATTTCGTGAATTAAGCGGTGGGGAGGTATCCGCGCAATGATAGTAAGCGATACTGCGGTTGATAAATCGACCACCGTTTTGGTGCTTTGCATTATTTTGATAATTTTTGGGGTCTATTGTTATAAAGTTTTACCAAGGGAAAGCTCGCCAGATATCACCATCCCTTATGTTTTCGTGAGCACGGATTATCGTGGGGTTTCGCCTTCTGATATTGAAACCTCGGTTACCATGGAGCTTGAAAAACGTCTTAAGGGAGTGGAGGGAGTTAAAAAAATACGTTCTTTGAGCTCTCAAGGACTTTCTTCGATCAGCATTGAATTCGTAACCGGAACCGATATTGATAAGGCGTTGCAGGACGTTAAGGACAAAGTAGATGAGGCCGGAGGAGATTTGCCCAATGATCTGGAAGACGACCCGTCCGTCTTTGAGGTCAATATTTCTGAAATGCCTATTGTTATCTTCTCGTTGAGTGGTCCAGGCGGCTTAGCTGCTCTCAAGGAAATAGCCGACGACTTGGAAGATGATATCGAAGGTATTACCGGTGTGCTTGAGGTGGATGTTACTGGTGGTCTAGAGCGGGAAATAAGGGTGGAGGTTATCCCGGAAAAGCTTGCCTATTATAAAATTCCAATAACTTCGCTCCGCGACAAAGTATATAATGAAAATCAAAATACTTCAGGCGGCGCCATTCGAATGGGAGATGGTCGATTTCAATTAAGGGTTCCTGGTGAGTTTCGTTCTCCTGATGAAATTTATGGCCTCGTGGTGGGGACTCATCAAGGTGCTCCGGTCTATCTCAAAGACGTGGCGGTGGTGGTGGACGGTTATAAGGACGAATTGAGCCGCTCACGTTTGGATGGTCATCCCTCGATAAATATTTCGGTGAAGAAACGAACCGGCGAGAACATAACCTCTATTTGTAATGCAATTGATCAAGTGATTGAGTCCAAGCAGTCTTTGTGGCCTGTGGGAACCAGTATTATCAAGGTAATGGATCAGGCCAAGGATATAGAGATGATGGTGGCGGATCTGGAGAACAACATCATGTCGGGCTTGGTTCTTGTGGTGGTAGTGCTATTTTTTGCCATGGGGTTGCGCAACGCATTTTTGGTTAGTTTGGCCATTCCATTTTCTATGTTCCTTAGTTTTGTAGCTCTTTATCTGCTCGGCATCACGTTGAACATGGTGGTGCTCTTTTCGTTGACGTTAGCTTTAGGTATGTTGGTCGATAATGCCATTGTTATTGTAGAAAATGTCTATCGATATATGGAACAAGGGGTTCCTAGGGTAACTGCGGCTAAAAAAGCTTCCTCCGAGGTGGCTTATCCAGTGATCTGTTCTACCCTTACCACTCTGGCTGCTTTTTCGCCGATGATGTTTTGGCCGGGAATTATGGGGGAATTTATGGGGTTCTTGCCCCTGACATTGATAATTACCCTCACTTCCAGCCTTTTTACTGCCCTGGTGATTAATCCTGCCTTAGCTTCGATTTTTATGAGTGTCGGACAGTATTCATCTTCATGTGAGTTAATGTCAGCTGATCAGGTATTGACTGCTGGAGAAAAGCCCGTGGAGATAAAAGGCTCGGTGCTTATGATCTATGAAAGGATGATTCGTTATAGTCTGGATCGTCCCTTAGGAATCATGGCGCTGGCGGTGTGTGTTTTGGTATTTTTAGTGGAGGGGTGGTTGCTTGTGGTTGGAATTGAGAATCCGGTGGAGTTTTTTCCGGAGATTGATCCCAAAACCATGTATGTCAACGTGGATGTGCCGGAGGGTGCCGATATTGAATATATCGATAAAATTATGAAGCGGATTGAAATGGCAATTGGCGGCTCATTGTCGCAGTCTACTTTTGGTAACCGAGATGATATGTTTTATGATTTGCCTCCGCAGGAACATCAAACAGCTGAAGGGGAAATGGTAATTGGTCCGTCTGATTTGGGTAATATAAAAAATATATATATGAAAGCGGTTAGTTCAAGTGGCGGGGCTATGGCCTTTGATGCTAATGCTCCTAACCATGTAGGTGTACGGTTTTTGGATTTGGAACAGCGTAATCAATCATCTAAAGTGACCTTGGAAGAAGTTCGTCGGCGAGTACAATCTTTGGCCGGTGGAATTATAACGGTTGCAGCTCAGAAAGAAGGCCCGCCTACTGGAGCGCCGATAAATATAGAAATCAGCGGCGATGACTTAAGTGTACTAGGTCGATTGGCTAAAGAGGTAAGGGACACCCTTGCCAAGAGCCCTTATGTTAAAGATATTCGGGATGATTACGTGGAAGGTTCTCCTACCGTAAAGGTGGTGGTGGATAGACAGCGAGCAGCGCTTTTTGGGTTGAGTACTGATGCGATAGGCTTTGCCTTAAAGACAGTATATAATGGGTTGGATGTTTCTTCGTATCGGCAAGGAGATGATGACTTTGATATTACGGTGCGTCTTTCAGAGAAAGATCGCAGGGTCACAGATGTATTGCGTCAGTTTCTTATTCCAACTCCTTCTGGGGTTATGGTACCCCTTTCCACTTTAACCAGAGTAGAATTCGGGGGAGATCCAGGCGATATCGTGCGGATTAATAATAAGCGTACTGTCACTGTTAAGGCTGATGTAGACGAGACTAAAGTGAGTGGGGCGGTGGCCCGGGCGCAGGCGGAAGAAGTATTCTCTAAAGCGCCTTTGCCGCCTGGTTATGCTCTTATGTTTACAGGAGAGAACCAGGAACAACAGGAGGCCGAAGAGTTTCTGGGGCGGGCATTTCTTGTGGCTTGTTTGTTTATTTTCTTGATTTTGGTAGCCCAGTTCAACTCGGTGAGCCAGCCGTTTATTATTATGACTTCAGTTATTCTTTCCCTGGGCGGGGCTTTTCTGGGATTAGCCTTGTTTCGACAACCTTTTGGAGTGGTTATGACCGGAGTCGGAGTGATATCCTTGGCAGGGGTAGTAGTGAATAACGCCATTGTTTTGGTGGATTATATCAATAAACTGCGTGAGCGGGGGATGTCACTTCGTGAAGCTGTGGTGGCGGGTGGAGCCACCAGGTTGCGTCCGGTTATATTAACCGCGGTTACAACAATTTTGGGATTGATCCCCATGGTAACCGGGGTGTCTTTTGATTTTCGTAACCTGGCAATTTCATGGGCCAGTGAGTCGAGCCAGTGGTGGCAATCCATGGCCGTAGTGGTCATCTTTGGTCTGGTCGTGGCTACCTTTTTGACCTTGGTGGTTGTGCCTACTCTTTACATGCTATTTGGACGTTTAACTGAAAAAGGATCGTGATGGTAACTGTTTGTATTCTGAGGAAAGTTTAACTGACGAGGTGTGGATCTTGTAACTATTTGCTAAATATATTTAAAGGCTTTTCTGGTTCAGTGATAATTAAACCTTTATTGTTAATAATCTGTAACTATTTGTTAAAATATTTGACTATAAGGGATTGTAGGTGAACACTCAAGAGGGTTTCGTTGTCGAGTTCCTTAGTTAAACGATAAAGTTCAGGGGCTAGGGGGATAAAGATCTTTACTAAAGTTGGGTCAAAATGGTTGCCTGACTTTTTCTTGATAATATCCAGAGAATCTTCAAGGTTAAATGCTGTTTTGTATGGCCGTTTGGAAATGAGGGCGTCAAAGACATCGGCGATGGAAAATATACGGGCAATTATTGGGATACCATTTTTTTTAATACCTATCATGTAGCCATTACCATCGTAATGCTCGTGATGGTAGCGTATAATCTCGTTGGCTCTGATTAGCCATTTGTTGTCTTTAATTATTTCTGATCCGTAAGATACATGGTGTTTCATTGCTTCAAATTCTTGGTCTGTTAGATCAGCAGGCTTTAGTAGAATGGAATCTGGAACTCCGATTTTTCCGATATCGTGCAGGAAGGCGCCTTTGATTAAGCTACGGATTTCATGGGGTTTCAACTTGACTTTTTCTGCGAGTCGAATAGCGAAGATGGTTACTCGGTAATTGTGTTCATTGGTATCGCTGTCGCGCTTGGCAATAGCATTTCCTAGTGATTTAAGGGTGCTTAAGTTCGCCTCTAGAAGCTGGTCGGTGCGCTTAATGAGGTCTCGGTCTAAGAGAATGATAATGGGATAGAGTAAAAAGGTTGTTACTATAACGGCTAGGATGTTTTGAGCAAGGGAGAGGAGAACCCTCTCTTTAATTTCTTTAAGTTTTTCGTCTGTTACATGATAAATTCCATCCATGTAGCCGATTATGTGGTTGTCTTCAATGTCGAGGAGGGGGGTAAGTATTTGAAGGTATAGTTCGCCATCTCTATAGGTTTTGTCGTAGGATATCTTGTTGGTCTTAGGAAAGTTATGATGTTTGTCTTCTATGTAGGTAATGATATTCTTTTTCAGAGGGTTAAAGTGTTCAACTAATTTATGGTTGGTTTTGTCGTAATATTCAATGAGGATAAAAGTGTTGTCCTCAATACTTTTGAGTAGTCTGTCGTTGAGGTGTTTAAAAGTTATTTTATCTTTGTTGTGGTAGTACTCGTGATAGAGGGAAATGTGTTCTTTGGAGGTGCTAATGGCCAGTTCAATGACTGAGTCATCAATTCGTTCCAACTCTATGTAAGAAACAATTATCCCGATAATTATTGATAGGGTAACTCCTCCAATAATAAGGTTTCTGGTGATTTTGGTACTTATAGCTTTTTGCATGGGATATAAAGTGCTGTAGCTAGATTAATCAAACAAGGAGATGGAAAGAAGTAAGTGGAGAGCATCTTATTATAGTAGTAGATGGTGTCTCTTTTCTCGATATTATATATCTAATTGCAAAGCGAGTCAAAGTGTCTATGTCTTGATTGGATTAAGGGCTTTGTAAAATAATTAATACCCTAAGATTTGAGTCTTCGATTATCTGCGCAGGACTTTTAGTCGATATTTTGATAAAGGTAATAGGCAACGAGTATTATAATGTAACTATTGGCATGGTCAAAAGGACGGCTAAATCCTATGTGAATCTGGCCTGATCACGCGCAGACGTGGTGTTGGTCAACGCTTACTCTTATCACAGGGTTCATAAATAGCTGATTTGATATATCGGGGTGAGAGAGTAAGTAGTAAAGAGTGGTTTAGGTTTATTCAGTTGTTGTTGATCACTATAGCTCATCTCTGCGGGCAGGGGCAACTGTATATACCTGAGTGCCTGGATCACTTACAGGCACTTAAGTAAGCGGTAGGTACCGAGAGGGATAATTTATTTTTAATGAGTTTTTGTCGAAAAAAGCTGAACGCTCATTGATAAAAGTATTTTAAATTATATCAAAAGTTTTAATAATATTTGTTAAAATATTCGGAACGAGAAAAGGGGGGTACTATTTACCGGTTACTGTTCTATATAAGCTACTTAATTTGCTAGCGAGTTTAAAGGATCGGGAAGTCTTGATATTATTGTACTCATGTTCCATCTCTTTGAGGTTAGATAATTCTAAGGCAATTTCAAGTGATTTTGTATCAAACAGATCGCTTAAAAATTGTTCTTTGAAAAGCAGATTTTTATGATTTCCAAGTTTTTTTACTCTTCTTTTTGGAATTGTAGTAGGTAATTTTAAATTAATTTCATCAAAAATTGGCTTTAAGTAGTCAGGATAGTTGTCTTTTGCCTCCTCGTAATAAAGCACAATGGGGGTGATAGCGTGTTGTTTGAAAAATGTATCCCATTGCTCTTTACATCTTCTATACCAACAGAAATATTCATTAATTTTCTGGAAATCATATTCTACAGAGTCGAAGTAGTTTTTACCTGAAACCTGACGTTTGTCCCATATACCGTATTGGGCGGCAAAGTATTTTGATATGGCTTGCTCAAAGGTATCCACTCGTATCACTTGAACCCACACTGCATTTTGGAAAAAATGGTAAAATGGGCTTAAATATTCATCATGTTTTTCCGGCGATATTTTTTTTGATACTATTTCTGCGTGGTCATGCATGATATTTTCGATGAATAGTCCTTCACGTTCCTCAGTGATGCGGCTACATAATTGAGTGGTAATTTCTGGCCAATCAGCCCTTTCGAATAGACCTTCATCAATCATTCGGCAAAAATTTTCATGGGTCTTAAATTGTTCTCTTCCAGTTAATCTAGATAGATCGTCTACCATCATTGTTGATCCGCTTCTTTGTGAAGAGCAAAATATGACGGATGGAATATGAAATGTTTCTTCAGGCATTTTTGTCTATCCTAGTTGAAAACGGTTTTAACCTAGCTGGGCACAGAGTTTATCTCTACATGATAAAAAATATCGTTTTCTTCCACAAGATTAAAATTATAATAATAAAAAAAATGTATATTTCATTGGGAAAGTGCATCACCGTCAGGCTAATTCGGAAAGTGAGTTGGTAGCACCTAAGGTGCTTAATTTCCCGCTAGATAATTCGAAAGGTAGGGTGTGCATGTCCATCATCAGGATCAATACTGTTGTGTTAAGAAAAAGTTATTTGTTTCATTAAGCGTTGAATCTCGCTGGCAGCTGTAGGGGTGCGCATATCAAGGGGTGTCCTTATGGTTCCGTGCCAGTTTCGAAGTATGGTTGAACGAACAAGATTTTGTTTAAATAAATTGAAGTTGATCAGGAAAGATTTCAGGTTTTCCGGGATCGGTAGCGGCATTATTTATGGATTTCAGGCAATGTCGAGAGTGACCCTTGTAAACCATGAGTCCAGAGTATTGACTATCAAACTCTTCAGTCTATGCTTGTGCTTGTTGCCTTTCCATGAATATTACTAAAAATCCGGCGCAATATAAAATATATTTGTTATTGACTAGGATTATTACGGATAGTTCTATCTTTTAGGTTCGTAATAAATCTCTTTTTTCGGTTTAGAGAATTTCGCCCTTGTCAAATGTGCATGTTTTTGAGGAGTTGTTTATTATTATACTAAAATGTTAACGATTTTCTTTCCCTCTAAAAGTATATCTTTTTCGATACGATCACCAAGTCTGGCAACAATAGCATCATTTTCAGCGGCCAAAGCTTTCAGTGGTTCGTTGCAGATATTGGAGGGTACTTGCATAGTGGTAATGGTTTCTCCATTAATTTGTATGGTGACAGTTAGCTCATTTGTAGAGATGGAGTCAGTTTGGTTCCCACAGTTAGTCATGATGGCCACTCCTTAGGGGCTGGAAATATATAACTCATCGTATTCGCATCTCTGCTTCAAATCATATTTATCCGCTCTTCAATTACCAAATCCTCAAATTATTCCTGGTAAGTTTTGGGGTTTGTTTCAATTAGATCGTCTAAATATCATTTAAGTTTAAGATTGAATTCCAGTTACTTATTAATCTCCGCCTCCTTAGTTATTGTTATAAAAAAGTTTTTTAGGATAATTTAAATAATAATACTATAAATAAAAAGTAGGAAGATAATAATTTAGAAAAATGTAATCGTTCACCGGGTTGCAAATAAAAGTTCTATAACAGCATTTTGATTTAGCATTTACCCGTGCTGCGCATGTGTGCAAGCAGGTCGGTGAGGTATAGTTAAATCCTATGTATTATGTGTATTTGGTCTCTGATCGTGCGCAGGCGTAGCGTTGGTGAACGCTAACGAAAAAATAGGTAAGATGATTGGTGACGGTATTAATTTGTTGTTTCACGATATTGTTTAATAAATATCTATTCGGAAGCTGTAGACTCTCTGTGGCAATCTGGTAAGATATAGAATT
>Ga0224507_10000278_pt1 | contig 20798 bp, 18 predicted proteins | sample SF_Jan12_sed_USG_3_FD_170159 | JGI IMG/M metagenome (GOLD analysis project Ga0224507, IMG submission 170159) | Sediment microbial communities from San Francisco Bay, California, United States - SF_Jan12_sed_USGS_13 | ecosystem: Environmental > Aquatic > Marine > Sediment | place: USA... | reverse complement strand
TGCTGTGTTTTCACACTTCTTCTTCCTTTCTTTCCATTGTTGTTATATCTTTACTATTCCAATTCCTCCTGTAACCATTACTAGTGCAACAAAAACCCATAACATCAAATTTCCAAGGTTAAAATCACTTCCAATGCTACTTGATGCAAAGTGATGCATTACATGTGATATTTGCATAAAGCGGGATACCCATGATTTTTCTGTTTCGGATACATGCTCAGAACTAATCCAAAGGACAATCAGTATAAGTAAAAGCATCGGGAAAATGTCTGAGCTTGATGTTTCCTAATGGTATCTAATGTTCATGGACAAATTTGGATAGTTTTGGATAAAGTTGGAAATTTTAGACTTTATTGGATATTTTAGACTTTATTGGATATTTTAGACTTTATTGGATATTTACATGTGGACAAAATTGGACAATGTACAAAAATGTCCAATGAAAACAGATTGCATATCAAATTTAACCGATAAATTACCAAATTAAATTTATTACGATCAGACCGTATTTTCGGTATCTTTTCGGAGTCTCGGAAAACTCTCGAAGAGTTTCAGAAATGTTTAGACAAAATCGCCGAATTGATAACCGGAAAGATAATCTTTCGATCAAGAGTTTCGGAAAATATTGACAAAATTTCGAGAGTTTAAGAATTATCAATCCAGAAAGATGGAAAATGGCACCGGAAAGATAAATTATGGCATCGGAAAGATAATGATTCCGCCGAATTGATAACTTGATGTCTCTGAATTGATAATGAAATTACCGAATTGTTAGTTCACTCCACCGGATTGATAATCGAAACTAATATTGTAGAACGCACTGCAAGTGGAAGAAGAAAGCGTAGCAAGGACAGCAAGCGGAGAAATTTTACGTTATACATAATGAAGAATCTACCGCAGTTCAAAAATAAAACTCATGAAGAAGTTAGACAGTACATACTAGAAAAGAAGGGAGTTGCCATTGGAAGCAACTTTAATCTTGGAAATTTGATGTTGTGATACTTGTAGCTGCTGTTGGAATAATTGGTATAGTAAAATGGTTGCAACAAAGGCAAGAAAGAAAATTTAATGAAAAGACATGTCAATTTATTTAAAAAAATTACCTAAAAGTACCACTTCTTAAAACCTGGTCTGTTGTTTTTCTCAAGCAGCACATTCACCTTTTCCTGTAATTGTGTGATATCTTGTATCACTTCCATAGTCAGAATAAAAATCCGCATCTTCTTCCATTGTAGGGGGTATTGTCAGTGGTGATAAAATTGTCTTAAAATCATTTATAGATTTTATTTCAGAATCTTCTGTTTCCTCAATAATTCTATTAACCCAAGAAGACAGCGTATCTTCAGATTTTTTGTTCTTTTTGAATAGTTCAATTATTTTCAATATGACTGGAATTACTCTTTTTGCAGGGACTCTCATACAATTTACACCCAACGCGGTTTGCCCGTCTGAGCGTCCGCCAAGAGACATCTGGTAGTTAGGATACATGTCTTTGCCTACTCTTCCACCGCCTCCATAGAATCCAATTGTAGCAATTTCATGCTGACCGCAAGAGTTAGGGCAACCGCTAATCTTGACAGTGGAGTCACTCAGATCCTCATCATCATCCAGTTTCAACTCAAGAAACTTTCTCTGAACCTCTTTTGCCAATCGATGAGAGTTTGTCAGTGCCAAATTACACGAAGTGGTTCCTGAACAACCTGTAGGGGATGCCATGGTAAGTGATCCGGATTTTGCAAGACCCGCATCAATCAATCTAGCATACAGTTTTGGCAAATCTACCTCATCTATCCATCGGAGTACTATTCCTTGGGAAAAGCTATTTCTTGCAAAACCTTCAGCAGAAAATTCTTGGCAAAGATCTGCCAGAGACAAAAGTTGGTTGGAAGTAATGTCTCCTGCCTCCAAGTTTATGAAGACACAACAATATCCATCCTGTTTTTGTTTTATTGTACTGGTTTTGCACCACCTGAAATAGTCGTCCGTATTTGGAGCATCACTTTCTTCTGAAATACTGATTGGTTTTTTGATTTCAGTTGCAGAGTCATCAATATCCAGTTTTACAATTATTGACTGCGTTGCACGCATAACGGCTCTTTCTTTCAGTATTGTATTTTGAAAGTCATCCCAACCCATTTCATCTACCAGATACCTCATTCTGTTTCTTGCCAAATTTTTTCTGTTTCCAAGTCGGTCAAATATACGAATTACCGCAATTGAGGTATACAGCAGGTCTTCTTCAGGAGTGAATTCTTCCAACTGATGACCCACAAAGGACTTGTTTCCTAACCCTCCTCCGAGAAATATTTTGAATCCGCGTTGGACATCTCCATCAACTTTCCTTGTTTGCGGAATTAATCCCACATCAACCATTCTTACCATTCCGTGTTTTTCACAGCACGTAAAATTGAATTTAAATTTCCTGGGGAGATTCTGACTTAATGGATTTCTTAAAAAGAATTTTGTGATGGCAAATGCATATGGAGTTGCATCAAATACCTCATTGCTGCAAACGCCTGCAAGTGGACTGCACATTACGTTTCTAACAGAATTCCCACAGGCTTCCCTCGAGGTCATTCCTACCTCTGCCAATCCTCGCATTACCTCTGAAACGTCATCTAACACCACCCAGTGCAGCTGGATGCTCTGCCTTGTTGACACATGCGCACTTCCTATTGAGAATGCCTCACTGAGTTGGGCAAGTTTTTTGAATTGATGGGGATAAATCTGACCTGCAGGTGCCTTTATTCGTATCATGGAATATTCATCAGTCATTCTGGAACCATAAGCACCGTGCTGGAGTCTGAATCTTCTAAAAATATCCTTGTCAATTTTTCCCTGACGGTATAGTTTTACGGTTTTGGCAAAATTTTCAATTTCTTCAGTTCTGGACCAATTCAAGATATTTTTAGATATTTCATGTTTGCTAAATTTAAGATGGGATTCTTCCAATTATGATAAATAATGTTCTGAAATAAGATATAAACAATTATTATTTCAAGTATCTAGAATTTAAAATAGAATCAAATACGGTCTTGGGATTTAGTTTTAATTCTATAATTGAATAAATTACAAATAATATTCAAGATTTCAACTAATGAGAATCAGTTAATCTAAATGTTTGAAATGAATTTGTTAAAAAAGAGTTTGATGCTCAAAAATAAATTTTCTTAATTTATCACAATATCTTTTATGATTTTCTGTTTTTTAAAAATACTTAATTACTTTATCACATTTTCTATATTAATGACTATCAGTTTTGCTCAAATATCTAGCACAGAAGATCAGAGACCAAATGATACGAAACCTACAATTGTTAGTCTCAATCAAAATGACGCAATTAGTGGAATTGAGCATACATCTGATGAAAATCCAGGAGACATTCACATTGCAGAATCTGGTGTTTATATTGTTATAGCTGCACCTCAGATAGGAAGAACGCATGGAAGTGAACCAAGGTATGTGGATATTTGGTTAAGAAAAAATGGTGATGACATTCCACACTCAAACGTACGTCTAGTAGTTAGAACTAAAGAAGATAAATCTGTAATCGTTAATCAAACTATGATGCCATTCAATAGAGATGATATTATCAACATAATGATGTCCGTCGAAGTGGCAGATGAGGGTTTAGGACTTGAAACAATCAGGCCCAAAGGAGAACCAGTTATTCCAAGCATAATATTCTCCATGCTTAAAATAAAAGAGTCTGGAAGTCTAACTAGCGACTGAGAAAACATTTGAATTGCTATTTGCTCATCTGATATTTTCAGCTAATTTGTTGGGAGTTATTTGTAGAATACAGAAATTTTAAACAAAATAAATTCAAACTTGATTGTGGCAAATAAATTAGAAACAACTTGACTGAGGGGTTTACCATTTGTTTTTTCAGGTAATCCTGAATTTATTTTCTAGACATTACTGTACAAGTAAAATTCTCTTGGGGATGGCAATGAAAACACCGAGATGTGTTCATGTCTTTTTATTTCACAGTATTCTTCAAGGAAATCTTTTGCAAATACTGGTTGAAGGTATTCATCGTCGGATTCTAATGCCTCAATTGCTTCTCTTAATGCAACGGGTAGTTTTTTAATTCCCATCTCACGTTTCTTCTTTTCAGAAAGTTTGTAGATGTTCATGTTTACTGGATCTGGAGGCTGAATCTTCTTTTTAATGCCATCAAGGCCAGCTAAGAGCATGGCTGACTGGGCCAAATAGATGTTGGCACTAGGATCGGGTATTCTTGATTCTATCCTTTTTCGAGTCTCCATGTTTTTATGATGGGAGGGAATTCTAATGCATGCAGATCTGTTACTCCTGCTCCATGCCAGATTTGTGGGCGCCTCAAAACCAGGAACCAGCCTCCTGTAAGAGTTGGTAGTGGGATTTGTTATTGCACAAAGAGATCCTGCATGTTCAAGCAATCCTCCAATGTAATATTGCGCAGTTTGGCTTAGTTCGGCATACTTGTCATTTGGATCATAAAAGGTGTTGACTTTTTTACCGTTTTCTTCCTTCCACAAACTTTGGCTTATATGCATGGCAGAACCATTATCTACTTCTAATGGTTTTGCCATAAAATTTGCAACTCTACCACGTTTAGCTGCTACTTCCTTTGTAGTCTTTTTCATGGTAATTACATTATCTGCCATTGGAAGTAATTCATCAAACTCCATCTGTATCTCTCCTTGTCCTGCAGTTGCAACCTCATGATGATGGGCCTCTATTTTAATTCCAAAATAATTATGTAATGTACTTCCTATTTCATCTCTAGCACAATTGAGACTATCAGCTGGCGGAGCTGGGAAATATCCACCTTTTACGGGAATCATATAACCACTTGCATTGTCAGTTGACCATGGTGCTTCTCTTGACTCAATTGAGTAACCAGTTCCTCCAGACCAATTAATGGTGGACATTGGATTTGGACCTAGAACAATCTTGTCAAATATAAAAAATTCAACTTCTGGACCAAAATAACACTTGTCAAAACCCATTTCTTTTGCAATCTCACATCCCCTTTCTGCTATGTATCTGGAATCCCTGGAATAGCGTTTTCCAGAATACCCTTCGTGAATGTTCACAAAAAAACGTGCTGACTTGGTGCGATAACTGGTCTGTTCTCTTTCTTTATAATCCATATCAAAAAAGTCAGGATTTATTGCAAAAGTATCAGGATCTGGAGTTAAGAGCATGTCTGAATCATAAATCTCTTTGAATCCTTTAATTGAACTTCCATCAAGTCGGGGCATCCCTTGGGAAAATGACTCTTCAGTTATGTCCTCACTAACAATGCTAATTTGTTGTAATACCCCAAAAGGATCGCAAAATTGTAGTCTTACCCATTCAATTTCTGATTTTTTTATATCTTCAATTATTTTTGCAATTTTTTGGTCTGATTCATTACTCATATTTTTCACCAAAGATTATTTTATGCAAATTACTATTCTCTAAATTCAAACCATCGAAAATCTTTTGTTGTGAGATGTACACATTTTTAAAGAATTGGACTGGGTATTTAATTCTATTGGTAATGAATGGTAATAATTGGTAAGAATAACCAATCTTTTTATAGGAATATAAAAAAACGTAGAGAAATGCCATTACCCAAAGATGTTATGAATTTTCGATGGGACATGGCCAAGGTTGTAAAAAACGAGGGTCATGTAGCTGATCTAAAAAGTCTCCTGCTTGATGCACAAAAAGCGGCAGATGGACTAGTCCCTTATGCAAGTCTGGGTGCACATTCCCAAAATGATTATTTTTCAAACATAATGATTAACAATGCAAAAATAAATTCAACACAGGATTATTCCTATGTTGATGCTTCCTTAATTATCGGAGGGCGATACTCCAAAAAAATTATCAAAACAGATGTTCCTTTCTCAGTAGGTGGCATGAGTTATGGTTCAATAAAACTACCTGCAAAAATATCAATGCATCTTGCATTAAACAGACTTGCAAAAAATGGAATTAAAATCTTGATGAATACCGGCGAGGGGGGAGCGTTACCATGGGAAATTTACGGTACAGAAAAATCCAGGGAAAAATTATCAAAAACTCATTGGAATTCAATTTTACAGTTTACGGACAAGCTACTAAGAGCAAATCACTTGGAAGAGATAGATATTGATGAATTATTCACTAGAGAATATCCACTAGTGGTTCAATATGCGTCGGGTAGATTTTGGAAGGATCCTGCCTATCTTTTAAATGCTGATGGCATAGAGATAAAAATCGGTCAGGGGGCAAAGATTGGTCATGGAGGAATACTTCCAGGATCCAAAGTAACAGAACTGGTTGCAGAAAACCGTGGAATACTTCCACACAAACCTGCCCATTCCCCATCAAGGCATCTAGATATTTTAGGGCCTGAAGATTTGGTTGCAAAAGTACTTGAACTTAGAGAGTTAACAAACTGGGAAATCCCCATAATTGTGAAAGTTGGGGCCTCACGAATTTATGATGATATGGAAATTATCCTAAAATCATATGCAGACTGTGCTACTGTTGATGGATTGGTCGGGGGAACCGGAGCTGCGCCATATGAAGTCAGAGAAGATATTGGAATTAATACCATAGCATCACTACGTCCTATTCGAGATGCAATGAATGATTACTATGAGATACATGACAAAGATGGTTTCAAACTACTAGTGAACGGTGGCATTTGGGATTCAGAAAGAATCGCCAAAATAATTGCTCTTGGGGCAGATGGTGTTGGAATTGGAACTGGATTTTTACTTGCAATGGGATGTACCTTAATTCAGGAATGTCATACAGATATCTGTCCTGCTGGAATTACAGGATCCCATGAGAAGCTTGATGTGGAAAAAAGTACTGAGGGGATTTTCAACTATGTCAAAGCAACAAAAATTGAACTGCAAAATATTGCGGGCTCACTAGGAAGGAAAAAGATTGAAGATATTGAAATGACTGATATTTCAGTAAATAACTTACTAACCAGTATAATTTCAGAACTTCCTTTCTATGATGGAACAAATCATGTATCAGAGATCCAATCAAAAATAGATGATTCGATTAATGCTCTTAATTTTCAAGGTGGAAAAATTTGAGACTGAATGAAAAAGCCCTAATTAGAAAATCGATATTGGAGCTTTGCAATACAGGTTTACCCAGAAAAGAGTCTACTGATGATGTAGTAAGAACAATCAGAGGGAAAAGTGGTTCTGAAAAAGAAGGAAACCTATGGGAATACATTGTTGCACTCGGTGCACAATTGTCCAGACCTCCATTTGATCCTTATAGGGAGAAAATCAAACTCACAACCAAGATTGGGCGAAAAGGAGATCAAAAAATATCTTTGAAAATACCGATTCTGATTTACGGCAAATTTGATTTGTCTCAAAGTTCAAAAGATGCTCTATATTTGGCCTTGGATAATTTAGATGACAACAGATCAACTGTTGGATTAATATCAAGAGATGAACCTTGTGATGAAAGGAAATATCCACACTTTCAGATATTGGATGACATTAACAAACTAGCTGACCCAGACGGAATTGTGTTAGAATACATTGGAGTCAAAACAGAGGAAAAAATTGAAAAAATTCGCAAGGAGTTTGACGGTCCCATTCTAGTTGAGGTGGATGGTGATTTTTCACACTATATAGCAAAATTGCTTGAATTAGGTATTGATGGGATTCTAGTGAACACAGACGATATTACAAAAAGTGAAAAGTATAAGGGAAAACATGCAATTGCAGTCATACACGATGCAAAATCAGCTATGAACGAGTTTTACAGAGGAAAGGAAAATGATGGTGCCTGCTTAGTTGTTGCAGGCGATGTAAACAATGCAGGAAAGATGGTAAAAGCGGCAGGGTTGGGTGCGGATATTATTGGCTATGACACCAGTCTTTTGATTGCTAAAGTTGGTTATCATTCAGAAAATTTCTTTGACGAAGAAATTACAGCACAAAAGATTTTCAACCATATGATTGCCACAAAAAGTGAATTAACAGGTATTCCTGCAGCCATTGGATACAGTGACTTTCACAATTTATCTCCCAGTGATTTTAGAACATCCAGCATTAAGGCAAGTATACAAGGAGATATTCCTTTGGAAGGCGTAGATAAAACCTATAGAAACATAGTTGAGGAAATATTTGATGAGTATGTCAATACAAAAAATATTTCAGTTAACCAACAAGAAAAACAGAAAATCATTAACCTTGTAATGGAAGGAGAAAAGTAAATGTGCGGAATTTGTGGACTCATGATGGATGATAATAAACTGCGTCATTCTCCAGTAGGCTCAATTTTGCAAGATATGATGGAAAGTCAGCAGATAAGAGCTCAGGATGGAGCTGGAATCGCAATATTTGACAAAAGTAACATGGGGAATTCTTTCAAAATAAAAAATTTCAGAAAAGAAGGAACATATGATTATGCCATCGATGAGGTTAAGTCCTCATCAGAAAATGTATCTGAGAATTTACAAAAAATTAACCAAGATCCTGAATGTCACTTTTTTAGCTTTGAAAATGAAATGACGATACTCAAAGAAACTGGATTGGCCAAAGACCTTGATAAAAAATTTGGCATACGAAAAATGAATGGCTCTCATGGCATAGGCCATCTAAGAATTGCAACAAGCAGCAGGGTAACTCCATACAATACTCATCCATTCAGTACTACAATCCTGCCAGATATTGCAATAGTTCACAATGGAGAGATCACAAATTATAACCTGTTACGAGATTCATTAGAATTGGAAGGATTTACATTTCATACAGATAGTGACTCTGAAGTTATCGCCGTTTTTCTAGCAAGCAGAATTCTAAAACATGGAGACATAGAAAAAGCACATCGTGAATTTGTAGCAAGGGCTGACGGCCCCTTTACTTATATAGCTGCCACTTCAGATTCGATTGCGATTGTACGCGATAAATTTGGGACAAGAAAAGGCATCATAGGATATAATCCTGGGACTAATGGTCAACCTCCATTTTGGGCAATGGCCACTGATTTGTCGGCACTTGATGTAGTAGGAGCTACAACAAAAATAGAGACACCTCATCCCGGGAAACCAAGAATCTTTTACAGGAATTAAAATGTACACACTGGATATTGATGAAATAAGGGCTTTGGCAAATGATGTCGCATCTACAAGTTCAGGTTCGAACGAATTTGATTTGCTAAAGAAAAAACTACATGAAAGATTCCAAGTATCCATCCCAGAAGGTTTGAAAAATGCAGCAATTGAAAAATTCGGAGATGTTACCAGTGCCCCCATCCTTTATGAAAATCTGACAAACTCCATACTTCGAAAAAAAATCGAAGACGGTGAAAGCAACATAACCATAAAAAATCCCCGGGCACTCTACAGAATTGGCGTTTTTGGTTTCTCAGAGCCCATAAATCTGAATCTGACCGTAGAGGGAAACGTGGGTAACTTTTTTGGGGCATTTTGTAATTTTAATGGAACTTGGACAGTAAAGGGACATGCGGAAAACGGCTTGGCCGACAAAGGATATTGCGGAAAATTTGTAATAGATGGCCTAGCTACTGAGCTTGTGGGACAGAACAACCAATCAACTAATTACAGTCATGGAGTAGATATTCTAGTCAGAAGGGGCTGTATGGAAAGGGCGATGGCTCAGGCAAGAGGTGGCAATCTGGTGACATTTGGAGCTGGATTTAATTCAGGATTATACATGTCAGATGGAGTTTTGATGAATTTAGGCGAACCTGGTGAATTATTTGGAGCAGGTATGGTGGGAGGCATAATATACACAAAACAAGGAACGACAACGGGCAAAGGAGCAACAATAAAAAAATTGGATGAAAGTGACTATGAAAAAATTAAAAATGTTCTAAGAATATTTGAAAGGGATCTTGATATTGCAAATTTGGATGCTTTTTCTAAAACAAATTCAAGATTAGATATTGTCAACATAAAACATAAAGAAATTAATTTTAAGGACTTTGAAAAGATAGTCACAGATGAAAACACAGTACACTAAATTATATCTGAAACTGTTTTTCTAAGAATTAGTAATTAATACTAAATTGAAATTAAAGAAAATCATACATTTTTAATTTAAGAGTAAAAAGTGTGAATTGCATCACTAAGCAATTTTGAATCTAAATTTTTTATTTTTTCAGCTTGTCCAACTCCACCCGTAGTCACACTTCTATACAATGTTAGGTAGACTGTTCATTGATACATTCCGTAATATGTTTTATTTCTTTTAATTCAGTAATAATCATTAACAAGTTCCAAACTAATTTTTAGTATGAATAAGATCCCATCCGAAAAATGGAAAGATTCCATTATAAGTTATAGAAAAAAATGTCAGAGCATCATCCAAATATCAAATAACATCAGATATGTAGGAATTGTTAATGCTTATGGGAGAACACTGACAGGAATTATCAATGCAGGCGTAAAACCGTTAATGAAATCAGAGACAATAAAAAATGAACTTTTTGTGATATCTGTTCTAATGACATTAAGAAAAGAAAGTACAAGTGTAGTTGGCAAACTAGATTATGTTTTATTACACCATCAGAAAATATCCATACTATTATTCCAAAAAAATAATATCACATATTATGTCACAATAGACAGAAAAGAAAAGAAGATAGACAAGATCATAGAATCTATTGAAAAGATAATTTGAAATAGGCAAACTCATCATATTTCAGATTATTGAATTTTCCTCAAACATTGAATCAAAAGAGATGGATTAAATCGAGTAACATGAAAAAATCATCAAGGAAATATGGAGTACACCTCACAACAAATACGACATTCTTTTGGTATTCTTTTTCTGAATGTGGCCATTTCAGTTGCTGCGGGTTCGATTTTAAGTGAGATTGTATTTCTGAGTAATCTTCCATTGAGTTATTATGGGTTCATTTGGATTGCAGTTTTTGGCCTGGTTTTTGGTGTTCAATTTAGAAGATTCAGGTTAATTCTTCCCCTGATTCGTCAGAGAATGAAAAAGAGTACATCATGGCCTATTTCTGCCAAATTCATCAATGGCATATCTTGGTCACTACCTTTTGTGATCATAGTGGTTTTTCCAGAATTTACGCAATATTTGATTTTGTTAGGGATAGGTCTGGGTAACCTTTCTACCTTTGTTTTTCTTAAAAAGTTTAGTGGTCTGGGAAATGTTGAACAATTGTTAGTTGGAATGATCTCAATTGTCATGCTACCTGTTGCTATTGAGATTAATTTGCTAGGATTGATAGAACATCAAGATATTGAAGTTTTGCTTTCACGAATTTTTATTTCTATAGCATATGCTACAGGCGGATTCTATGCATTGCTAAAAAAGTGATTTTTGAAAATTTAGTGTCTCATAAAGAATTAGAAAATTCTGTATCCAGTATTTGTCTAAAAAGAACAGATCACTTCATGTTAAGACTTTAGTACAAAAAGCAATTAAGAATAATGAATAAGATTTAACTCAATTAATAATCCTTTTTTTTAGAACATAGATATTTTTCATGATTTTACCTAGGATTATGAAAAGGTCTTGAAAATTTTAAAAACTGCCACTATGATTAATCATTTTTTGCAATGCCTTGGTTTTGATCAAGTTAAAATTCTTTAGGATTTGATTGCATTTGCGATTAATTCGTTGTCTATGAATTTTATTTTTTGAGCAGCGACCTTTACTTCTTCAGGAGTAATAGATTTCTCCAAAGTAAGGTAAATTGTAATCATTGGCAAGTATAGAATCATTTACTGCATTTTTTCCCTAGTGATATGAACATAGTCAGTTTTCCCATATGCATCATCAAAGTGTTCTCTAGTATTTCTTCTCAAACCAAGCTGATTGTAAAACTTAATTCTGTCAGGATCAGGTTCCATAGGCTTTGATGCAGCTGAAGATTGGTCAAGCAAGACATTTCCCTCCAAATCTATTATGCCTAGATGGACAATTTGTGGATCAGCATTAAAAATTTCTTTTGTCAAGTTTTGAATTTTCTCATTAACCAATGCAAAACATATTGTTTGATTAAAAATAAATGTATTGAAGGTATTGTGATCCATCCTTTCTATTTTTTCATGAAATTTATCACATCCCTGTAAAATCATTTTTGAATATTTCTTGAATTTTTTTAATATGTGACAATTTTTTAATTCATTGAGAATTTCTAAAGATAAAAATTAAGAAATAATCAGAATAAAATTAATTCAGAATTTGTTAATTTTTTGGATTTGAATTTATCTATAGATTTGCTTGCTTTTTGATGTTCTTGGTTTGGTTCTCAATGGCATTTCACAACATACACAGTGAGATCCTTCCATTTTAAGAAAATTTCACAAACATTAATCATTTTTGTTTACTGACACATATTCTCATACCCACAAATTTTCTCACTACATGCCTGTGACAAATTCTGTTACAGGTAATTCCCATTATTTTTGCCTCCAATTGACCAGTTCATGAGTTTTTATCTGAAAAACAAATTTCAACATTTAACATCATGAATACTTTGAGAAATTGAAATGATGCTTACGTTGTTCAAGTTTTTCTGTAATTGAGATATGTTTTTCTCCAAAACTTTTTGCGTAACCGGAAAGGAATTCATTAAAAGGTTATCGTTTTCCTTTAGTAATTTACCTGCCAATGATATTGCTGCACATGATAAACCCAGTTGATTTTTGGTTACGTAATTGGTATTTTCAAAAACAGTTTTGATTAAAAATAATGCAAGAGAAGATATTTCTTTCTCAATGGAATATTTTTTGGTTAATCTTTTAATTTCATTTAGTACGTTTGGAACAAATTTGTCATTGCGCAAATCTTTTTTAAGATTTCCAGAAACCAAGTTGATTTTTACTGCACATTCATAGCAGTATCTTTTTGACGTAGATGTAGATATGATGTCATCTTCTTCAAACAAGATATTACATTTGACACATTTATCCTCTCCAAGATTTTTAAGTCGGTTCAAATGACCGCGATTTAAAACGTAAACATATTTGGAATTTGACAAATTGCTCCTGAACCCTCTTCAAAATATACAAGTCGTCATCATTGAAAAAGATGACTAGTTGACAAGCGTTTTACCAATCAAAGGCAATCAATGTCATCACACTTGATCTAAGGTTATTAATTATAATGAGATAGTAAATGTAGAAGTATATCATTGGACATGGGGTTATGGTATTTGTTTGTATGACATACTTTCAATATTGATTGAGAAAATAAAATGAGTGAAAAAACAGATCAAAAAAATAAAAATAATGACGATGTTGATGTATTTACGTCAGTCGAACAAAGTTTTGAAAAGGTACACAACAGTATAGATCGACTGACACCGAGATATACACAATCATTAACAAACCTTCAACAAGAGATTCACGCTACCTGGAAAAATTTGACATGCTCTAGTATTTCCATTCAGCGTCAATATGCAGAAAAGATTGGACTAAACGCAATCTCAGCTGACCTTCTGACTCAAATCATCCAAAAAATGGCCGAAGAAACCAACCGCTCATTTGAGATGCAAAGCAACATTGTGCAGACATTCCTTGAGACCTCAAGGCAAAACATCCAGAGGTTCAACGAGAATGCTGCCACATATGCTGAATGGCAGAAAAAGTTCATGGATTCTAACCGAGACAATACAGAAAAGGACATATGACGAAAAAACTGTTTTCAGAAGATGATGATGGGGTATAATTATGCATATTTTAGCAAACAAATACGAAGAGCCAAATGACGAAAAATTGATCAAACTTCTTACAGAAAAATCTACAATCAAGATACTTTCATTGTTGCAAGATGAACCAAAATTAATCTCAGAGATAGTTCAGAAATGTGATTTTTCTATCAATTTGCTATGTCGTAAAATTGATGCGTTAGACGGATTTCATCTATTGTATGTCTCAGGAGAATTAGACAAAAACGGAAAAAGAGAATTTTATTATCAAAGCAAGATAAAATCATTTTATTTGAAATTTGCAGATGGAGAAACCCGTCTGAAAATTGTTTACAACAGTGCCATCCCCCAAAAAATAAACAATGAAAATAGTCATTTAACCAATCAAAGGTCAAGTACATCCAAAATAAAGCAGGTAGTTAATCCTTGATAAAAGAAACAAAGAACAAAGACATTAACGTCAAGAACAATTCAGACGATACTGCTGTTACATCTGATTCACCATTGCATTCTGAGGCGATTAAAGAAAACTTGGATAATGTAAACATGGAAGCATGGTATTACATATATCAGAACTATGTAAATCCAGGCTTGAAGAAAAAAATAAACTAATTTTTTGAAATTAATCATCATCTCATCATTGTTTCCACGTGGGTATGTTTTAAAACACCTTAACTATATCCCCAGCACGACATGTATGGGGATATAGTTAAGGTGTTAAATTGTACACCCACGTGTAAGTCATTTTTTTGGAGAGAGAAGTTCTAGAATATTAAACACAAAAAGATAACTCCATAGATAAGAGGGAATACCATTCAAAATATCAAATGAACGAAGAGTTCACAAAACTACCCGAAGGCCTGCCTCAACCAATTGATGATGGGGCATCTAATCATCTTTTGGGAATGACAATACCTCATATGGTATTACCATCTACAAAAGATTCTGCACTGGATATTTCAAAAATTTGTTCTCGCTACAAAGTTCTGTATTTCTTTCCAATGATTGCCGTTCCGGGGGAGGCCGTACCGTCATCAGGATGGAATGACATTCCAGGTGCGCGAGGATGCACTCTTCAGAATATTTCAATGAGCAAACACAATGATGATTTGCAAAGATACGATGCAGCATCAATCGGAATTTCAACTCAGTCAATCGACGAACTAACAAAGGTGTCATCCCTTAGAAAGTTTTTACAACCATTAGTTTCTGATAGTAATTTGGAATTTCAAGAAAAACTCAACATCCCCACATTCCAATTTGAAAGTAAGACAATGTACAAGCGACTCACGTTGATTGTGAGGGAATCCAAGATCGTCAAGATGTTTTACCCGATTTTTCCTCCTGACAAACATATTTTTGAGATTTTGGAATGGTTAGGAAATAATTCTATCAAGCGTTGATATCGATTTAGGGTTAATTTTTTAGAACTTTAATAGCATGTATAGTAATAATTTAAGACCCACGTGGAACAAAAAATTATATCAAAATAGAAAAGGTCAGGAGAAATATCATATATTACAATTAAAACAATTCAACATATTTTATGTAGTCTTGGCACCTATTACGAATGGTCACTGCAGATATTCCCACAACTTTTGAAATCTTTTGCTGGGATAAATTTACACCTGTTTTGACACTTGCAATGTATATGACGGTCGCTGCAACAGCATTAGGTCTTTTTCCTGCAGTTGGTTTTCTCTCTTTTAGAGTGTCAAAAATGTGTATTGCCTCTCGTTTTGTATTCTCAGGTATTTCTAAATTATTTGCAATTTTTACAATACATTTGATTGAATCTGGTACAGATACAGCAAGTCGGAGATTTTGAAACAGCATTCTATAGTTTTTTGCAATGGATCTTCTAGGCTCTTGAAGCTTTTTTGAAATATATATGATTGTCCGTGTGGTATCCATCTCCCTGCATGCTACATACACACATGCCCCAACTACGCCTTTGATGCTTCTGCCACGGATCAATTGGGCTCTAGCAGCTTTTCTATAAAGATATGCAGCTCGTTCCATAAGGGCATCAGACAGAGATAATTTTTGTTTTAATTTTTCCATTTCAGATAAGGCCATCCTTAGATTGCGTTCAGCGGAATTTTTTGCTTGACTTCTTGCATCCCATAGTCGCATTCTTCTTATTTCCTGCCTCATTTTGTATTCTATGGGTCTTCCTTTGGAATCATTATTGAATTTGTCAATAACTGTTGCCAGCCCCATGTCATGTAACCTGAGATTTGATCTATTGCCAACATGAGAATGATCTGTACCATGTGTAAACATATTGTCATCTCTTACATCGTATGAAATCTTGTCTTGTAAAACCACTCCGCAGTTTTGACAGATCATTTCCCCTTTTTCAGAATCGATAATTGTAGTGCCATCCGTACACGAAGAATTTCTCTTTTTCTGAGAATCAATCTCTTGAACTATAGGTAGATTAATTTCTCTTAGTTAGCCCTGGCATTATTTTATGTCCTGTGATAGACGTATAGATATTCACACTGCACGAAAAGAACGCATAGTAAATCGTTCAGATAATCAAGAATTTCTAAATATTTTTTTAATTATGGTGAAGGTAACCTAATGTACCCTGTTATCGAAATGTATATTGTGCATGTGTGGAAATGTGCAGGGTGCTACAAGACTATTCTATTAGATGACAGTATCAAGGCAGCAACCTGTTCTGATTGTGATACGGTTATGTTTATGATTCTGTGATTTCTCTAAGCACCTCTCGTTGAACAGATGTTTGTTTTCTGGAAGGGGGTATTTTTATTTCAGTTTAACAAAATTGCATGCAAGGAGTGAGCGATTAGCAGTTCATAGAACTGCCGGAAATTACAAATATCCTTCGATTGCCCTCACTCCTTGAACTCTTGATTATCCAAAATACTCCAATCTGAACAAACGTTAACTTTTCAGTCAGTCCATGTTTTATTTGAGTTTTGTATGACTGAAATATAATGGTAGTAACAGTATGGCTATGTCGTGAGTGCAATTTTGAATTGGTTGTGGACACACATATTTCAGTTGCAGTTTGTCCTAATTGTAACAAAGTAATGGAATGACCCCTGACTTATCAGAGATATTTTTCATTAGTTTAAAATCGATTTTTGTTTGAGCCGGCCGGCGGGACAAAATAACACAATCTAAAAACTAGGACTAGAAAACAAGAACATGTTAGTTTTTCAGAATAAAATCCTGAGTAGATATTTTATCTGTTAACATGATTCTTTTTATTACAGTTTAACGTAGTTAATAGCTAGATGAGTCAATTAAAAAGCAGTTTCAAATATCAAAAATATCAGAAAATATATGAAGAACTTCTAAAGGAACCAAAAATACGATTCGTAGGTTTTGTTGATTATATGGGTAATCTACTCATAGGTGGTTTTAGGAAAGAAGTAACTCCTCTGAAAGAAGAGTCTGAGAGACATAAAATATTCTTAGAAGTAGCTCTAAGAGTGAAAACAAGAGAAGATTTTGACTATAATGTAGGACCAGTCAAATATGCTGCTTCAAGGAGAAGCAAAATAGTCATGATGACGTTTCCACTCAAAAATAAAATCCTCTTGGTATCTAGTGAACCAGATGTTGAGATTGACACTATGGCAAAAAAGATCATCACAATTTGTGGAATTTAATCACTTGTTTTCATAATTTCATCTAAGGTTGAGACATAATCTTGTATAAAATTATGAAATAATTTCTGAACTTTAGTAGAGTCTATTTTGTATTGAAAAAAACAAATTTTATGGTATGCAAGAAATGCCATCTATAGTATTTTCTATAATTACAGTTTCTTCTGAATGCACAAGTTCGTAACAACCTGGATATTAGGATCTTCTTCCCATGTGGTTGTCGTTGTTTTTCTCATAATTCTTTCAATCATAAATGTTACCTGGGCACTTTCTGAAGTAGATAATATTTGTGGCATTGGTTCTCAATTACATCTTCGTCCGTTTCGACTGTAACACTAACGGGTTGTACTAATGGTTCTACAGTGGGAATTTCATCTTCTATACGACTATCTTCAATTAGTTCTAGATGTCCCTTTTCCCTCACAGTGAAAGATATGCAAGTACCAAAGTAATTGTCATCCCTGTTGTGATTCCATATGAAATCATGACTGCTTCGGCCATGTTTATTTTACGATATTTAAATCAATAAGCATAATGATTGAAAACCAAACAATTTTTTAATTTACTATAATTTATATTTATAGATTTTAATAATTCAAACTATTAAGTGTAAATATAATAAAATGCATAAAAAATTAATGAAGGACAGAAACATTCAGTTCTCTCTGATTTTGATTATTGCCATAGCAATAACTTCCATAGTTACTTCACAAGTGTTTGCACAGCAGATCACAGATGGCATGGATGCATACGTACAAGGAGAATCTGGCATTTACACAGGAAATCCAAATGAGTGTTGGTATGATGATGGAACAGGAAGCATGCTCCCATGCAGAATAGATTCTGGTGATACTGCTTGGCTTCTTATCGCAACTTCTCTTGTATTATTCATGACTCCTGGTGTGGCATTCTTCTACGCTGGATTGACCAGATCAAAGAATACTGTCAACACATTGGGTATGACATTCATAATCATAGGACTTATTTCAGTTCAATGGGTTGTATGGGGTTACAGTTTGGCATTTGGACCAATCGATAACGATGCAAACTTGTTCATGGGAAGTCTGGATTATATTGGATTCAACCAAGTGTCGCACTTTGCCCCACTAGGCAGTCCAGGTCCATGTACTGATACATGGTCAGCTGCCTATCAAATGCAAGTATTTTCTGAAGATATGATATGCAGTGTAGACTGGCCTGGAACAGTCCCACACATATTGTTTGCAAATTTCCAAGGAACATTTGCAATAATTACACCTGCTCTAATCATTGGTGGCTTGGTAGGCAGAATGAAATTTAGCGCACTGATAATATTCGTTCTATTATGGGCTACTCTGGTCTATGACCCTGTAGCACATTGGGTGTGGGGTGGAGGATATATTGGTGGAGGTTATCTTGATCTAGTTCCAGAATTGTCACCTACATATGCACTTGATTTTGCTGGGGGCACTGTTGTCCATATTACCTCTGGATTTGCTGCACTTGCAGTAGCAATGATACTTGGAAGGCGACTAGGATATGGTAAAGTTCCTATGGAAGCACATAATATTCCAATGGTTCTGCTTGGTGCATCAATTCTTTGGTTCGGGTGGTTCGGATTCAATGCAGGCAGCGAGGTTATGGCAGATGGCATCGCGGCAAGTGCTTGGAGTGTCACCAACATCTCAGCAGGGATGGCATCTGTGACCTGGATGCTAGTTTCTTGGGCCCATACAGGAAAACCAAGTATTGTGGGTGCTGCAACAGGAGCAGTGGCAGGTTTGGTAGCTATCACTCCTGCATCAGGATGGGTAGGTCCCATGGCTGCTATAATCATAGGAATCGTAGCAGGAATGGTTTGTTATGGTGCAGTAGCATTCAAGAATTCACGTAAATTGGATGATGCACTTGATGTATGGGGAGTTCACGGAATTGGCGGTCTTACTGGCGCAATTTTGGTGGGAACATTTGCTAGTCCCCATATATGGGATACAGGTGACGGAATTGGTGCATGGACAGGCACACCAGAAGGTTTGGAACAACAGGCAATCAATATTATTGCTGCAGTAATTGTGGCAGGCTATGCATTCGGTGTAACAATTTCATTATTGGGCATAATGTCAAAATTATGGCCAGGTGGAATTAGAGTAGATCCAAAAGATGAGGATATAGGATTGGATGTATCACAACATGGAGAAAGAGCATACACAGGTAAAGAAATTTAATTTTTTCTAAATTATATTACAACAAATTATTTGTAGTCATTTTTACTGATTTTTCATTTCAGCATGTTTTTTTACACGTGGGTGTGATAATCCCCCCCTTAACTATATCCCCATACATGTCGTGCTGGGGATATAGTTAGGGAAGTAAAAATTGCACCCACGTGGAAATTAAAAAAACTAAGATCTCAATAACATTTGTAAATAATCACACAAAGATACTTGTCAGATACATTACAAGCATCCCAGCTGCGATTCCAGAAACAATGGATGCACTTGAAAGACCATTCTCATTTTCATCCTGAAGCCATTTCATTATAATTACAATAACCTGAAAGATGGCGCCTGCCCCAATTGACAAAAAGATGACTGCGGAAAACGGTGAATACATGAATCCTCCAAGCCATGCGCCAAAAATTGCAGGAGCTCCTGCTATCATTCCCATTGCTACAAGTTTTCCAATTACTGACTTTTTTTCTTTAGCCAAAGGTGCTGCAATGGCAAGGCCTTCAGTGGTGTTGTGCAATGCAAATCCCACAATAAGAAAAGTACTCAGGGCCACTTGTCCAAGACCAATTGCTGCTCCAATTGCAAGACCTTCCCCAAAATTGTGCAGCCCAATACCTATTGAGATCATAAGTGCTATGGCTACAGGTTTTGCATATGGAGAATCCTTTACTCTTTGGATTAGTTTTTCACCAGAATAATACAGTCCCAAAAATGACAGTATCGTAACTGTTGCAATCAACAATACTCCGTTGAAACTGTCTGCAAGATTCTCTGCAGATGCCTCCAAAGCCTCTTCTATAGAATCAATGCCTAAGAACAGCAATAGACCCACCGTTAATGCCATAAAGAAATGGTACTTGTTTTTGCTCAGTCTCCTGATGAAAGGAAGCCACATCAGTCCAATCATTACTGGAATTATTCCCACATAGGTTCCAATTATCGCAAAGAATCCAATCAGTTCTAAACTGGGTTGCAGTCTTGGTGCTGCAGCCTCTACCTCTTTTTCAAATCTTGTCCCATCCTCGATCGTGATTCCTATTCTGTATGGTTCTGCCTCGTTCCATGCAAATGGAATTCTTACAAGCGCAGTCTCATATCTTTCCAAGAATCTGTCAGGTTCTACTGCTGCAGGCTGTATTCTGTCATTGATGTCTGCCATTACAACTTCAACAGGAATCGGTCCTGTGTTTCTGACAGTTGCATGTATTTCAGAATCTACAAAATCAATCATCTCTATTGTTATCTCTGGCAGTGGCACTCCAAGATCCAGAAGATCAGAACCAGGTCC
>Ga0224507_10000276_pt1 | contig 20881 bp, 22 predicted proteins | sample SF_Jan12_sed_USG_3_FD_170159 | JGI IMG/M metagenome (GOLD analysis project Ga0224507, IMG submission 170159) | Sediment microbial communities from San Francisco Bay, California, United States - SF_Jan12_sed_USGS_13 | ecosystem: Environmental > Aquatic > Marine > Sediment | place: USA... | reverse complement strand
AGGCTTTTGAGTGGGCGGCTTAAATTAGGTGTCCACTTTTTCGAGGAAAGATCATTCCATGGAATATGTTCATTCCGGCAACAATTAAAAAAGCTTTGCGTTAAGATACGCTTAGTAGGGTAGGTGGCTCAAAGCCAATTCAATTCCAACATCTTGAAGCAAGTATTTGGAGAAATCTGCCAACTGCAATTCCTGAAGTATCTACTCATATTGCCTGTGCTAACCTCAACCAAAAAGCAAAACTTTTTACACCCTCTGAGGCCAGATTTTCAAAAATAAAGATTTGACCCCTTCTCGACCACACATTGGGCAAGTTGGTTGCAGCGGATAAAGTTTCGCTGCAACCGACTGTACATCATGTCATTCTTTTTAATTTGCACATGACCTTATGGATTGGTTAATTTAAAATACTTCCTTCTTGCGTGACTTCTGTGATTATATCATCAAATCGGTAAAACATTTTTTGTACACTGTTCTTCTGGTCCTCTCCTGTTTTGATTAATATTAATTTTAAAATTTCATCAAAGATCATTTGTAATCACCTGTCTCGCCAATCATATGTCATTGCGTAATAAATTCTTTGCAGGGAATAATTATAAATTTTTTCTGCAATAGATATCAAAGTAGGAATTGGATTCCAACAAGCCACCAATCATTGCTATCACCCCAGCGGTACTCGATACCGCCTTTTATGTTATTTCCCTTAAGATTATATTGCAGGCCCACAGTGTAATTATCTATGTTACTGCCGTCATCCGGATCCTCAAGGCTGTACTTCAAGGTCCCGATAATTTTTTGATACCGAAGCCCGCACTCGGCGAAGGCTGTGTTGCCGTTGAACTTTGAATTATCCCAATCATACCAGGCACCGTTGACTGTGAGGTGGAACATATCGTTGAGTTTGAATCCGGACTGAAAGTCCAACACCCATGCCTCATTATCCTTGGGTAATGCGGGATTGACCAAGGTGGCTTTATTTTGATAGTCGAAACCTCCGCCGACGTAAAGATAGGATTTGTCGCTGATTGAGTCCTGAGCGTAGAACCAGCCAGTCGGAACATCCCCGATCACAGCCACGTCAACGCGACCGGTGAAGCGAAGGTCGGCATCGGAGTTCTTATCGTCATTATCATAGCCATCAAATATCCCAACTCGATAGGCAACACGTTTAGCAAAACTTCCCTGGAAAGAAATTCCTATATCGCGCCAAGTGAAATCATTGACGAATTTGATAGTTTCAGAGTTATAATCTATTCCGAGAAGGCTCGCTGCCGAGGATCGGTTCTCGAAGGAGAACGGTAGGAGTATAAGCCCTCCCTTCACCCAATGATTGCTGCCAAAAAGTTGCACGTCCACCCAGACGTCCTGGATGTCTAAGTCGGCATCGACACCATCCTTCCCGGCGTTGGGGTAGTCTGTCTCAGCAAATACCTTGACACCCTCCATTATCTGACCGTTTAAAATGATACGCGCTCGACGGATATAGAAATCATGCTCGTCCTTAGCATCCTCCATGAAGGAGTAATGAACCTGTCCCAGAAAATCGAGTTTCATCCAGCTATTCTCTCCAAAATCCCATTTAGGACCAGCAAATGCCGGGATCGATGATAAAGCTACAAATGTGAGCAGGGCGGCTATTGCCAGTAACGTCGTTTTCCTCATTTTCTACCTCCTTTTTTTGATTTGTTTATCCTGAAAATATCATTGAACTTATAAACGTCTCCTAACAAAAAAAGCCGGACCACCTCGTTAAAAGCAGCCCGGCTATCTCTTGAGACCCATTGCTTTCTGTACTTGTTTCTCAGCAGGTTTGGCTTTTTCTCAGTTCAAATCATATTTTCCTATTATTTTTATTATAGGAAATAGAGAATTTAAAAATCCATGCGGTATTATGCCGCACTTGACGGGGTGGTTCATCATTGAGACTTACTTCCAGCGGCAGCATCTGATTTTGTTTACTACACCTTATTTAGAGATGTATCGTAATAACCTTCAGGCCTGCAAAATAAAAACCCCCAACCGAAACGGTTGAGGGTAGACTGAAGGTTATAGCAGATAACCTCAAGTTGAGAAAAGTTGTCATTTGATTGAGGTTTGTACTGGCAATATAGGAGGCCGTAGGATTCGAATCTAGGAGTTACCTTTTAATTAACTGGAATAATTAACTTGTATTTTCTCTGGGAATACATTGGTGATACATGGTCTTCCTCCTTAGTTAAATTGGAGATCATCTACTTCTTCGTCATTTTTTCGATCAGTTTGTTCGCTAGCTTGCTGCCGAACTCAACCCGGTCGAACTGTTCCCAGGTCTTCGCCGTCCAGTTAATCCTGATCACCGTTTCTCCCAAGAGAACGACGAACGCTCTCGACCCGTTCTTGAGATCAAACACGTACGCTTTGTCACCGACAGCCGGGACCTCTTCGAGTGTGCCTTCCACCGCGTACTGCTTGTGAACTTCATACTCTTTCTCGCCAAAGTCGACATAGGCGAAGAATCCGATCTTTGAGTACTCTTTTCCCGGAACAGTGAATCCAGCAGCAGGTCGACCTTTCTTCGACGAGGCACTCGCCTCGGGAAAGTACTGCATTTTCTCTCCGGTGATCACACTGACATCATCCGCCGTGATAACGTCCTGCATCCGCCAACCCTTCTCAAGCGTGATCGCTTGCGCCGCCGCCTGATTGATGCCGGCCACGAAAAGCATCGTAGCCATTGCCACCAAAACCAGTACCGAAAACGTCATCCCGTGCCTCATCGCTGTCCTCCTTTTGAATTTTCTTTTTATTGACCTAAAAGCATTCATAGGAAATATTTTTGACTATATTTTTATATAACCCACGATGTGGTATAAAGGTCAAGTGAAAAACATAGATGCCAGTTGGTAATCTTAATGAGACTGATATAGTCATAAATGAAGATTTATCGTAATAACCTTCAGGTCTGCAAAATAACCCCCCTGCAGATTAATCGGCAGGGGGGGTTATTGTCCTGGGAGTGAAGAAGAGTGTTGGGAATTTTTTGCTGATATGGGAGCCACCTCAACACACTGTCCCATTGTTGCACATTTGTTGCTTATCAACAAAAAAGGACTCAAGCAGTATTGCCTAAGTCCTTGATTTAATTGGTCGGGACGAGAAGATTTGAACTTCCGACCCCCTGAACCCCATTCAGGTGCGCTACCAGACTGCGCTACGTCCCGACCTTGATTCCAAGCGATTCTCTCAAGCATTGCTGAATAACAGAAGATCAGTAACGAAGTGACTTCAATGCCAGGAGCTGCTGGATTTTCTGTAAATCTTTTTTAATTTCCGCCAGCCGATTATCAGGCTTTTTTGATGATTCCCTGTTTTTTTTCACCACCGGGCTTTCAGCCTTTACGCCCTTCCTGATAAGCTTTCTGGCACCGGATATTGTATACCCTTCACTATGAAGCAAAGTCTTGATCAGCAGAAGGTACTCAACATCCCTTCTCCGATAAAGGCGCTGATTGGATTTTGCCCGGCGGGGTTTTATAACAGTAAACTCAGATTCCCAGTACCGAAGTACATGCGGATCAACACCAACCAGGTCACTGACCTCGCCAATCCGGAAATAGACTTTTTCCGGTATACTTGAACTCCCGGAAATCTGCTGGTTCACATTATTTATTCAAACGTTCTCTTAACTGTTTGCTTGGACGAAATGAAACCATTTTTCGCTTGGTTATCGTCATGGGGTCACCGGTCCTCGGATTACGGCCCCTGCGTGGTGACTTGTCCCTGACCGTCAAGGTCCCGAACTGGACGAGTTTAATGGATTCACCATCATTCAGGGTATCCTTTAATACAGAAAATACCGTATCGACTATTTCAGAACTGTTCCGCTGAGAAATTCCCAGCTTTTCATTAACTGAAGTTGCCAGTTCCTTACGCGTCAAATTTTTCATCTCAATTACTCCTGTCCTTCACGATAACGTCCACCGAAACGAGACATAAGCGAACTTACAATTTTATTGTGAAGGATGTCAACTGTTTCATCATCAAGAGTTTTGTCAGCGGACCGGTAAGTAATGGAAAGCGCCACACTCTTCATTCCTTGTTCAATAGGTTTGCCCCGATACACATCAAAAAGATCTGCATTCTCAACAATACTCTCGTCACTATCAAGAATTGCCTGCAGAAGCTCACCTGCACCAACTGTTTCCGGAAGGACCAGCGCAATATCTCTATTCACGGAAGGATACCTGGGCAGGGTTTTGAAAGATTTGCCTTTTCTGGGCAGATCATTTAATGTTGATAAATCCATCTCAAAAAAATAGACGTCCTGCTTAACACCAAATCCCCTGGCGGTGCTTTCCTTTATTTTGCCGATTAATCCTATCTTGTTGTTTCCGTCAACAATCTCCACGGAAAAACCATTCTGGCAGTAGGGCTGCGATTGTTCAGGCACAGGCCTGAAAAAAATCTCCCCTGAGTTTCCGATGATCCCCAGTTGTTCAATTATTGACTGGGCAATGCCCTTCAGATCAAAAATATCGGCCTGACTACCGGAAAAATAAAGCGGTGTGGCATCAGGATATCTATTACCGCTCATCACGGCACAGAGCTGGAATCTTTCCTCGGGCTGGATACTTTCCTGATACTGAATAAATATTTTTCCTATCTCAAACAGGCTGATATCGGTTTTCTGGTGATTAAGGTTATGCCTGACATTTTCCAACATCCCCGGAAGAATCATGCTGCGCATAACGGACTGATCTTCGGTCAACGGGTTCAACAACATTGTAACCTTCCGCCGGTCGTCATCATCCGTCAGTCCAAGAATATCCGCGTGCTTTTCCGAGGCAAAGCTGTAATTGATAGCCTCAGTAAACCCGCGGGAAGTGCATATTGACAGAATCTCCTGCCGCAGGGAACGCAAACTGTCGCGCTGCGGATAATCCATGCTTATTTTCGGCAAAGTAGTAGGAATATCGTTATATCCGACGAGTCTGGCGATTTCCTCAACCAGGTCTATTTCTCGTTCTATATCAACGCGAAAGCTCGGTACCGTTATATTCAGAATATCATTATCAGCCGGCTCCACACCGAACTCGATATTGCGAAGATATTCAGCTACCTGGTTGCTCGATAAATCCATGCCCAGCAGTTCACAGACTCTTTGTACACGTAAGATCAATACCAGCGTATCCTTACGGCCCGGGTATTTATCAATTCCGTCAGCTTCCAGCCGGGCGCCGGCAAATTCTACCATCAGATTAACAGCCCTCTGCATGGCAATGTCTACCCCGTCAGGATCAACTCCTCTTTCAAAACGATACGACGCTTCGGAGGAAATATTCAATTTCCGGGCAGTTTTGCGAATACTGACAGGATTAAATGAAGCCGACTCCAGAAGGATTTCAGTTGTATCCCTTGTTACCTCCGAATCAAGACCGCCCATGATTCCGGCAACTGCTACCGGGTGTTCACCATCGCAGATCATCAGCATGTCTGAATCAAGAGAGCGTTCATTGCCGTCCAGGGTTGTGAATTTTTCATCTCCCGGTGATGGACAGCGTACGACAATTCTCCTCCCGGACAGTTTGCTGAAATCAAAAGCATGCAGAGGTTGTCCTGTTTCAAGCATGACAAAGTTGGTAATATCAACAATATTGTTTATAGGACGCATGCCCACAGCAAGAAGAGTCTGCTGCATCCACAGGGGAGATGGGCCTATTGTCACACCGGTTAATTTGCGGGCCGCATAACGGGGACAGAGTTCCGGCTCTTCAATTTCAACCCTGTAATCACAACCGGTGCCATCCAGAACTGGAAGGTCCTCACGCTTCACCGGTTTAACAAGCCTGTTTCCGGTAAATCCGGAAACCTCGCGGGCTATGCCGATAACACTCGTGCAATCCGGTCGGTTGGGCGTCAGATCTATCTCGATCATGACGTCATCAAGGCCCAGGGCTTCTATAAGCCCTACACCGGACTCTACATCTTTTTCTATTTCAAGGATGCCGCCGTGATCATCACTTAATCCGAGTTCATCCTCAGCGCACAGCATACCGTACGATTCCTGGCCCCGCACTTTGGCTTTTTTAATTTTCATGCCGTTTGGCAGGGTCACTCCCGGCCTGGCAATTGCTGTTATGAGACCCTCCCTGGCGTTCGGCGCGCCACAGACCACGGAGACAATCTCATCACCGACTTCAACATCACACAGGGTCAGCCGATCTGCATCAGGGTGTTTCCTGACTTTGATAATCTTAGCCGTTAGAATTCCCTCAAGACCGCTGGACATGTCCTTGACAGCGTCAACTTCAAGGCCGAGCATGGTCAATTTGTCAGCAAGCCTGTCAGGTGTCAATCCATCAATGGAGACATATTTTTCAAGCCATTTGAGGGTAAATTTCATAAAGCGTTATCCTGTATCAATAAGGGAAACTATAATTTCAACACTTCAGTTTATTCAGTGACGAAGCAATGTCCAGATGCCCATGATTATAAATCCAAGACCGGCAGCAATCCGCAGTTGTTTTTCATTGAAATATTCTGATATGAGACAGCCGGCATATACGCCGATTGCTGAAGCAACAATAAGAGCCAGGGATGCTCCTATAAAAATACTTAATTTATTTGCCTCCCTGTCCGATGCAAAAAGGACGCATGCAAGCTGTGTCTTATCCCCCAGCTCTGCAAGAAACACTGCGAGGAAAACGGGAAGCAGAACTTTCAAATCCATTAAAACTGTGCCAGAAACCTCAAATCGTTCTCGTAAAACAGGCGAATATCATCAATACCGTACTTCAGCATGGCGATTCGTTCAACTCCCAGTCCGAATGCAAAACCGCTGAATATATCTGGATCGTAACCGACCATTTTCAAAACCTCAGGGTCAATAAGCCCGGCCCCGAGAATTTCCAGCCATCCGGTACGCTTGCATACTCGACAACCCGAACCGCCGCAAATGACACAGGCGATGTCTACCTCGGCGCTGGGCTCGGTGAAAGGGAAGAAGCTCGGTCGGAAGCGAAGGGCAATATCATCTTTGAAGATCCGCTGCATAAAGCTGGTTAACACTCCCTTCAGGTCGGCAAATGAGACCTCGCGGTCAACCAGAAATCCTTCGACCTGATGAAACATCGGCGTATGTGTAATATCCGAATCACAGCGGTAGACTTTCCCGGGCGCTATATACCGTAGGGGAGGATCACAATTTTCCATGATCCTGGCCTGCATGGGTGACGTGTGCGTCCTCAGCAGAATTGAGTCGGCAATATAGAAGGTATCATGCATATCCCTTGCAGGATGATGCTCTGGAATATTAAGAGCAGCGAAGTTGTAATAATCCAACTCAACATCAGGTCCTTCAGCAACCGCAAAGCCCATTCCTTCGAATACGCTGCAGATCTCCTCCATTACCAGGGTAACAGGGTGCAGTTTGCCGAACGGGAGTCTTCGTCCGGGCAAGCTTAAATCTAGCTGGGGGTGTTGTGCAACCGCAGCCAAAGAGAACTTTTTGACCTTTTGTTCAAAAAGTTCTTCTACCTGTTTCTTTATCTCATTGGCGCGTTGACCAAGACGTGGCCGGTCCTCTTTAGAAACCTGTCCCAACTGTCTCATGACAGTTGAAAGCAATCCTTTCCGGCTGAGGTACTTGACGCGAAATGGCTCAAGCCCGGATTCATTGGACACCTGTTCGAGTTCGGCAGTCGCTTCCTGCTCCAGCCTCTTGAGTGCTTCTTCCATTAAACTGCTCAGGAAGAAGCTGATCCGGTGGTCTTGACTACTTCGCCAAAGGCGTTGGGATCTACAATGGCCAGGTTTGATAAAACCTTGCGATCAAGTTCAATATTAGCATTTTTCAGGCCATTGATAAGACGGCTGTAGCTGGTACCGTTCAACTTGGCTGCTGCGGCAATCCTTGCAATCCATAGGCGGCGGAAATTGCGTTTTTTAGTCCGGCGGTCGCGGTAGGCAAAACACAAGGCGCGATCAACAGCTTCGGTCGCCGTCCTGAATAAACGATGTTTACCGCCACGGTATCCCTTGGCCATTTTTAACACTTTGTTTCTTCTACGGCGTGCTTTAAATCCGCGTGTTACACGAGGCATTGTTCTACTCCAATTAAATAACTAATAAATATATCAATATGATAAGGAATTGTTTTTTAAATACTTTTTATAAATACGGCAGCATTCTCCTTACTGATTTACAATCGGATTCGGCAACCAAATCCGATTGGCGCAGGCCACGTTTGCGTTTGGTCGATTTCTTGGTCAGAATGTGGCTGCTGTATGCCTTGTTTCTTTTAATTTTTCCGGAGCCGGTTGCTTTAAAGCGTTTGGCTGCTCCCCTGTTTGTTTTTACCTTTGGCATTTTGGGCCTCCTTTCTTTACACAGACAGTAATCTGCCTGGAACTAAAAAAATAAATATATATATCAAAAACGGTTGTTATGGTTTCGGACCGACAAACATTACAAGCTGACGTCCTTCCATCATCGGTTCCTGTAAAATCACACAGTCGTCTCTTAATTCATCGGCAATCTTGTTCAGGGCAGTGAGACCGATTGACTGTGCATAGACAATCTCTCTTCCCCGGAATCTCATTGTCACTTTAACTTTGTTTTTCTGGCTGAGAAACTTTTTAATCTTTCTTATTTTGAAGTTGAGATCATGCTCCTCTGTCTTCGGACGGAACTTGATTTCCTTCGTTTCAATAACCGTTTGTTTTTTCTTCGCTTCTTTCTGTTTTTTACTCAGCTCATACCGGTACTTGTCAAAATCCATAATCCTGCAGACAGGGGGATCGGCTGAATTTGCAACCTCAACCAGATCCATATCCTGATCATAGGCTTTATTCAATGCTTCTGCTACTGGTAAAATGCCCAGCTGCTCTCCATCAAGATCAATCAGTCGAACTTCGGGTACTGTAATTTCTTCATTAACCCTGGCCTTAATATCCTGCTTAGGCGGTGCCTTCTTGCCTCTTTTCTTAATGTCCGTTCCTCCTTTTCTGGATTCTTTTTGCCGGGTTGCAATTAATTGCTTAAGCCCGTCTCTTCCTGACATTCCCTGCTGACCATTTCTGCAAACTCCTGAGGAGTCATGGGCGGCAGGTTCTCACCGTTTCTTTTGCGAATCGTGATAGTCCCATCTTCTTTTTCACGTTCCCCTATAATAATCATATAAGGGATTTTCATAAGTTGGGCTTCTCGAATCTTATAATTCAGCTTCTCGTTACGGAGATCCTTTTCAATTCTGATGTTCAGTTTTCTCAGACGGTCATAAACAGCCTCGCTGTAATGATACTGGTCATCGGTTATATTCAGGATTCTCGCCTGCTCAGGAGCCATCCACAGGGGGAAGGCCCCTGCATAATGCTCTATCAGCACGCCGACAAACCGTTCAAGGGACCCCATAAGTGCGCGATGGATCATTATCGGCTGATGTTCCTGACCATCGTCACCGGTATAGCTCATTTCAAAGCGCTCGGGCAGGTTAAAATCAACCTGGATGGTTGAACACTGCCAGGACCTTCCCAACTGATCCTTTATTTTAATATCGATTTTCGGACCGTAAAAAACACCTTCACCGGGATCGAGTTCGTAATCAAGTCCTTTTTTCACCAGAGCCTGCTTTAAGGCTTCTGTTGCAGCTTCCCAGTGATCATCGCTGCCGACATGCTTCTCAGGGCGGGTCGACAGGTATATATCATACTGATCGAAACCGAAAGTTTTCAGTATAAGCAGATTCAGATCAATAATATTGAAAATTTCATCTTCCAGCTGGTCCGGACGGCAGAAAATATGCGCATCATCCTGGGTAAAGCCGCGTACACGAAGCAAACCGTGCAGGGCACCCGTCCTTTCGTAGCGATAGACCGTCCCGAGTTCGCACCAGCGGATTGGAAATTCACGATAGCTGTGCTTATTGCTCTGGTAGATACCAATATGAAAGGGACAATTCATCGGCTTAAGCTGGTACTTTACTTCGTCAATCTCCATCCCGGAATACATATTTTCCCCATAAAAATCCAGGTGGCCACTGGTCTTCCAGAGGTCCTGGCGGGCAATATGGGGGGTATAGAGCAACTCGTATCCGTGCCGGTAATGCTCGTCTTTCCAGTAGTCCTCGATCAATTTACGCAGCAGAGCGCCGCGGGGTTGCCAGAGGATAAGCCCGGGTCCGATCTGGTCCTGGATGGTAAAAAGAGCAAGTTCTTTACCCAGTCGGCGATGATCTCTTTTCTTGGCTTCCTCAAGCTGCGCAAGGTATTTTTTCAGATCTTTCTTGTCATAAAATGCTGTGCCATACAACCGCTGCAGCATCGCGTTTTTCTCATCACCTCGCCAGTAGGAACCTGCGACGCGCAGCATTTTAAAAGCCTTGAGCCATGAGCTGTCAGGAAGGTGCGGACCGCGACACAGGTCGACAAAATCTCCCTGCTGATAGAGGCTGACAGTATCCGCTTCAATCTCTTTCAGCAATTCGACCTTGTATTTTTCACCCTGCCTTTCGAAAAATTCGATGGCATCTCTGACCGGCATTTCTTTCCTCTCAAAAGGAAGACGGCCTGTCACGATATCAGCCATTTTATTCTCAATTTTCTCAAAATCGTCCGGGGTAAACGGCTCATCCCTGTCAAAATCGTAGTAAAAGCCGTTTTCAATAGAAGGTCCGATCGCTACTTTGATATCACTGCCGAACAGCTGACGGACAGCAAGAGCCATTATATGGGCTGCACTGTGACGAAGGATATCAAGTCCTTCATCGGAATCAATAGCCACCGGTTCCAAAACAGAGTCTATAACAAGCGGTACAGAAAGGTCTACCGCCACTCCGTTATTTTTTACCGCAACAGTCTTTTTCCTGATTTTGCTGGATACGAGTTCCTTCAGGGCTTCGCCCGCAGTAATGCCCTTTTCAAAGGTCTGACTGGTACCGTCCGGTATTGTGACTGATATGTTGCCCATAATTTTTATTCAAAAAATAAAGGCTAAAGGGCAGACGGCAGTACTCCCAAACCGCATGTCTTTAGCCTATGTATCTGGTAGGCGCGGGCGGGATTGAACCGCCGACATCTACCGCGTCAGGGTAGCGCTCTCCCACTGAGCTACGCGCCTTCAACCAACAAAATTGTAATGAAATTGCAATATTAATATAATTACTGCAAAAAACTTAAATTAATTACCAGCAAACCTGCTTCATGTCAAGAAAATAAGGTCCGAAAACAAGTATGCAAGAGCGTTGCGAAGGTCACAGCTATTATCCCTTGACCTGTTGTCGGCTTTCAATTGCACGAGCCAGCGTGTGTTCATCAGCATACTTGATATCCATCCCCATGGGAATGCCGCACGCAAGCCGGGTTAACTTGATGGAAAACCTGTCAAGCTGGTCCATGAGATACGAAGCCGTGGCCTCACCCGGTACCGTGGAACTTGTGGCAATCAGTACCTCTTCTATATCCTGATGGCGGATTCGATTCAACAGTTCCTTGACTTTAAGTTCCTGGGGACCGATTCCATCCATCGGCGACAGTACACCATGCAGAATATGATACACCCCTCTGTAAGCACCGGTTTTTTCGATAGACAGCAGATCTCCCGGTTCCTCGACGACGCATACAAACTTGTTGTTGCGTCTTATATCACCGCATATGCCGCAAGGGTCAGTTTCCGAAAATGCATAACAACTGCTGCAGAGCTGAATAGAGGTGTGCAGTGAGGCTAGATCCTCAGCCAGAACCTGTGCCTCGGATGCAGGGCGCCGTAATATATAGAGTGCAAGGCGGGTGGCCGTTTTACGTCCAATGCCGGGCAATTTGGAGAAATCGGTGATAAGCCGCTCCAGGGCGGGAGGTATAACCTGCATTGTACGGCTAAAAAAGACCCGGAATATTTATTCCGCCGGTCAACTTACCGAGTTCAGACTTGCCGATTTCTTTGGACTTTATCAGGCCGTCATTCACGGCAGAGGCAATAAGATCCTGGAGCAACTGCACGTCTTCAGGATTGACGACTTCCTTCTCAATGGTGATACCGATTAACTCGCTCCTGCCATTAAAGGTGGTGGTGACCATCCCTCCTCCGGCAGTCCCGGTTACCGATTTTTTGCCCAGCTCCTGCTGAATCTCCGCTAACTTTTGCTGAAATTGCTGCGCCTGTTTCAGCAGATCTCCCATGTTCATACCATCATTTCCTGTTTTCTGATTTATTGATCAGGATTTCTAACAATCATCAGGTTTTATTTCTTTCTCCGCTTTCCCTGCTTCCTCTATCGGTCCACGAAAACGGGGGCCAACGCGAATATCACCCACCTCTCCATTAAAAATATCAACAGCGGTCAGTACCAGGGAATCACTTGCCAGGGACTGCCGCTCCTGCTGAACTTTATTCCCGTTTGCAGGGTCAATATCGCATCCTCCCGAATCCGGAACATAAAACCTGATTCTGAAATTTTCCTGAAAAAAATCCAGGGCAAATTCAGTAAGCGGGGTTATGTTTTCCTTATTTCTCAACAACCTGCAATTTATCGAATTTTCATATTCTACGACAAGTTCCCCGTCCTTGAGACAGGCGCTTTTGGCCATTTGCAGCGCTGAGGCCATCCAGGGTTTCCGGTCCCTTACATATTCAACAAATTCATTCCAATGCTGACGAACTGTATGATTATATGATTCCTGGAGAGAATGTGGCGCCTCCTGCTCTTTAACTGCATTCCCTGCAAATGTATCATTGACCTCATTGGGGGGTATATCTTTCGAGATAGCACTCCCCTTGCTTTCACGGCCGCTTTGACTTTTGCTGCCAGCATCTTCTGCCGATGATTTTTCTACCTTTTTTTTATTCCCCCTGGCACGGTCGGAAGATTGGTTGCTGTTTCTTCCCGACGAATCATCAGATGTTTTTTTTTCTGATGCCGCAGGCTGCGGGTCGGCGATTGTTGAGCCGGACAACTCATTCATGACAGCATCAAGCCGCCCCAGGATTTCCGTTACAGGCACGATTTCACCGACCTGCACAGCCTTAATCAGAGCCATTTCGAAAGCATAGCGCGGCCGGGATGAGTAACCGGCTTTTTCCAGATTTTCCATCAGTACATTGAACATCAGGATAAGCGTCTGGGTGGAATATTTCTGTGCGTATACCTGCAGCTCTGCCAATTCCTCATCCGGCAGGTCAAGCAGCTGCTGTGGCCTGTTACTTATGCTGCAGATAACGAGAGCCCTGAACCAGGCAAGGAGATCGTTAATAAACCGTTTCAAATCAATACCGAAAGCATATGTACGATCAAGGACTTCGAGTGCCTCGGCGATATCCCCTGCCAGGAGTGCCGCAGACAGTTCGGCAATAACCTGGGGCCCCACCAAACCCAGGATGTCGACAATATCATCTGCTTTTACGGTGTTCCCGCAGTATGAAAAAACCTGATCAAGTAGACTGAGCCCGTCACGGACGCTTCCGCCCGCTTCCCGAACTATTATATTCAAGGCAGCAGGTTCAATCTGCACGTTTTCTTTTTGGGCGATTGACTTAAAATATGCTGCCAGTTCGACGGTGCCTATACGTTGCAACTCAAAACGCTGACAACGGGAAAGTATAGTTACCGGAACACGGTGCAGTTCTGTGGTGGCGAACATGAAATACACATGTTCGGGAGGTTCTTCAAGTGTTTTGAGAAGTGCGTTAAATGCTTCGGTCGTGAGCATGTGCACTTCATCGATGATAATAATTTTATACCTTGATCCGGTTGGCATGAACCGGATATTTTCCTTCAGTTCGCGAATTTCCTGGATGCCCCGGTTGGAAGCTCCGTCAATCTCCACCAGGTCAACGGTGCTGCCTGAATTGATTTCGATACAGGATGTGCACGCATTGCATGGTTCGGGTGCATGTTCCTGCACACAGTTAAGCGCTTTTGCCATGATACGGGCCAGGGTGGTTTTACCGACGCCGCGAACACCGCTGAAGATGAGAGCATGGGAGACCCTGTTTTGCGTCAAAGCGTTTTGCAGGGTTCGAACGACAGCCTTTTGACCGACAATTTCCTTGAAGGTTTTAGGGCGTGATTTTCTGGCTAGGACGAGATAGGACAAGGCTTCCTGTCAATGATAAGGTTATGAGTATATAATTTAAAGGATAATTGAATAGGCACTGCCAGGCAAGGTATAATTACTACTGTGCCTGTTCAAAAAAAGGATAGCCAGGCACCCCCGGCACACAAAGAGATTCACTGCCGCTGCTTCCTCCCGGACCTGACGGGGTTCATGATTCTTTGTTGCACGGGACCCGGCTATCACACCTAAGTCAAATTTATGGCGGAGAGGGTGAGATTCGAACTCACGGTACTTGCGTACACACGCGTTCCAGGCGTGCACCTTAAGCCACTCGGTCACCTCTCCGGCTTTGGCCTTCAGCCGGGGAAACTCCAAATGCGCCTGGATGCTTCCCATACATCAACCTGAACGAAAAATTTTAATCCCTACTCTTATTTTTTACAACAGAAAAAATATTTTCATCGACGTTTTTGAAAAAAATCCTGCAGAATCCTGCTGCATTCTTTCTCCATGATTCCAGCTGTAAAAAAAAATGAATGATTCAGCAAGTTATCTGTGCCGAAATTATACCTGGAGATCAGCGCCCCGGTTTTCGGATCGGTTGCCCCGAAAACAACCCTTTTTACACGGGCATGAATCATGGCTGATGCACACATAGCACAGGGCTCAAGGGTTACATAGAGTGTTGTTTCCGGCAGGCGGTAATTTTTCATCTTTGCAGCCGCCAGCCGCAATACACGGATCTCTGCATGACCGGTGGGGTCGCAGTCGCAAATCGTGTTATTGCCGGCAGAGGCAAGAATACGGCCATCCGAACCAACAAGAACAGCGCCAACCGGAACCTCTCCCATGGCAGCAGATTCAACAGCTCTTTCGAGGGCCAGCTTCATCATTTCAATATCATTTTGTCTACTCATCCTTCTCCGATCGCCTCGGTAATACTCGACAACTTTGATAAACGGAACACACAAAACAAACCGGATGTGCAATACCTTGTTTACTTGTTTAAGCGAACGAACTATAATTACAAAAAAGAAACTCAACTTTCAAGTCCTCAATACAACAGTATAAATATGACCGCGCTCAACTACCCTATACTTCTCTATGGATGCCAAGATGAATGCCGTAAAAACATAGATAAAGCGCTTACCGGCTATTCCAGTCTGAAATACCTTGATACTACCCGTGATATCAGGTTGGAAATCTTAAAAAAACACTACGATGCGATAATTATGAACGACGTCAATCATGACACTTCCGTTCTCAAACTCCTCAGGCAGATCCATATAAAGGTACCCTTCACCCCGATTATTCTTCTCAGTGAAACAGAAAAAGTAGAATTCATTGTCGAAGCAGTCAAGCTTGGCGCTTATGATTTTGTTGTCGCCCCCTTTAGCCCCCAAAAGATCCAACTCGTTGTAAAACGGGCAATCAAAGAAAGGGAAAGCCAGAATGAAATTGATTATCTTCGCAGAACGCAGGATATTGTTTATGAATTCAAGAATATTGTTGCGGAAAGTCCTTCAATAAAAAAAGTCATTAGCAGTCTGAAAAAATTTTCAGAAACCGACTCAACGATTCTTATTACCGGCGACACGGGAACAGGAAAAAGCTTTCTTTCAGGAACTATTCACTTCAACAGTCACCGCAGAGCAAAGCCGTTTATAAAAATCAACTGTGCCAATATACCTGAAACACTTCTTGAAAGCGAACTGTTTGGTCACGAGAAGGGGGCATTCACCGGAGCGGACAAACAACGGACAGGACGTTTCGAACAAGCCAACGGCGGGACCATCTTTCTCGATGAAATCGGTGAAATCTGCATGGAGATACAATCCAAACTGCTGAGAGTGCTTGAGGAGAAATCATTTGAGCGGGTTGGAGGGAATAAAACCATCACCGTTGACGTGAGAGTCATTGCCGCCACAAACAAGGATTTGGAAAAACAGATATCCCTTAACAAATTCCGGGAAGACCTTTTTTACCGGATTAATGTTCTGCCGGTTCACCTTCCGTCTCTACAGGAAAGGCCCCAATGTATTGAGGAACTATCCAAGGTCCTGCTCAAAAAAAGCTGCATCCAATTGAGAAAGAAAAGTGAAGGCTTCTCGAAGGAGGCTATGGATATCATAAAGGGTTACAACTGGCCAGGTAACATCAGGCAGCTCTCTAACACGATTGAACGGGCTCTTATCCTGGAAGAAAATGGCATTATAGGCCCCGAGAGCATATCCATTCCTAATTTCCAAATCCCGGGCATCTTTGCTGATTCATACGAACCGCTTGAACTGCATGAAAAAGAACTGGTTCTCAAGGCACTCAAGGATAATCTGTGGGTGCAGAAAAATGCAGCCAGGCGGCTGGGCATAAGTCCCCGTGCCTTGAATTACAAGATAAAGAAATTCGGCATAACCCACCCCAACTGGCGCAAAAACCGCTAGAACCGTTTACTGTATACATTATCTGGAAGCAGCTTTCCCCTTTCAGGTAAGTTGGAATTTAATCAGGAGGCTTTTCTCCGTACCGTTCTTCATAGCTCTTATAGTAACGATGTTCAACTTCCACGTTGGTGGTGTCTTTTAAGAATTCTTTTTCAACGCTGCCGGGTAGGGTAAAAATACTTTTCCCGGTCACAAGTTCGTACCCGGCCGCCAGAACAAAGATGATCGCAAACACAACAAGCCCTCTTTTCAGATACCCGAAAAATCGTTTACTGAAATAACTGAGGATAGCACAGATAACCACTGCGCCGAGCAGATAATACCAGTACGCGGCAATAAAATCCGGTAGTGAATAAATCATGGGTTCTCCCGGAAAACAATAATTAGATGTTACTTGTCAAATTCACTGTTTATAAACATATGTCAAAAAATGTATTACGACCATGTTTCGTCATAATTTCTATCCGTTTGATTAATAACGGCAAAAATTTGAACGGGCAAAATGCATAATCAGCCTCGGGCTTTCTGCATTACCTTCCTGAAAGCATCTGCAGAGCGTTCAATCACCGCATCGTCTACACAAAAAGCCAGCCTGAAATAACCGGGGGCGCCAAATCCTCTTCCTGGCACTGCGAGAATTTTTTCCTGCTGGAGAAGTGCGCAGAACTCAACGTCATCCTCGATCGGGGACTTGGGAAAAAGATAAAAGGCTCCTTTGGGCTTTACATATTCATAACCGGCATCGTCCAGAATTTTGCAGAATATTTCTCTTCGCCGGGCATAAATTGACGTATCAACCGTTACCTCCTGCAGCTGTTCAACGATTCTCTGCATCAGGGCAGGTGCATTGACAAATCCTAGAATACGATTGGCAAGGGTCATTGCATTAAGCAGAGCTTTTTTATCTTTTATCTGCGGGTGTACTGCCAGATACCCGATCCTCTCGCCGGGCAGAGAAAGATCCTTGGAATAGGAGGATATGACTATTGAATTGACCGTTGCTTTCATGATTGACGGAACTTCATGCCCGTCAAACACTATTTTCCGGTAAGGTTCATCCGAGACCAGATAAATGCTTCGATAGCATTTGTCTTCATAGCTGTCCAGCAGTTTTCCGAGTTTCTTGAGAGAATCGCTTGTGTAAATCTGTCCCGTCGGATTATTGGGACTGTTTATGATAATAACCTTTGTTTTTTCATTCAGAGCTTTTTTAATGGCGCCCAGGTCAAGGTTGAACTCTTCATCGGTCGGCACTACCTTGCTGACACCACCATTGTTATCAACGTAAAATTTGTATTCCACAAAAAAAGGAGACAGAATAATTACTTCATCGCCGGGGTCCAGTACAGATTTCAACATCACGTTTAACGCGCCGGCAGCACCGCAGGTCATCAGCACATCACCCTGATCAACATGAACACCCTGCTCTTCCGACAAACGATGTGCCAGCGTCTCTCTTACATAAGGATATCCCCCGTTCGGCATATATGCGTGAACGCCGGGCTTGTCATTATTGGCAAGATCCTGGAGAACTTCCGTAAATTTCGGGGGCGGCGGGACATCAGGATTGCCCAGGCTGAAATCAAAGACATTTTCAGCACCATACTTTGCCTTCATCTTAGCGCCCTCTTCAAACATTTTTCTGATCCATGAGGACTGTTCAGCAAACAGACTCATTTTTTTCGCAACTGTCATGATTCAATCCTTTAATGATATATCTTATGTACCGGTATAAATATATTCAATTATACATTATTGTATTTCTTCTTGAAATAATCATATGCCTGATTTATTTCCTTCATTTTTTCTTCGGCCACCCGCTGAAATTCTTCGCCAAGGTGGCTTACCTTGTCAGGGTGGTATTGCATACTGAGTTTTCGGTACGCTTTCTTGATTGCCGCAAAGTCCGCACCGCTTTCAAGACCGAGAACCGCGAGATACTGCTCTTCCATCCCTATGCCGGCAGCAGCTTCTCTCTGCTGCCGGTACATATATTTCGCTTCAATCGTCCTCTGGTCATAGGCAGATATCTGCAGAAATGCGGCTATTCTTCTAGCCTGCTGCAGTTCGCTTTGCGGGGGCGGCTGTTTGGTATGGATGATCTGGTAGATCAGTTCAAGCAGGATAAGGCGGGGTTCATAGGCAAATGTATTCCTGAGCTCCGTGAGCAATTCATCCATGCTTGCCTGTTCAACACGAGCCTCCTTGATCAACTGCTTGACCCAGTACATCTGGTCCTGATTGTAACGCAGATTATACTGGAAAAAGTTCAGTATGGTCTGCAGCTCGGCCTTGGTAAAATGACCGTCAGCCTGAGCTATCTTGACCAAAACATTGATAAGCAGATAGACAAACCTGTTGTGAGATTCTGTCTGGGATCTCTCGTATGTATTTATACGACTCTGGACATAATAGCTGAATCCCCAGAAGGCAGCGACAAGCAGCAGTATGCCAAGGAGCCCGGAAAAAAAGAGAAAACCGAGAAAATTCAATAGTGCCGGGGCTCCGCCGGTTGCCAGGATGATGAGGCCTATAAGGAGCAGACACCCGCCGCAGCCCGGTTGATTATGTTGCCTGTATTGCATGTGGATTCAAAAGTATATAAATGAAACAAGTTCGTCGGAAATTTTATTTTGCCGAGGACTATACCCTAATGCAGGACTTCCTGATTATCCCCGCCATTTGTCTTGAACAAAGCATCGACAAATTCCTTCGTATCAAAATCACGCAGGTCGTCAATCTGTTCCCCTATCCCAATAAAACGAACCGGGATATTGAGTTCACGGCAGATATTTACAACTATTCCGCCCTTGGCGGTCCCGTCAAGCTTGGTCAGGGTAATGCCGGTTACAGTAACTGCCTCATTGAAAAGCTTTGCCTGAGAAATTCCATTCTGGCCGGTAGTTGCATCAAGTACCAGCATGACTTCATGGGGTGCATTTTTCAGTTTTTTGGCAATAACCCGCTTGATCTTTTTCAGCTCTTCCATGAGGTTAACCTGTGTATGCAGGCGTCCCGCAGTATCAATGATGATCACGTCGAATTTGCGGGCTGTCCCATATTCAATGCCATCGTAAACAACAGAAGAAGGATCAGCCCCCTGTTTTTGCGCGACAACCTCGACCCCAATTCGCTCTCCCCATATCTTCAACTGGTCGATTGCCGCGGCACGGAAAGTGTCTCCGGCAATCAGCAGAACGGAATGACCGGATCGAACAAACTTGGCGGCAATTTTACCAATACTTGTGGTCTTGCCCACACCGTTAACCCCCACAACCATTATAACGAACGGGCCGGTCTTTGGCATGATCATTTCCGCCGGGACATCAGTCTCCTGCAGATAGGCAAGAATTTTTTCCTGGAGCAGCCCCTTGAGAACCTGAGGATCTTTAAGCTCTTTTCGTCTTACTTCTTTTCGTACATCATCAAGGAGCTCCTGGGTGGTCATTACACCAAGATCCGCCGTTATCAGTATCTCCTCAAGATCGTCAAACAGTTCCTGATCAATTTCTTTTTTACCGAGAAATAGGGTATCCAGCCGATAGACCAGTGAAGATCTTGTTTTGCTGAGTCTCTGCTGGAGGCGTCTGAACAGCGAGAGTGAATCTTTCTTTTGTTCGGCGGGTTCGCGCTGGATAATATGCTCCGGTTCAGATGAATCCGCTACACTTTCCGGAGCTTGGGCATCCGGCATCTCAACAGCCGGCATCTCAGGTCCCTGTTCATCATCCCTGATATGACTAATTGCAGGCTCTTCAATCTCGATGGCGTCTTCTACTGCAATTCCGTTTATAGCGCTTGCTGGTTCGTCGGAATCCTTCTCCTGCCCGAACCCAATATCATTTGTATCAATGCCTTCTGTAGCGGAAATCTTTTCTTTTTTCTTTTTCTTCTTTTTAAACCATCCAAGCATTATGCAGTCACCTTTTTCTCCAAAGCCAGCTCCAGTACATCACTGATAGTATTTACATAATGAAATATTACTCCTTCACGTACATCTTCAGGGATTTCATTAACGTCTTTTTCGTTGAGTACCGGAAGAATCAGCTCCCTTATTTCAGCCCTCAAGGCTGCGAGAACCTTTTCCCCGATACCTCCGACGGGTAAAACATCGCCACGCAGAGTAATTTCACCGGTCATGGCCACATCCTTTCGCACCGTCCTTCCGGTGATAACAGAAACAAGAGATGAAACCATTGAAACACCTGCCGATGGACCGTCCTTGGGTATTGCTCCTTCCGGTATATGCACATGCAGGTCAATTCCTGCAAACTTATCTTCATCAATATCCAGTTCAGCCGCATGAGAACGGATATACGCCAATGCAGCAATTGCAGATTCTTTCATCACATCCCCGAGTTTACCGGTCAGGGCAAGTCCGCCTTTCCCTTTCATGAGAGAGGTTTCAATAAA
>Ga0224507_10000275_pt1 | contig 20892 bp, 15 predicted proteins | sample SF_Jan12_sed_USG_3_FD_170159 | JGI IMG/M metagenome (GOLD analysis project Ga0224507, IMG submission 170159) | Sediment microbial communities from San Francisco Bay, California, United States - SF_Jan12_sed_USGS_13 | ecosystem: Environmental > Aquatic > Marine > Sediment | place: USA... | reverse complement strand
TCTTCCTCGCAGACGAGCTGTTCTTCACGGGGTCGGCCGCAGAGGTCACCCCGATAAGAGAGGTAGACAGAAGGTCCGTCGGTGATGGGAAGCCCGGACACGTCACCAAGTGCCTGCAGGCGAAATACAGCGACATCACGAAAGGCAAAGACTCGAAGTATTCGATGTGGCTGGACATGGTGGACTAGTCCCCGTGGGAAGTTATTTATATCTCGCATAACGTCTTGTGTCTGACGATTGTCATACGATGGGATGGGGCGACCGATATGCAGGCAGTGTTGGACAGATTGGTGAGCCAGGCGGAGCGCGAAGGCGTCACTCTCGCGCAAATGATGGAGAAGGAGTTGTCCGTCAGCGAGATCGATCGCATTCAGCAATTCATTGAAAGAGAGATGTCAGACAACTATGCGGCGATAGAGAATTTCATGAAGGACGTCGAAGTGCCTGGCACTTACGATTTCAGCTCGATGGGCGAGGAACAGCTTGATGTCATTCAAGAAGGCATCATGGGCGCGCTGTCAGACACCACTCTGCCGGTCGCGCTACGGGTCTGACAAGCTCATTGATTTCTCGGGCTTTCGGAATATCCTATTCTCGTGGTCTATTCCCACGAATAGCCGCCGGCGAGGGCCCATCAGAGTTTCCGTTCTGCCGAGCATTAGAAAACCTCCAGGGCGAAGCGCCTGGTAGAAGTTGTCTATCACCCTGTCGTGCATCGGTCTGGAGAAGTAGATGACAACGTTCCTGCAGACTATCAGGTCGAAAAAGCTCCGAGTCGGCTGGTCAAGCAAGTTTCCGCTCGTGAACCGAATGAGTCTCTTGAGTGGCTGCGAGGCTTCGAATCCGGATTCACGTTTCTCGAAGTACTCCGACAGAAGCCTTCTGGGAATGCCCTTCACGCCTTCCTGGCTGTATACGCCAGTGCTGGCGAAGTCAAGCGCGGTCTTAGAGAGATCCGTTCCAATGATCCTAACGACGAGATTGGTGCTCAAACCCTCCTTCCTCAGCTCCTCCAGGACGCACATGGCGAGCGAGTAGGTTTCTTGCCCTGTGGCGCACCCCGCGCTCCAGATTCTCAGGGTGCTCCATCCGAGCTCGGTCTTGAGCAGCACAAGCGGTCGGATGACTCGCGAAGAAAGCTCTTCGAAAGCACCAGGGTCTCTGAAGAAGTCGGTGACGTTTATGGAAAGGGACGAAATGAGCTCGTTCACTTCCTTCTCGTTCCTTCTGAGATATCCCACATACTCGATCGAACTCCTGCAATTTGTCCTACCGATCCTCTTCCGCACGACCCGGCTGAAGAAGGAGGGAGAGTACCCCGAGACGTCGAAGCCCCTTGATCTCAGAAGATGACGCCGAATGAGGTCGTAGGCCTCGTCGTCCTCGTCCACCATCATCTGCAAGATGGACCGAGGGATAGATATTACTTCTGAGGCTCCATCGGAATGCCTCCGAACTCAGAAATCCAGTTATCGAAGGGAGAACTGTCAACGACATATTTTTATATTGACCATATCAATTTTGATATCCATACGAGAGATGGGATTCCAGCCTAGCTGGCGGAGTCTGACGCCTCTCGCAGTAGTCCCGAGGGTGGTGCTTTGAGGATACCTTTGACACGTAAGCTGATGATAATCATTCTTGCATTGTCCCTAGTCCCTGTCGCCCTGCTGAGTCTCATCTCGCTTAACGACATGCACAAGATGAAGAACGACATGCACATACTGTACGACGAAAACCTCGTTGTTGTTTCCGAAATTGCCGAGGCAGAGGCGTCGCTCCTCACGGCTGACGTGTCGTTCAGACAATATATACTCGAATACGGGACTCCAATAGCGAACAGCTACTACAACGAGATATTCGACAATCAGCCGGTTTTCTCCCAATTCCTAATAGATTTTCGCATGAAATACACTTTCGAGGTCATGGAGAACATGGCAGCGATAATAGAGGAGCAGGACCGACCGGAGCTCATAACCTCACAAGAGTCGACCCTGGATAACCTTGAGGGCGAGTGGAGGGACTACAAGGTCTGGACGAGCCTGACCATCAACTACACGAGGGACGGCATGCAGAACGAGTCCATCGACGCGAGGAAGAACGCCACAACCAGCCTTGAGAACCTGATGGACGACCTCGATGACCTCATCGGGGTCACCATAGAGGCTGCGACGCTCATGGAGGAAATGGCGGAGAAGACCATCGTGGAAGGAATCACCTACCTGATAGCGAGTGGTTCGGCCGTTGGCGTGCTGACCGCTGTCATAGCCCTGTATGTGTCCACACGGATAACGGCCCCAATCGTCAAGGTGTCGGAGCGCGTGAGAATCATCGCGGACGGCAATTTCACGGCACAATTGGACATCGCGGCACCTGAGGACGAGGTGGGCGACCTGGTCAGATCCATGAACTTGCTGATCAAGAACACCTCAGAACCCTTGAGGAAGCTGACCGAGAATGCCGAGGCGATAGCTGCCGGAGACTTTTCGGTCGATATGGAAATTGATGCAAAGGGGGACCTGGCAACTCTGGTGGATAGCTTCATCCTCATGAAGAACCACCTTGCCAAGATCACAACCGATATAAAGACCGCGTCAAAATCGTTGAAGGATGCCTCCACACTGCTTGCAGAGACCACCAAGCACATGACGGACGGGACCCAGCAGGTCTCCAATTCCATGGGGCAGACGTCAAAGGGTGCCGAGACCCAAGCTGCTAGAGTCGAGGAGATGGTAAAGATGCTCGGCGAGCAGACGAAAGCCATCTACGACGTCGTTCAGAGTGCCCAGAACGCTGCACGAGCATCGGGAGACGCCAGCGACGTTGCCCAAAGGGGCAGCAGGGCAATTCATGACTCGCTGGAGCGGATGAACGGGTTACTGAAGAGCGTCCAGGAGACGTCCCTCTCCATGAGCAACCTCTCGAAGAAGTCGCAGGAGATATCTCAGATCGTCATGATAATCACGAGCATCGCGCAGCAGACGAATCTCTTATCGCTGAACGCGGCCATCGAGGCCGCGAGGGCAGGCGAGCACGGAAGGGGATTCGCCGTCGTCGCAGACGAGGTGCGCAAATTGGCCGAGGGATCGAGAAAGGCGGCAGACCAGATTCAGGACCTGCTGCATTCCATCGAGACAGACATCTCCGAGACCTCCGAGAAGATGAAACTGACCTCCGACGATGTGACGGAAAGCGCCAACACCATCTCGGAATCGCTGAGGTCCCTTGAGGACATAGCTGCAACGGTCGAGGAGACGGCTGCGATGGTCCAGGAGATAAGCGCATCCACCGAGCAGCAGAAGGCACTTACGGAGAGTCTAGCGAAGAATCTCGACGAAGTCGCAAGCATTGCAAACGAGACGTCTGCATCGGCAGAAGAGGTCTCAGCATCTTCGGAAGAACTCGCCGCGGGCATGGAAGAACTTTCCGCGTCCGCTCAGGATATTGCCAACCTCGCTGTTAAGCTGAATGAGAGCACCAGGCGGATTGAGACTGACACCGACCAGCAATCCGAAGATGTTGGTGAGACAGAGGACGACGAAGAACGCTCTCACGACAGGGGCGATGAGTCTTGACGTACGAATCGAACAGCAAACAGTACATCGCCTTCAAACTGGACAAGGAGGAGTTCGCCTTCGATATCTCATCCGTCAAAGAGATCTTCCCGACTCAGAACATCACCAAGGTTCACCGAAGCCCGTCGCACATTGAGGGCGTTATGAACCTGAGGGGCAAGCTGGTCACGGTCATCGACCTGCGCAAACGGTTCAAACTGGAAGCTAGGCAGCCGGACGAAACCTCGAGGATAATCGTAATAGACTCCGCCGGCGCGCCTGTGGGATTTCTTGTGGATGAAGTCACCGAAGTCACCCGCCTGGCAACCGAATCCATAGAACCCGTTCCTGCGTACGTAGCAGATGGAATAGAATCGGAGTATGTGATCGGCATCGCCAAGGTGAACGATCGGCTGATCACCTTGGTGGACCCGCTGAAGGTTCTTGAACTATCATCGGAGGATAGCTAGTAATCAGGAGGAAAGGCAGATGGCAACGATTCTGGTTGTTGATGACTCAGAATTCATGCGTAGGGTGATAAGGAATATTCTCGAAGGCGGAGGACACAAGGTCATCGAAGCTAGGAACTCCGAGGACGCTATAAGGGTATTCAGCGAGCTGGGTGCTGACGTGATAACCATGGATATCGTGATGCCTGAGACGGACGGCATCGAGACCGTTAAACGCCTAAGGGACGTGAATGGACGCGTAAAGATAATCATGATATCTGCGCTCGGGCACCAGAGGACAGTGATGAGAGCCCTTGAGGCGGGCGCCCTCGACTTCATAATGAAGCCGTTCACATCCGATGATGTGCTCGAATCGGTGAACGCAGTCCTGCAAATGAGCGCCTGAGGAATGACCAATGCCCAAGAAGGTCAAGATTCTCATAGTCGACGATAGCGCATACATGAGGGTAATCCTCAAGGACATGATAGCCTTGGAGGAGGACCTCGAAGTCGTGGCGACGGCGAAGGATGGTTTCGAAGCTCTCGAGCGGGCCAAGGAGCTAATGCCGGATATCGTGTTACTCGACATACAAATGCCCAAAATGGATGGCCTTGCCACACTGCAGAGGATAATGAAGGAGCATCCGACACGTGTAATCATGCTGAGTGCCATGGACAAGGTGGACTTCGACCTCCCCCTCCGTGCGCTCGAGATGGGCGCAGTTGAATTCATCTCAAAACCGGGCGGTCCGATCTCCGTTGACATCGTAAAGTACAGGGCGTCGATTGCCAGGACGATTCGTGATGTTTCCAGCGCCAAGATCGAGGCACTGAAACTCGCGAGGATCCCAATAAAGGTCGATCAGAAACGAATCAGGCCCAGAGTGGCCAAAGAGCAGAAGTTCAAGGCAATAGTCATCGCGGCGTCAACCGGGGGCCCGAGGGCACTCGAGTACGTCTTCTCGCGTCTTCCGCAGAGCATCCCTGCGCCGATATTCGTCGTCCAACACCTACCAGTAATGTTCTCTGAGAGCTTCTCTAGACGACTTAACTCCGTCAAAGGCCCAAGAACCATAGTCGCATCGGACAAACAGAAGGCCATGCGCGGGTTCGCGTACGTGGCGCCGGGCAACCGTCACTTGGTACTTTCCGAGTGCGCCGAGCAAACAGCGCTGATGAGGCTGGACGACTCTCAGCCAGTGCAATTCGTGCGCCCATCGGCGGATGTGCTGTTCGAAAGCGCGGCACGTTGCTTCGGCGAACGGTTGCTGGCGGTGGTACTGACTGGCATGGGAATGGACGGCACGAACGGCGCCAAAGCGGTGAAAGCAGCCGGCGGAAGAGTCATCGTCCAAGACGAGGAGACCTCCGTGATCTTTGGCATGCCAAAGGCGGTCCTGGAATCGGGTGCTGCCGACATGACCGTGCCTCTGAAAGAGATACCCGTACGCATGGTCGAATTCCTAGAGGAGTAGAAATGCCTGAAGAGATCGACCTGGCCAAGTACTCGAAGCTTTTCGTTAATGAAGCGAGGGAATACCTGAGATCTCTGAACGAGACAATGGTTGAGCTCGAGAAGGAGCCCGACGACATGGACAAGGTGGAGACCATGTTCCGTGCATGCCACACCATCAAAGGGATGGCGGGCATGATGGGATTCAAGGCAATTACAGAGACCGCACATGCCCTCGAGGACCTGCTAAATGCGATGAATAGTAAGAAGGTCAAAGCGACGGGGAACGCCGTTGATGTAATCTTCCGTGGGCTCGATGCGCTGGAAGTCATGATCATCTCGATTGAGCGTGGCGAACAGGCTGAGGAGGTGCCTGACCTCATAGATCAGCTGAGGGAAGTCGCGAAGGGAAATCTCCGGAAGAAGGCCGCCAAGAAGGCGCCGCCACCCAAAGAGAAGATCAAGAAGGACGAAAAGGAACCTGTCGCGACGAGAAAGTCGATTCTATTCATCAGATTTGCCAGGCGATGCTCCTTCCCTGCAGCACGCGCATTCGTCATAATGAAGGAGGTCTCAAGGACCGCGACGATCGTCAAATCGGTCCCCTCAGAGAATGACATCGATCAAGAACTTGTGTTCGAGGAGCTGACGATCACCGTAGAGCCGGAAAAGGGATTCGAGGAGATGGTCCGCAGAATTGCAGCCATGCACGATATAGACGAGGTGAAGGTGGGATCTGAGGGCGAACCCATCGATAAGTGGAAGAGTGTTGTCGCTGCAAAGGCCAGATCGGCTCAGGCTATCGACACCCCGATCGCGCAGACCATCAAGGTCGGAATGAACAAGCTCGATGAACTCCTGGACGACGTCAGCGAACTGGTGATAGCCAGAAGCAGGCTCGTTGAGAAGACTACGGCACACGGCGACCGTGATCTTGCAGATATCACCAGCCATATAGACAAACTCACTTCGGAGATACAATCCAAGGTGCTCGGAATACGGATGATCCCGCTTGAGACAGTCATGGCACGGTTTCCGCGAATGGTAAGGGACATCGCCAAGAACCAAGGCAAGGAGATCGAATTCACCGTCGATGGTGGAAACATAGAACTAGACAGGACCGTCATCGACAAAATCAGCGACCCCATAATGCATATTCTGCGCAATTGCGTCGACCATGGAATAGAATCGCTGAATGATCGCAAGAAGGCGAAGAAGCGGAGCCGTGGCCACATTCGGATAGTGGCGTCCAAGCAACAGGATCATGTGCTCATCGAGATCTCCGATGACGGACGAGGAATAGACTACGACAGAATACGTGAAAAGGCGGTTGGGAGGAGATTGATGACCCGTGAAGAGGCGGACACGGCACTGGCACGGGACCTGCTCGACCTGCTCTTCCAAGCGGGATTCTCGACCAAGGAGGAGGTGTCGCAGGTGTCGGGCCGCGGCGTGGGTCTCGATATCGTGCGAAAGGGCGTGGAGGACCTTGGCGGTTCAGTCATGATAAGTTCCTCCAAGGGCGCCGGGACAACATTCTCTCTATGGCTGCCATTCACGCTGGCCATCATCGACGCCATGCTAGTGTCGATTGCGGACCAGACATACGCGGTACCGATGGGGACGATATCTGAATCCCATAGGTTCGATGTTTCCGATGTGAAGAAGATACGCACGCGCGAGGTCGTTCAACTCAGAGGAGAAGTCATGCCGCTGATAAGGATGCGTACCTTCTTTGGGATACATGAAATCGAGCAGGAGGCAGAACTGAGCGTTCTAGTCGTCCAGAGTAGGGAACGAAGGGCGGCTCTAGCGGTCGATGACCTCATGGCCCACCAGCAGATAGTGGTGAAGTCGCTGGACAGCCACCTCCGAAAGGTTCGAGGCATATCGGGCGGCACAATATTAGGCAGCGGCAAGATAGCATTGATACTGGATGTAGACTCGATATTGGAGGCATGAGATCGATGGCAGAAGATGATGCAAAAAGGGTGCTTGAGATCATCCGGGAATTCGCAAATATAGGCGCGGGAAACGCAGCGACGGCTCTGGCATCCCTGCTCGACATGGAGTTAGTCAACGAGGTCACTTCATGCAGACTGCTCCCCCTTTCTGAGATAGCGGAATGGCTCGGAGGCGAGGAACAGGTTGTGGCGGGCACGTATACACAGCTTTGCGGAGACCTCCGCAGCGGAGTCCTGGTCGTCTTCCCACCCGAGTCCGCAAAGACTCTCGTTCGGCACTTTTCGAAGCAGGACGAGGTGGATCTCTCTGACCTGTCCCGGATTCAGACTTCCGCTATTTGCGAGGTGGGGAACATATGCCTCTGCTGGTATCTCGTCGCTGTCTCCAAAATGATCGACACTGACCTCATCCCAGCGCCTCCCGGGGCCGCGGTTGACCTGCTCGGGGCTGTTCTCGACATACCATTGGCAGCCCTCGGAGCGACCGTCGACCACGTAATCGCGGTTCACACATTATTCAGGGGTGTGGAGCAGGTCTTCGAAGGATACTTCCTGATGCTTCCAGAGAACAAGATGCTCGAAACGATAATGGAGAAGATGGGAGATTCGGCCGGATGACGGATGCGCAGCTGATAGGGATAGCACAATACGCGGTCGCTAGAACCCCAGGGAAGCTGTGCTGCCTGGGCCTCGGATCCTGCGTGGCTGTGTTTCTATATGATCCGACCGCCAAAATTGGCGGGGTGGTCCATATCCTCCTCCCCAAAGCCCCGAATGGACATTCCTCCGACGCCAAGTATGCAGATACAGGCATCCGCCTCCTGCTCGACCAGCTCGCTAGCAAGGGCGCTGACAGAAGGAGGATCCGCGCGAAGCTAATAGGGGGTGCGCGGATGTTCAAAGAATTAGACCTCACGATGTCCGATATAGGCAAGGAGAATATAGCCGAGTGTAGAAGAACCCTGACTGAGCTCGGAATCAGGGTCGTTGCTGAGGAGGTCGAAGGCGATCGTGGCAGGTCGGCCTATTTCTCGATGGAGGATGGGATGGCTACCATAAGAACTGCGTTCTCCCAAGACCGCAGGATTTGAATTCAGATCGTCTCCACATCATGTCGAGAACTCATGGAAAAGGGTGCACCATGCCCTTCCTCCCCTCATATTCCTCATGAAATCACCGCATAGCCCCCTGAACGGACAATTGTCCGTGCATTGAATAGATGGGGCCGACGATCCGTCGCCCTCCCCCCCGCGCGGCTCCACTTGCCCGTCAGAATGGGCCGTTAAGAGCATGTTGCCCGAAGATTGGCTCGTAAGGATGGACAGTTTCAAGTTCTCGGCTTCAATGGCCTCAGCGACATGCGCGGGGCATTCTACACTCATAACATGGACACCGAGAATGCTAACCCCCATATCGTTGAGTTGCCTTGAATGGCTCATTCGTATCTTCACCGATCTCCCAAGCTCGGAGGAAGCCGTAAGGGCCTTCCTCACTGTCATGCCACTCAGTTCATCGACCATCATGCTTCTGGCGATTCCCAAGACTCGCCTCTTTAGGACCGCGAGATGATTGTTGCGTCGTCCCTTGGCCTTCTGCCGTACGGTGAAATCCAGGATTGCTGCCGCCTTCCTAGGAGCAGTGATCCTGTATACCACCTCACCTTCAACACGGAGGGGCTGGAAGTCAGATGTCCGTCCCTCGAACGCAAAACTCGCATCCAACGAATGCGTGGGGACACTCACGATCTTTGTTATACTTGGAAGATAGAGGAAATCGAGCCCTCTCCCCTCCATCGCCGGCTTCCCTCGCACGTACTTGACCACGTGTTCTGATGGCGCCCCACTGTGATGTCCAACAATCATCCGCCCACCCCACAAGTCTTAAGCGAACGAGCGTTCTTATCAACTACCGAATCCTCTGCGTGTTTCCCGGTTTGCACAGATTCCCCTCCCCCTCTATGAATTGGCGAGGCCGTGAACATATCGGATCCGCCTCGCCGATTCGACGGGCTACTGACAACAGAATAGTCGGCCTCGTTTTTTAACCTTGCCGAGCGTTGACAGCGCAGCGGCAATTGTGTCTATTTGCAGCCAGCCCACCCGTTTTGAAGAGAAACCGGCAGAGCCCTTCCAAGGATATATATTTGGAAAGTGAATATTGCTCGAGTCCATATAGGCTGTTGACTGTTGGCCAAAAGCAGCCCCAGACGTAATCTCAAGTGATACCACAGTGGGTGATTGCATGGAGGATCACCAAGCACCAAGGACGGCCTCTCAGCGGATCAGGGAGACGTTTGCCCTATCCAGGGATTTCATGGTCCTGGTCTTCGCGCTTATCGTCGTCAGCCTGGGCTTCGGCCTTCTGGGGCCGATCATGCCTACGTTCAGGGAGATTCTGGGGATGACCGAGTCTGAGCTGGGCGCAGCTTACTCTCTGTTCGCATTCGCCATGGTCTTTGCCCTGCCCCCTGCAGGCCTTCTTGCTGACAAGATTGGAAAGAAGCGGATGATCATATACGGCGTGCTTCTCTTCGGCATTACAACTTTCGCCATGGTGTTGATAACCGAGCCGTACCAGTTCGCCTTGCTCAGGATTCTAGAAGGCGTGGGCGCGGCGATGGTGATGCCTGCAGCATTCGCCCTGACTCTTGACATAGTCCCTGAAGGGAAGAGAGGGGTGGCTATGGGCGCCGAGGGCACCGCGCAGCTGCTCGGCGGATTGGCCGGGCCTGCGTTGGGAGGCGTTATTGCAGGAGAAATTGACTTCTACATACCGTTTTATTTCGCCGCCGCCTTAGCAGTGTTATGCGCCGTTATCGTCTCATTCATCCACGAACCGGTGATTCAACGGCCGGAGGACGAGAAGATATCGATGAAGACCATGTTCGGGGCATGGAAGAGGAACGCCGCAAAGGACAGTGCGTTGGTCGCCCTGACTGCGAGGGGCTTCGCCATGGGCGTCGTTCAGGGCCTCTGGGCTCTAGGGCTGATACTCTTCTGGACCGACAAAATCGACATGAGTCTGAGCGAAATAGGAATCGCCATGTCGATAGGAATTCTAACAATGGCCGTCGGCACAATACCGTTCGGAGTCCTGTCAGACAGATATGGAAGGAAGCCGTTCATAATAATCGGCGGAACCTTCATGGCAGGTGGACTTGCCGCAATGATCCTGGCGACTGACACATGGCATGTCTATGTCTTGGTGGCGGTCTCGGAGTTCGGGGCCGCCGTGTCAAACCCGTCTGTTGGCGCGATGTTGGGGGACGTCATGGAGAAGCGGGAAAGGGGAAGGGTCATGGGAGCATACCAGACAGTGCAAGGTGTGGGAAACATCGCAGGTTTCTCCGCCTTGGGCGTTATGTACGAAAGGATAAGCCCAAGGGCACCGATACTCATGTGCGCCGGCGCCCTCGCTGCCGCTACCGCAATCATCGCCTTGTTCGTGAGCGAAACTTATGGAACAAATAAGAAGACAAAGAGCATGAGCGACGAGACTACCAAGACTGCCTCCTATGGAGGAAGCCCTGATTTTCAGAAATGATATCCGAGGCGTGGTGCTTTATATCTTGTGATTATGATTATATGCTGCACCAAAGGCAATAGTGCTGATTCATCATACCGGCTGCGCGGCAGAAGACAGAACGATTGTCTTGGAATCGTGGACTCCACATTTGGCATCGGTGACTTGGATGGACTCAACCACCTCGTTTTGTGAAACATCGGCAAGCACATACTCATTGCGACCGGCTCTGCCAGGCAGACATTGCGAAAGAGACGCAACTCCGCTGCGAAAGGCGACGGACCTGGAAATGCTTGACCGCTGTCAAGGGGGGTGAGCCTTTTGCATTCTGAAGGTGATAGGCGGGACGATTCCGCCGTTGACGACTTGCGGAGGCGAGCATTCGAACTCGGTTTGGAGGTGGGAGAAGAGAACCACCTCGAGAGCGTCGGCTGGGTGAACTCGAAACTGCAGGAAATAAGGGAAGAAGCCGACCGCGTGGGCGTCTTCGAGGAAGTGCGAAGAGCGTATCAGAAAGGCAAGAAGCTGGGCGTGGCGCGCCGATCAGGACATACCCTAACCCCCCAGCTAGGTCTTGTCAAGGACAGGAGCGCCCTCAGTGGTTCCCAGAGCCCACGGAGCGAGCCGAAGGGCCCTCGTTTGCCTAAACCTCCCGGTTTCATCGAGAGGATTCCGCCAGTGGAAGGGCTAAGGTCCACCATCAACGTCATGATGTTCGCTTCGGCCAGGCCTGAGTTGAAGAAGGACCTCAATGGCCTAGTCGCCGGAGTCTTAGACATACAGGAAAGGCTGATAGATGTCGGGGCTAGAGATCCCCCCAGAAGGACATTTGAGAGATCCCTTCAGCTGCTCGAGGAGATCGGATGGATCGAGGACTTCGCCCTCACCTCATTCGATGATACATCAGCCGTCGTTACTCTTAAATCAACAATCGCAAACGCCTTGGGACGAAGCGCCGAGCCATTGTGTAAGCCAATATGTAGCCTGCTTGAAACGATGGGACGGAAGGCATTCGGAAGATCCGTGAAGGTCGTCGAGGTCGAATGCGTTGCGCAGGGAAAGCAGGCCTGCAAATTTGAGGTATCCCTGAGGGGTGCGCTGTCGTCCCGTTGACCCAGACAACGAATCAGTAGTCACCACGGGCGCGGAACCTCGGCTTATAATCAAGAAAAGCTTCTTCGGAGATTTCAGCACGATAACTCTAATGATGGAATGAGTCAACGATACCGCATGAACTCAATCCCGCTTCGCCTTCTTCCGGTTGACTGCTGCCAGTCGCATGAAATCCAATTCTAGATAACGGTTCATCCAGGCCGACTTCTGCATGGTTGAAAACTCTTGCGTCAAGGGCGATTTGGAACCCAAGGCCTCATTGTAGAATTTCAAGGCATTATCCATATCGAACATCGGCATCATCGCAAGCTACAAGCGAGTAATTCTTCCTGCCATCTCCTCGCTTCCACCCCCCGAAGATTCTATAGGATAGCCCTCCGCCCATCAGGCCTTTCGTGCTAACAGACGCGTTTCTGTCCGCCTAATCTACATTCCCCCAAGTCCGATTCCCGTCTTCGCAAGCTAGCCTCACTGCCAGGTTTATGCACCATGCGCTGCTTCCGGGCAATGAATGGATTGAAATCTGTCACGATAGCAGTCAGCCGTGATTACGTGTGCGCAAAACCAAGAAGGCTAAGTACCAAGACCAGTCTATGGGACAACTCCATGAACGACAAGAGATTTCCTGAGCTCAGCACAGAAAGGCTTGAGCTTTGCGAGATAACCAGCAGCCATGTCGACTGGTACTTCGAGCATTTTAACACGCCGGAGATCATCGCTGGGCAGGGGTTCCCGGGACCGAGCAATCTCGAGGCTGCAAAAGAAGAGCTCGACCGGTACATCGTAGGGTTGTTCAAGGAGGGAGGAGGTTTCAGATGGGGGATCCGACTCATGGGCGAGAGCGAAATCATCGGCAGCGCGGGTTTCTACTCGTGGGACAAAGAGAACGCGAAGGCGGACATGGGATATGAACTGAGGCCTCCGTATTGGGGAAAAGGAATCATGAAAGAGGCCCTGGAAAGGATTGTTACGTTTGGGTTTGAAGAGATGGGGTTGAACAGGATAAAGGTCACAATCATGTCGAACAACCCGCGGTCGATGGGCCTCATCGAGAAGGTTGGTTTTAGGAGAGAGGGAATAATGAAGGACTACTCTAAGTTCGAAGGCGAGTACACCGATGAGCATTTCTTCGCGATGTTGAAGAGGGATTGGCTGGCGAAACGAGAGGGAATTTAACCTCTAAATAGGTATAAGAGCCAGGTGAGGGACGTAAGTCTCTTTGAAACCCTGCGATTCTGAGTATCCGGTATGAGATTGTCGATCTTGCTACATTCAAGTTCTAAGAAAATCGCGGTGACCCTCAGAATCATAGTTAGAGCATATTGGAGTAGTAACGCAGAATCATCAAGACGGCGACCGTGACCCATTGGTCGTGAAGCTCGTGCGGCCTCTCCTTGTTGTACCAGAAACCGTCTTTCATGCGTGCCTGCACGAGCCATTCGATCAATCTGTCAATCCTCGGGTCTCCGGAGCGAAATCCGAGATAAAGCAGAGAATCAAGAGCCCAGTAACCACTCCCGAAGTACGTGGGATACCTGAGTAACTCCCAATGCTTCTCCGATTGATAGAACGACGGGTGGTAGTTCTTCTTGAAGAATCCATTGAGAACGAAATTCCCGCCGCGTCTAATCTCCTTGATCAGAGGGTTGTCTGGATCCCAGGCCATGCCAGTGAGCACGCCAACGGTGCTCCAGTAACAGCTCGGTACGTTGTCAAACGCTTTCGGATCATATGGAACACCACCACCATGCACGAGGTCAAGGAAGGCATTCATCTTCATGTGCTTGTATTGCGGCAAGTACTTGACATCCTGAATGTACGGGATATTCCAGCCACCGTCATGTCGTTGCTTCTCCATTAACCAGTTGAAGAGCCTGGAGGCTCTGCGGTCACTCAATGGAATTCCGAATTTCCGAATGGTGGATAGCGCCAAACCACAGTAATACGGTCTGGGGATCATGTCAGGCATCGGCCCCTCAATGTACCCTTCATCATTCTGCCAGCTGAAGATCTTCTCCAGAGCGTTACCGATGTAACCGTCGTCCGAAGTCGCGCAGTAGTCGTGAAGCCAGTACAGGTTACGAATCATGGTGATGTATGTCCATCCGTAAGGAGGGCCTGGGCCCAAGTCCTCAGCCGTCCTCCTCTGTTTCGATATGGGCCAAGTCCCGTCCTCCCTCAACAATCTGAGCAATTTCACTCTTGGAGGGTAGTTCTCCGCCAATTCCAGGACGCGCTGGACTTCATGATCTTCCTGATCCATTCCATTGACATATACGAGAAGCCAAAACTTGACTGGTGGGACCGCTACCTTGTTGAGCCTATTGTACGATTGTTCAATCACCGCATCGAGTTCTCTCTTCAGCACGCAATCACCCGTATTAGCGAGCGTGGGAAGCGTTGGTCTCGTGTAGCGAGCTCCTGCTGTAACGGGACAAGTTTCGACGAGGCAGTTCCCGACGAATCGCATTCCCCGTAATCTTTATGGCCAACCCGCATCCTATGATGCAGCAGTCTCTTCCTTGAAAGCTTACCTGTGCCTCGCAGTCGGTGTGCTTCTCCATTCCCCTCAACCTTTGCTCCTGATGGCCTTCCGCCCCTATGGCCTTTTCTTAACGAATGAGCTCTTCTCACGGATACCACAACAGTTGAAAAGGTATGCACACTTAATGTAATCACAAGAACAGCCACTGCTCTGATGGCTGTGGCAACCGCCGCAGGGTGCACCGGTGAGATCACCTGCCAGAATGCCAGAACCGAAATGTCAAATCGATTCCAATGACATATGGACTCTTCCTGAAGACATTTTCGCGCAGCCTCCTGCAATGCGTAACTGAGGGTTTCTCAAAGCATTTCGCCGCAAGCTATCTGGTATTTCCAGGCCGACACCATGTTCGGCGAATGCGTTGCCGACTGTAAATTGTCCGAATATATATTCATGTACACGAAAACATTCCAATCGTGTTCGGTGGTATATAGATATACGGAGAACATTGTACGAATTCCACGACCCTCCGGGAGGGAGGACAAATTGTCCGTTGACAGTGTAACTGATGAGAATCCGGCGACGATCGAGAAGGGCGAACAAGGCAAAATCGAGTCGATGACGACGCATAAGCGGAACGAGAAGAAGAAGCTCTGGATCATGCTTGTTGCGATTGTCGTCGCGGCGACCCTCATCGGAAGTGCCGCATACATGCTGCTTTCGGAGAAGAATCTCGATGCCAAGCTAACCCCCGAAGTGATACCTGATCTGCCGGCGGGATCTTCCCAGGCTCTCTCCATTGAGGTCAAGTGGGGCTCAAGCATCGTCACTGCGGATGACGGCGTCACCTACTCTTGGTCTGTCACTCCTTCCGAGTTGGGGTTGTTCAACTACGCCACAAGGGCGAGCGTGGTGTTCTTAGCCGGGATAGTCGGTGGCGATGGCACGATCGAGTGCGAGGTTACCTATAACGGAAAAACCGCTAATGCGGAGGCCGACGTCACCGTTGAGCCACCTTATCTCGAATCCGTAACAATCGCGCCCTCCTCTAAGACTCTATTACCAGACGAGGAGTGGAGCTTCACAGCCATAGCGATCGATTCAATCGGAGGTCAGATTGCAGACGCTACGTTCACTTGGAGCGTTTCAGGAGTTGACGCGGGCGATTACGTGCTCAGCCCGACGACAGGGCAGACAGTGGCATTCGGGGCATCTGTCGAGACGAATGCAAACCTGACCGTTGCTGCAAGCAAGGGAGACATTGTCGTCTATGGCTATTCGAGCATCACGATAACCACCGAGGAGTCTGTCAGGACGGTGGACTATTACTGGTATGACCTGTTCGCCCATCCATTTGGAGAATGGTATCAATGGCGTGAGGACATCGCCGGTGATGAATGGGCGATTACCGACACCTATCCCTACATCTACATGAATTCGGGGTCTCCGCCCGGCAATACCTGGATATACACTATGATGCGGATGAACATCACGGGTAGGAACATGACCGAGCTGAGCATGAACACGAACCCAGAATTTCTTCCGTATCTGGGTGAAGCAAGGGGTGGCACTGCGATCATCGACTTGCACATGGACTACGCAACCTACGACTACTGCGCGGATCGGCTCGGGTCTGGTCCGCTCTCATACTATGACGGATGGTATGTTTACCTGAACGGTACCGTCACGCTTGACAGGCAAGCTGCGATGGCCGTTCTCGGCATGACATCGACTCAGTACGACAACTTCGATGCCTGGTGGCCCTCAAACAGTAAGCAGGTGGAAGATGCATGGTGGGCATGGCTTGAATACGAGGCGGGCAATGACAGGCTGGCAATATTCAACGCGTACGATTACTACCTCGACCTGTACTACCTGGTGATGGACGCTGAGAAAATCGGCACCAGCGTCCAACTGACTATAGACACGATTGGCTGGGGGTTGGAGGCGTTGATGTTCAGATGGATGCATGAGGCATGGATGCCTGTGGAGTATTGGTTGGAGGATATGAACCTCCATGCTACAATTGGTCCGGAGATGGCCGACGTCGATATCGATACCGCCGTCGCCTACGCGGCCTACGCATACGAGACAACGGAGGAGGGAGAACCCTGTTGGGCCTGGGAGGCGATGATGGGGGATTACATCGAGTCCTCGCCTGAATACCCGATCTCCCTCTTCGATCCGTACGCAGACTTCACGTATGCAAACTACGCGCCCGGCAGTACGTGGTACGGTGACGAGATGGATTGGGACTACGTCCCCGGCGCCTGGAATCTGTCTGAAGGCGAGACGCTCATCCTTGAATGGCCAGCGGGAGAAGACCTTCTGTATTTCGCGCACGACGCTGATGACATCGATGGAGACCTAATCCCAGGCACGATAGACTCGACAGCAGGGGTGACGGTGGTCTACGCGGAGCCGATGCCGTCTGATTCCCCTGGCTCCATTTCGATAGACGACGCGGCTCGCACGATCACCTACCTGGGCCCGTTCGACATGTGGACCTGGTCCAAGGATCAGACAGCGCACGATTGGCTTATGGAGGAATGGACCCGGCTTGAAATGCTGCCCTACGGCGCACCTTACGTCGAGTTCAGACCTCCAGTGATTGGCCCGCCTTCGCTTGACCTGTACACGGAGGACATCAGAAGTCCCTTGGAGATCGGTGAGGTCAGCAGCTTCAACGTGACGATAAGGAACTCTATGACTGGAGCAGTCTATGCCGATTATGCAGGAACGGTGGCTTTCGAGTCTTCGGACTTAGCGGCCGTGCTTCCGGAGGATTACACCTTCGACCCGCTCACTGACAGCGGTCGACACACGTTCACGATAGCGTTCAATACGGTGGATCCAGTGACTCACCAGGCCACCCATTTCTTGACGGCCACGGACGTGGACGATTCGACGATCTCTGGTACCCAGAGCGGAGTACTAGTTCAGGAGAGCGCGCATGTTGCCTCCTTCGATGTTCTCTTCTCGGGTGACGATGTGATTGCTACCGAGCCGACGGACATAACAGTGACCGCGTACAACCAGTGGGACGAGGTGTTCACAGCGTACGATGGAACAGTGACGTTCCAATCGGACGACGGCGGCGCCGATCTGCCAGCAGATACTGCCTTCGACCCCGTTATGAACGGAGTGCAGGACTTCAGTGTGACGTTCAGTACTCCTGGATTGCACACCGTTAACGTGAGCGATATCGATGTGACTGAGGCGTCAGGCGAGTCCTCTGTGACCGTGTTGGCCCCTTCGGTTGCGGACCACTTCCTCCTGACGGGCGTCGATGACCCCGCACAGAACGATACGGACCAGATCATGACGGTGACGGTGTACGACCAGTACGACCGCCTCTTCATGGCGTACGATGGTACCGTGACATTCGAGACGAACAGGACTGGAGATGTGACGCTGCCCGGCGACGAGACGTTCACGCTGGGAGACCCGGATGTGGATGTGGTCATCCACTTCACGGAGGTAGGACACTTCACCGTCTGGTGCAACGACACGACGGACTCGTCGATAACAGGGATGCTGGAGGCATGGATAGTCGGAGATCCGCCCGCTCTCGACCACTTCACCGTGACGGGGATTGAGGACATGTGGGAGAACAACTACTCGTCGGTGACGGTGACGGCGTACGACCAGTACAACTCCGTCTTCGAGGACTATGTCGGCGAGATAACATTCGACACTGACGCGCCAATCGGGACATTCGAGCTGCCTGCCGACTACACGTTCACACCGGCAGGCGCTGGCGTGCATGAGTTCCCTGATTCGGTGATGTTCGACGAGCCAGGGACGTTCGAGGTGGATGTAGAGGACACGTCCGATGACACGAAGACCGGCATCCAGGAGGACATCGTAATAGAAAATCTCGTAGCTTACATGCTGAGCATTATCGGGCCTTCCTCCGTGATGGAGAATGAGACGTTCGGAGTGACAATCACCGTATACCACCAGCACGATCAGGTGTTCGAGGAGTATGGTAGCGTGGTTGCGTTTGACTCGTCGGACACGAGCATCTATGTCGTCCTCCCCGACAACTATGAGTTCGTCCCTGCAGACCTGGGCTCGCATGCCTTCTCCGGCCTTTCGTTGTCCCAGATCGGGTCGCAGACTCTGGTTGTTACGGATGTCGGCGACGGCGCTCTGACAGACACACTTGACATTGAGGTGACCCCGCTCGTGACGTCATCCATCACATACAGGATGTACGACATGTTCGAGGAGCCTTGGCATGGGTTCTGGGACTGGAGGGTGAATAGCGCCACCTGGGACACAGAGCGCCTGCTAACATCGGACCCAGGCAGCGTGACGTACCTCTATTCGATGAGTGCGAACCCCAACGGAAACAACGACCAAGGCACGATATATGCCCCCTACAGATGGAACGTCACTGCTATCGACATAGATCATGTCAACGTCAGCGCTCCGGAGTTCATGCCAACGTTCGGCCCTGACATCTTAGGGGCCGAGGCCTCCGTTCATGTCAACTTCAACTACATCCATCCTTATGCCGGAGGGTGGTGGGACACGTTCTGGATCCCGACATGGGGTGACCATCCCGACTGGCCGGGAGATGATTTCGCCGATGGAACGGATGGATACTGGATTGCCACGCTCTACAACGTAACCATGAACAGAGCTGCCGCTGAGGAATGGATGAGCCTGCCTGTAGGGACATCCCCCGTCGATTGGTGGGCTTCGAACGAGGCCTCTTACGTGGCGGATTGGCGGGCATGGTTGAACGTAGAAGCCAACGATAGGCTCGACATCTACAACGCGTACGAAGACGTCTACCACGACCTGGGGACCATGATGAGGCTTACGGGCGATGAAACGACGGTCAATCTCGAGATCGCCCACCTATCGGCTGGCTACGATGTGCTTATGACAAGATGGCTGCTCGAGACGAGCATCTCGCCTCACCAGGCTTACTTTGAGGACTTCAATATGACCGTGGATTACTCAAAGGATAAGTCCGACTTGGTGATGGATACTGTTTGCCAGTGGAGCCTGCGCTCCGTAAAGGCGAACGCAAGCACGGCAGCCACCGGCGCACCTGGTGCGTGGGCTTGGGAGACTACAGGTATGGACTATCTCCCCGCCAGCACGTTCCACCCGGATTCCCAGTTCACGCCATACTACTACCTGACCTACCAGAGCTGGAATTCCGGGGACCCTGCGTATTCGACGGAGAGGGATTACGAAGGTACCCCCTGGGCACTCTCGCTTCCAGACTATGCTGAACTAGTTGTCGAGCTACCTCAGGGCACCGATGTCATAGGATACTACGGTCAGGCCGTCGACAAGAACGCCATCAAGAATGTCTGGGCCGGCGACACGTCCGACTATGACGAGATCCGATATCCTGGCGAGATGGGGATAGGAACGAGCGTCCTCAGCGGCCTGCCAAGCGAGCAGCTCCATTACGATGAAGTGAGCAAGATACTGACCATCTCCGGACCGTATGTGTTCGACAATCCCCGAGGCGAAGGATTGCTGTACCACGGCGCTCCCTGGCTTGAGTTCAACGTCACCGAGACGACCATCAGGACATCATCGGTTGGCTCCTTCGACCAGGCTGAAATGATTGAGCCATCTCTGGGCGGAGCCATTGGTTCGACCGAGCCCTTGACAGTTGGAGCGCAGTCCTCGTTGCTGGCCCTGGCCTTCGTCGCAACACTGGCGGCAATCGTCGCGGTAGCCAGCCAGCAGCCGTGGGGGAAAGGGCACCTTTTGACGGCAGAATTCTTCAATGACACTCTAAGACCCGGCCTGTCGACAGCCTTGACCCGTGCGAGCAGCGGAGCGGACAATCATATTGGCTACCCTAGCGAGCCGTCCCTTGGCCTTATCTCACGAGGGGGTTGAATGCCCCTCGCAAACCTCTTTCATTTCACTCATTATCGTCATGCCGCACAGATGGCTCAATGAGCTGGCCTCAAGTGGCCCATACCATGATACAAAAACCAATGACCCACCGCAGATAGGCCTCTTCGGGTCCATAAACAGGTTAGACTGAATTCGCCTGATACATCAATCCGAGTATTCCGAACATCAACCCCAGAACAGCAAGAGGGACAGGACGAGCTGCTCTCCTCTTTCGTGCAGGGTTCTGCATGAATCGCCACTTCCTCTGAGCCTCGGGGGGCATTCGGCCTTTACAGCTTTATCCACCTGATTCGGTCCATGGCAGCACGTTACAGGCCAGTAGCCCCGACCTATGGCACTTTCTCATAGATTTGATGAGATTTGAACAAGCGAAAATGACTTTCTCAGACGGTTTAGGCACATGACGGTCGCTCCATCGCGTCTTTGGAGGATCTATCAGAGAATCGAATTT
>Ga0224507_10000273_pt1 | contig 20956 bp, 18 predicted proteins | sample SF_Jan12_sed_USG_3_FD_170159 | JGI IMG/M metagenome (GOLD analysis project Ga0224507, IMG submission 170159) | Sediment microbial communities from San Francisco Bay, California, United States - SF_Jan12_sed_USGS_13 | ecosystem: Environmental > Aquatic > Marine > Sediment | place: USA... | reverse complement strand
TTTTCGGCTAAAATCTGCTCGTCAACTGTAACCACAATTTTTTGTTTAATAGTGATCTGGAATTATGTTTCTCTGATAGAACCATATCTGGTTTAACAAAAGGATATTCGACACAAGTCAGAAAAACTTTAATTATTATTTTTTTTCAGTACCAATCAACATAGGACACAGTTTTGGGCGTTTTCTTTCACTCCGACCTACATATAAATTTAAGGATAATATTTGAAAAAACAGTATTAAAACATCATACTGCTCTCAATAATAAATGACCCGGTGACCTTTCAAATATGACCACTCCCATCGTCAAATCTCTCCACCTTAAACACACTGCTTTTTTTCAGCTGATTATTTTTTTAACGTTTATAAGTATGATGAGCGCATGCGCATCAAATAAACCCATAATTCTTTATAGCAAAAATCCTGAAAACATTACTGATGTAATCACACTCACCATGCCTATCGAAATTGATGTGGTATATCATGATGGTAAGCGCGAGGCGTTCATGCCAGGTTATCAGGAGTTTATAAGCTATAAGTTATTGCCTGGAAAACACTTGTTAGGATTCAAGTATCAGGACATGGTGACTGATGCAGAGGGAAATAACGAGTCGATCAAATCTCGTACGGTAATGATCCGCTTTGATGGCAAACCTGGCGAAAAATACAACATTGATTTTACGCCACCCAAAACGGCTGAAGAGGCGTTGCCGCTAGAGAAAACATTAGAACTAACATTAAGCAACCAGAAAAGGATAATCGCAACGTCTTATCCTGCGCCGGAAGCACCCACAGCTAACTGGTTTTCTACAAAGCCATTTGATCCGGAGACTGCGGAGTTATTTGAAAGTAACAACATGGAAAACTCGGCACTCAATCCTCCAGCAAAAAATGCGACTAACACTCAACATTTACGTTATTGGTGGATGATGGCATCACCAGAAGAGAAAAGTGATTTTAAATCCTGGCTAACAACTCACTGAAAATCAAGCGAGCTCCGAAATATCTTCAAGTGCGTCATGATCTTTGATTGTGACAAAACCTTTGTTACATCCAATCAACCCTGCGATTTCCCAGGCACGCATCTGCTTATTAATACTTTCTCGAGTAGCGCCGGTTAATTTGCCAATTTCTCCCTGTGATAGCTTTAAGTCTATTTGAACACCATCTTCAGTTGGGTGCCCATAATCTTCTGCTAACCCAAGAAATTTCTTCGCTAATCGACCAGGTAAATTCCGAAAAAAGATGTCTTCAAAGTGCTCGTCAGCGCTGCGAAGCCGGCTTGCCAATGTCGTTAACAGCAAAACTGCAACTTTCGGCTCTCGCTCGATAAAAGGAATAAAGTCACGCTTTTCAATAACAAGTATTACTGTTGGCTCAATCGCTTTTACTGTGGCTGTTCGCTCGCCGCCATCAAGCATGGCAATTTCACCGAATACGTCATCCGCATTCATAAAACCAAAACCAAGCTCTTTACCTTCATCTGAATCAGTATGAATTGTCACTTTACCGCTGGCAATAACATACATTTGAGAACCAAGATCACCTCTACGGCAAATTACTTCCCGATTTTTAAATAGTTTTGTTTTTGAATATCGCGCCAGTGATTCAAGCGTAGTAATGTGTACTTTGCTAAATAAACGGCTGTTTGCCAGCAACTTACATTTTTCTTCCAGTGTATAGCTTGCCATTATTATATCCTTGTGAGCAATTTTCTCGCTGCATTGTTCATTATGAGTATGATGAGCATGTTAACAACAAGCGACTATTTCTATTGGGTAACTAGAATTATAGGTAAGCGTGCTGCTTTTGCACGACTTTTTGCCCGATTTTTTGCACCCATTTCACCTACCTTGCCGTCTTATTTTGATTATTTTTTATTCCACGACAAAAACTGACCACCTTATTCTTAATCTAAATAATGATTCTCTTATTCAACTACAGATAAATTGCAACATCTGGCCATTATCCTCCCGACTGGACTCACCTAATGAAATGCTCCCTCTGCCGACAAGTGGAATCTCTTCTCTGCGTAAATACACCTCTCGACCTTCTGCTGTTTTTACAAAAGTGCCATTAGTACTTTGGTCGATCAGGATAAATTTTTCTCTGCGGTACACACAATACGCATGGGTACGAGAAACTAGGCCAGCTTCTATCACCAGATCACTGGTAACACTTCGCCCCAAAACAAAAGCTTTCGAGTTACTCTGAACGGTAACGCTTTTTCCCCGGTATATCAGATGAAGGCTCTGAACTTGACTACCTACCGTGGATGTAATCGAATTTCTCATAATCGTCACATCACGGTCTTCTCTCATGACCTCAAAAAGAGTTAATATTTCACTCTTACCTTTGACCGTTATACGATCATATTGCCGGGTTTTACTTCGCAGCTCATAAGAGAGACCCATAATCACTTTTTCACTAATGATTGTTTGGTTACCCACAGCGATATTGGAGATTCTAGCGGCAACATTAACAACATCACCAAATATGTCGTCATCTCGGGCAACAACTTCGCCATAATCAATACCAATTCGAAGAGACAACTTAACATCAAAGCCAGGCATCGGGCCGGCATTAAATACTTCGTGAATACGATTCGCCGCAAAAACGGCAGCATCAGCAGAACCGAAGCTACACATGATTTCATCACCGATGGTATTAACAACCACCCCCTCAAATGAGCGGGCAATTTCAGACATACGAGACACACACTGATTAACACACTCTGCTGCTGCAGTATCACCCAACCTTTCATACAGTCGAGTACTACCGACGATATCTGAAAACATAATCGCGTGTTTCATACTCGCCTACTCTTCATACAGACCCGATAAAATAAAGGACTGGTAAATGAGACGAACGAATCCTCTGAGCGCACTTTGATGAATTCCTCCTTATTATTCTATTTATTTAGCAGTGTCAGTCCGCCTGATTAAGTGACTGATATTATTAAACTAATAATAATTCAACAGCCTTAACCTGTGCTTTTGATGCAGTCATTATGAAAATGATTTTAAAATATCCACTCATTTTTTCAAGACTTGTGATATATCTCACACTTATAATCGCAGTTATCCGTGTATAGTTACAACATCAACAGCAATTATCTTGCTAACAAAACAAATTAAATAATAAAACATAGGAGAAAAAGCATGAGCATTTATTGTCAAATTGAAGGAATCAAAGGAAAAGTAACTGCTAAAGGACATGAAGATTGGATCGATTGCAGCTCAATGCAATGGGGCGTTGGCCGTGCGATTTCTTCGTCTGTAGGTACTAGTGCTGACCGTGAAGCAAGCAAGCCTAGCATCAGCGAAGTTTCTATCACTAAATTAATGGACGAATCTTCTCCTGGCATATTTACTGAAGCTTGTGTTGGTAAGGGTAAAAAAGTAGTCATCGACCTTTGCACTGTTGGTACTGACCAGATCAATACATACATGTCATATGAACTTGAAGATTGCATGATCTCCGGTTACTCAGTAAGTACTGGTGGCGACCGCCCAAGTGAGTCTATTTCACTTAGCTTCACAAAATTAGAAATGAAATTTACGCCATACGATAAAGACGGAAAACCAAAAAGCCCACTCCCAGCTGGTTACGATATGGCTAAAGGTTCCAAAGTATAAATACAAAATACCACTATGGAAAAAGCCTTCTCTCCTTTTCTATGGTAGAAAGTACATAAGCTGTATTATGTATATAAAAAACCGCATCTAGTTGCGGTTTTTTTTTGCCTGATTATCCATTAGGCACTTATTCAAATAAATTACTAATTTTTTAAATCGCTGTGAGCTGACTCACACCACCTTTGCAAATTCATAGCGTAATATTAAAAACAGATGGTAAATAAGTTCAACTGAATTTAAAACGCATAACAGGAAACTAAAAATGAGCATATACGTAAACATAGATGGAATTAAAGGAAAGGTTACCGCAAAAGGTCACGAAGAATGGATTGATGTAAGCTCAATGCAATGGGGTGTAGGCCGCTCAATTTCCTCTTCAGTAGGTACTAGTGCTGATCGTGAAGCAAGCAAACCAAGTATCAGTGAGGTATCTATTACAAAGATGATGGACGAGTCCTCACCTATGATTTTTACTGAGGCTTGTGTTGGTAAGGGTAAAAAAGTGTTAATCGACCTTTGTACTGTAGGCTCGGATCAAGTCCAAGCTTATATGTCATACGAGTTAGAAGATTGCATGATCTCCGGATATTCTGTTAGCACTGGGGGTGATCGCCCTAGTGAATCCATTTCATTTAGCTTCACTAAAATGACAATGAAATTTATCCCGTACGATAAAAATGGCAAACCAACAAGTCCGCTTCCAGCTGGTTATGATATGGCGACAGGTTCTAAGGTTTAAATCAGATATGATTTCGCCGGATAGATTCTCTATCCGGAAAATCAAATGGCAAACACCTCAAAGGATTGAAAATGCAAACTCAAACCGAATCAATAAATGCTCAACCAAAACAGATATTTTACATGAGTAAAAAAGCACAGGAACTGGCTAAAGAATGCGTAACAAAAAAAAGCCTGCTAATTGCTCTTTCTGAGAATCAATGTTTTAGCGATGCCATCATGTTTCTCTCGTATGCGATGCCATACCAAAAGGGGCTTCAATGGGCATTAAAGTGCGTTAAAAACAATAACCAAACTATTAATAATAGAAACGCCCTTGAAGCTACAGAAAAATGGCTAAAGGAACCCAATGAAGAAAACCGAGAAAAAATTTTACCTACTGAAGCTATCGCTAAACCTACCGCAGCAACCTGGCTGACAATAGCGGCTTACTGGTCTGGCGGCGGCATAAATGACACACCAGTTTTTGAATCTGCGCCGAATGGATTAGTAAACGACAGTATTTACAGCTCGGTTATGCTCTCTGTTCAAGAAATTGAAAAAAACAAGCAACTCAACGCTTATAGCGAGGTGATCAACCAGGGAATAAAAATACTCTACACGTAACTATTCAACATCAACCAGTTCCAGCGTGCTATTTTTTTGATCAATAAAAAAGGCGAACTGACTTAAAAAGTTCATCCCTAACAGCCCGCTAAATTCTGAATGAGAAAAAGCAGATAAAACCCCAACTTGTAAATCATTCACCAGGTGATTTTGTATCCTAATTGAATCAAGCATCAAGATAGGCGCTCGCACTACACCATTTGCAGTAGAGAATGTCATGTGTTGTTGAACGTCATCTAAACGCAATCCAAGCTCTTTAATTACTTTTGGTGACAACACTGTCATTGTTGCACCGGTATCAATAATCAATTTTACTGGTTCCTGATTATTAATCACTGCACTCACCACGTAATGGTCACCCTTTTTTTCTACCGGCACAGGAATAATGCCATTTTCAATCATATCTTTTTGATGCCTAGATTTTTGCAGCAAGCTTTGAGACTGAGTAGAATAATCAGGGTGATAAGCTAATACAGACAATAACTCCTCAACATGTGAATAATTTCTATTCTTATATTCAAACTGAGCATATTGCATTTGAATGGAAAAATTGTCAGGTTCATTAGCTATCAAAAAATCAAAAAAGTCGACCGTTTCAGATCTATAATTATACGATTGTAATTGCTTTAAGTTTTTTCGTGTTAACACGCTAATTCTACTAGTTATCTTTCTATATTCTTCATCAAATTGAGCCATCGAACGTAACTTGTAAAGCGATGAAATTGCCTGTTCATACTTTTCTCGCTTCGCATAAAACCTCGCTAACACATCTAAAACTGAATCTTTTGTATCCTCATTTCCAAGCAACGCAAGTAAACGCTGCTCGGTATTCTCGCCATTTGCCGTATTCACCAACAGTGATTTTGCATACCTAATCACATCTTTATTTAGCTGATTCTGACTTTCCAGATCGAGATCCTGCTTAATTAAATCTATCACTACTCCTAGCTTCGCATTATCTAATAGAGTTTTACTAGAAAAGAATTCAGGGGGATTTTTTTGGGTCTCAGAATTATGAAAGATTTCGGGTTTGGGAGCATCTTCATTTTGAGGCACCGGCATGGCAACTACTTTTTGTGAAAGCATAGAATAAGAAGAATATAAGGTGTGGCTATTCCAGCCAACAAATACTCCAATACTAAGCACACTAACAAGAGTAATAATTTTGCTCATAGTTTATCCAAAAACCACATCGAATCTGACAAGAAATCCCGGCGATGCATTAAAGCTATTCTCCCTTTCCATCGTAATGCCTGGAATAAGTTCGTAAAATGCCCATTTCTTATAAAAATTATGTCGAAAATGGAGGTTTATGTAATATTGTGTAACCACAGCAGGCAATTTTAAATCAGCATTTGTACCTAATGTGTAGACCATAATTTTCTTGTCACCAACATCCTGAAATACTGAAAATGACTGGGTAAAAGACCGTTCATGCGTATCTCTAATGGCGGTCACCCGACTACTACTGCGAAAGAAATACTTTTGATTTAATTTTCTTTCAACATCAAATGAAGTTGTTTCACCCCAACCATCTGAGTTAAACCAGAATACACTTTCTGTCAAACGCAGAGTTAACCCGTCTACAAAAAATAACCGTCGTATTCTCAGCTTAGCAAACGGGTCAAGAGGAACAGAAAAACGAAGCCCTGAATTTGCGCTCACCTGCCAAATTTTTGAACGTACAAAAATATACTGCAGAGCGGCCATTAACTCACCAACTCTGTTTTCTGTCACTGCCTGATTAGGCGTATCAGTCCCCGCGACACTATCTTCTTCCTCATTACTATCCACTACGAGTCGTAATCGTTCCTCGGTTTTAGGGAAATGTAACCGAACTTTTAATATATATTCATTAGTACTACCACGAAAGTCGTCATGTGCGGTCAGATAACTCAATACAACTTTGCTTTTAGAGCCCTCCTCTTCCATTCTTTTGGCAGCGAAGAAATTATCGATGTAATTTGAGACTGAAATTAAATTATTTGATACGGTAGCATGCACATCATTCACTATTCGGAGCGCATTCCTCTCTAGGCGCGGCTCACCAAAAGAAGGCTCGCTTTCTTCCCCTAATGCAGCACCTGAAATAATAATAAAAAACCAGAAAAAAACTTTCATTTGCCTAATTTGGGCATTCCTTTTGAATTAAACTTTGGTCAAGCAGCAAATTTCAGTCCGACTTCAATTAACCCTCTGTATTTCAAACACCTTGAAAGATTCATAAGCAACTGCTAATATTTTGGTCCTTCATCCAATATCATTAAGCACTGCGAGCCAACAGCCGCTATCTATACCAATAATATACCTGGTCATCTAAATGGCCCTAAGTTTTGCCGACACATCCAGGTTATGTAACTTACTGAGTTTAAAGATTAAATATGACACCATTGAAAAGAAACTCCGCACTGAGCAAAATATTTCCTTTTTTAAAATGGGCCCACAAGGTCAATTCGCATACATTAAAAGATGACATTATTGCCGGATTAACAGGCGCAATTGTTGTTTTACCCCAAGGTGTTGCATTTGCAGCCATTGCGGGCATGCCTCCAGAATACGGACTTTACGCAGGTATGGTGCCCGCAATTATTGCCGCATTGTTCGGTTCTTCGTGGCACCTAGTCTCTGGCCCCACAACGGCTGCCTCGATTGTTTTATTTTCGGCTCTAAGTGAAATGGCGCAACCAGGTAGCATGGACTATGTTCGCCTTGCTCTTACATTGACCTTTATGGTGGGTGTTATCCAGCTAGTAATGGGGCTAGTAAAACTCGGCGCCCTGGTTAACTTCATATCCCATTCGGTAGTCATCGGCTTTACCGCAGGAGCAGCGGTACTCATCGCCAGCAATCAAGTTAAGAATTTTTTCGGGATTGAAATGGAACGCGGCCTGCATTTTTATGAAGTTATTGGCCAACTGATTAGTAATTTTTCACATATTAATATTTATATCACCGCAATTGCAACAACGACACTGGTAGTTGGATTACTCGCCAAGAGATTCGCGAAAAAAGTACCATATATGATTGTCGCAATGCTTGCAGGCAGCTTGTTATCAATAGTACTTGATATGTTTTTTGGAAATGCAGTAACCAACATTGATACTGTTGGGGCAATACCCGCATCTTTACCGCCTCTATCATCCCCCGACTTTGACTTTCAGACCATAAAGGACCTGGTTCCAATTGCTTTCGCGGCAACACTTTTCGCTTTGACTGAAGCTGTTTCCATTGCTCGGTCTATTGCAGCAAAATCCGGCCAGCATATCGACGGCAACCAGGAGTTTGTGGGACAAGGTCTATCAAACATTGCCGGCAGCTTTTTTTCCGGATATGTGGCCACAGGCTCGTTTAATCGAAGCGGGCTAAATTATGAAGCAGGCGCCAAAACGCCAGTCGCCGCTCTTGCTGCAGGGGGATTTCTAATTGCTATTGTATTACTAGTCGCACCCTACGCATCATATCTACCCAACGCCACTATGGCAGCCATACTATTTATGGTTGCTTGGGGAATTATTGATTTTGAGCATATCAAGAAAATTTTTAAAACCAGTAAATCCGAGACTTCAATACTAGTTACTACATTTTTCGCCACCTTGTTTCTGGCACTCGATTTTGCTATTTTTCTTGGTGTCATGCTCTCTTTGGTTATGTATTTAAACCGCACATCAAAACCTAAAATATTTGTACGAGTCCCGGATGAGCGACTACCTAACCGAAAATTCAACACCGACTCCGCTCTTCCAGAATGTCCCCAATTAAAACTGGTACGCATTGATGGCTCACTTTTTTTCGGTGCAGTTAATCACGTACAGGACACATTACTCCGATTCGAAGATGAAAAACCTGAACAAAAGAATTTGCTACTACTTGCCCAAGGAATTAACTTTGTTGATAGCGCCGGGGCCGAACTCATAGAAAAGAAAGCAAAACACCACAAAGCAATAGGCGGAAAATTATTTATCTACGGGGCAAAAGAAGCCGTTTCTGAACAACTTCGTCGCGGTGGTTATATTGATGTTATTGGTAGTGGGAATATTTTCTCATCAAAGACAGAGGCGCTTTCTGTTATTTACAACCAGCATCTTGATAAAGATATATGTGCAACATGTGACAAACGTATTTTTAACGAATGCAAGGTGAAATAGTTTGCCTTGAATTCAATTGAGCTTTTTTGATCTAGCTTTGAAACCGCGCTTCACCGATAACGGGAGGGCGATAAATCGCTTAGTCCGAATTTTAACTAAAGATTAGTTCTTTCTTCACAATTCAACAAAAACTCTAAATTCCAATTCAAGCAAATAATCGCTCGTAGCATTTAAATTTTGTTCCAGAGCAGGTTTATTTACGCACGGAGTGAGGGAGCATATAGGAATATGTGACCGATCGAGTACGAAAATAAACCTGCTCTGGGGCAAAAGATGAATGCTACAAGCGATTATTTTAGCCTGGGGGCCAGGTGAAGGTACGCCCCGCCAAAAAATGCATATGCGTATGATAAACAGTCTGCCCACCATCATCATTGCAATTTAAAACCAATCGATAACCATTTTCAGCAACACCAAGATCACCGGCAATTTGTTTAGCTGCCTGCCCTAGTTGCCCAAAAATTGACGCATCTTCTGCGGTGAAATCGTTCACCGTCGCAATATGCTTGCGGGGTATAATCAAAATATGGTGTGGTGCCTGTGCATTTAAATCACGAAAAGCTACCACATCGTCATTTTCATACACAATGTCTCCCTTGATGCTGCCATCAACAATTTTACAGAAGATACAGTCCATTTTTTCCCTCGATTTTACTGATACAAAACCAAACCCTATCGTTAACTCAGATGTAATTCAAGAAGTTCCGCTAAGGCCTAAACTTAAAATTTTTAAATCCGACATCATTATTGCATTAGTTAAAATACCCTAACTAAAATAATCTATAACATAAAAGAAATATAATGAGTGATGACATAGTAGTTTCAATGATTCGCATGGTTTTGGCATTAATCGCTGGAGGTATAATCGGGCTAGAGCGTAGTTACAATGGTAGACCAGCCGGTTTTCGTACTCACAGCCTAGTTTGCATGTCATCATCAATACTGATGTTACTCACTGTTCATCAGTGGGAATTATTGGCAGATGCACCGATAGAAACTCTGCGGGTTGACCCTACACGAATGGCGCAGGGAATTATGACCGGTATTGGTTTTTTAGGTGCCGGCGTCATTATGAAGGATACTTACACTATCCGCGGCCTAACAACCGCCGCCTCTATCTGGATTACAGCCTCAATCGGAATATTACTCGGCATGGGCTACTATGACATTGCCGTTGGCGCCACTATTCTATCATTAGGCACATTATCCATTTTTCGAATGCTGGAGTCCAAGCTACCCTCCCTTCAATTTGGCCAGTTAAGCGTTCGCATTTTACGAAAAACACGTTTATCAGAAGATGAAATACTGGAAATCATTCAGTACCACGATGTCACTGCTCAAAACAGATCGTACTTTGTGCAGGACGAAGGAAAATACATGTGCTATGAAATGACCATACATACTCGCCATCAACCAAATTTCAAAAAGCTTGCAGAAACACTTAGTCAAATGGAAGAAATACTGGAGTTTTCGGTCACGCCAAGAAGCAACTAGTATTAAACCTAGAATCCGCAGTTAGATTCGACTTTATAGTGCAAGATATTGATGTGCATAGTGAATTTAAAAAATGCGTGGTCACCTTATTGGTGATCAGCAGTTTTTTAAATTCACTAGGTGCATCAAGAGCTTGTGCTAGAAATCGCGATCTAACTGCGGAATCTAGGTTAAGGGGTGCCTACAAACATTGATTTAGGTTTAGAGTGATAGTTGAATTTAACACAGTCAGCACGCTATAAAACAATCTCCGGAGTTGGCCTGAAATTTGTCGTGGCCAGAAAAAACCTGTGGACAAGCTGGCTTTATACACAATCGAAATAGGGTTTCAACATATTGGCTGTAAGTAAAGCGATATATCATACATTATCGCACAAATAATAAATATACATATAAAACAACACGTTACAAGTAAGCGTGTTTTTTATTCATTTTAACTCAAATGCTTCAGCTATGCGGATTAAGACTGTGTTTAAACATTTCATCCACAGACTTATCCACATTTTCTGTGGATAAGTCGATTTTATTATAAATTGATAACTTATCCACCAATAATCATAAAAAACACTCTGAGCAGGCAAATATAAGAGAATCAATTCGCACAGCATAGATAAAGTATTTAAAATGCTCGGATGACACATTCGCCCGTATTACAAATTGCTATCCCCATCCCCTTTCGAAAAGTTTTTGAATATTTACCAGCTAACGGCGATGAAAAAATTGCGCATCTAAAACCTGGGATACGTGTAAAAGTGCAATTTGGCCGCACAACAAAAATAGGTATCATTACAGGTATCATTTCCGAATCAACTTATCCTCGCGAGAAACTCAAACCCATAATCGAATATCTCGATGACGTACCTTTTTTTGACGAACAGCATCTAAACTGGTTGCTTTGGGTCAGCCAGTATTATCATCACCCACTAGGGGAAACACTTTTTACCGCATTACCTGTTGCACTTCGCAAGGATAAAATACCAAAAGCGGATCTTATAAAAAACTGGCAGTTAATAACACCAGTCACTTCCTCAGCAACTAAAAATTTATCGAGAGCTCCTAAGCAGCTGGCATTATTTAACTGGCTGAAGATCGCCGACTCACCAGTTAGTAAGCACACACTAGACGAAAAGTTTGAAAATTGGGCAACGCCCATGAAGGGACTAATTGAAAAAAAATTAGTCGAAATAACAACCGCCGAACCAATTAACTCCAAAGCAATTTATCGTCACGGAAGTGCACCTACTCTTAACGATGAGCAACATAACGCTGTTTCAAAAGTAAATGCAGCAATACACCATTTCGGCGCTTTTTTACTTGATGGCGTAACCGGCAGTGGCAAAACCGAAGTCTATTTAAATATTATCGAAAAGGTGATTGAAGCTGATCAGCAGGTGTTATTTCTTTTACCGGAAATTGGTCTAACCCCACAGCTACTGAGTCGCTTTAAAAGTCGGTACGGCGACTCGATCAGCACCATGCACTCTGGCATGAACGATACAGAACGTTATAAAGTGTGGAATAACGTCCGACAAGGTAACACTCAGATACTTATTGGAACCCGCTCAGCGATTTTCACTCCATTCAAATCCCTGGGCATCATTATTATTGACGAAGAACATGATCTATCATTCAAACAACAGGATGGGCTTCGTTATTCAGCAAGAGATATTGCGATCACACGAGCAAGTCAGCTCAACATACCGATTGTATTGGGCTCAGCAACGCCCTCGCTTGAAAGCTTATCAAACCTTCGTAAGCCCACGTTTACGCACCTCATATTAAAACAGCGAGCGGGCAACGCACTTAAACCACGTATTGGCACCATAGACCTCACAAATCAAAAATTAGATAACAATTTAAGCCCTCAGCTACTAAACCAAATTAAATTAACACTGGCGCGTGATGAACAAGTGCTTTTGTTTTTGAATCGTCGAGGTTTTGCTCCGGCGATGATTTGTCAGGATTGCGGCTGGTGTGCAGTTTGTTCACGTTGCGACAGACACATGACCATCCATCATCAGCGTCAACGAATTATTTGCCACCATTGTGGCGCCGAACGGAAACTACCAGCACAGTGCCCGCAATGCAGTTGCATCGATTTGAGACCGGTTGGATTTGGCACCGAACGAATGGAGCAGCTGTTAATTAAACTATTTCCAGAAACTGAAATTATTCGAATTGATAGAGATACAACAAGCCGCAAAAATGCCATGCACACATTGCTTGCCAAAATTGACAATAACAAAGGACAAATTTTACTCGGCACACAAATGCTAGCAAAAGGACATGATTTCCCCAACGTCACGTTTGTGGGCATTATAGATGCCGATCAAGGATTGTTTGGCGCGGATATGCGTTCAGCTGAACGCATGGCACAATTAATTACACAAGTTGCAGGACGTGCAGGACGTGGCGATAAACCCGGGAAAGTGGCAATTCAAACATTGCACCCAAATCACCCTTTGTTACAAATATTAATTAACGAAGGTTATCCCAGTTTTAGTCAGTCTGCTTTACAGGAACGACAAGCGGCGCAGCTCCCGCCTTATACATTTGCCGCTATGATTCGTACCGAATCGACCCAGCTTGGTTTTAATTTCCAATTTTTAAATGATATAAAAATGATTTTTACTGAGCAAAACAGCAGCGTAGAACTACTTGGCCCTGCACCATCACCCATGGAGCGAAAAGCCGGAAAGTTTCGCACACAATTATTACTACTCAGTCAGTCACGGAGCCAGCTGCATCAATTATTGGGTAATACATTGCCATTGCTGGAAAAATTGAAATCCGCAAAAAAAGTCAGATGGAGTCTAGACGTTGATCCAATGGAAATGAGCTAATCACTCTCAGCGCATTCATCTTTTGTCCCAGAAAAACCAATTTATCTGAAACAAAATCTAAATACGCTGAATAGTAATTATTATGAAATAAATCAGGAATTAAAGTCAGGGTTACTTAAATCATCAATCGGGGAAACAGGCTCGCTTGCGATACTGTATTTTTCATCGGCCCATGCGCCAAGGTCAATTAACTTGCACCTTTCACAACAAAATGGGCGATATTTATTTTCCGGGCTCCACTCAACTTCTTTTTCACAAGTGGGGCATTTAACCACAGTACAATTTAGATTTTTTTTCATAACGCACAACATATTATTTTGAATGGAATATCCTGCTCAACCTGTACTGGCCGATTAGCACCCATTGGTTTTAAAAAGCGAACGGTAAAACGGTGTCGCCCACCACTGATTTCAGGAAAACAAGAAGAGCCCTTCGGTAAAATGACTCGAACGATCTGGGTTAATGTGCCGGCATCAAGCACATGCTGATAAACACCTTTGGTTGCAACAGCATTATGATCTGTTGCACTATCTCGTATTAACCTAAGCACAAGTGTTACTGCGCTTTTTACGAGATCAAATTCTTTTAACCAGCTACGGATATCTGCATTTCGCACATCGATGTCCTGCGCCAGCCAATGCGCATAACCTGGAACATCAATCCCCAATGCGCCACCTGGGAGAGAATCTCGTTGCCGAATAGACATGATCAGCTCATTTAGTTTTAAATTTTGCCCGATCTGCCCTTCTAATGCCTTAAGCTTTTTTGCCGTTTGAGACAATTCGGCCAGCACATCCTGAAGCCGGCCAGTATTAACACCTTCAATTGATGCATACTTGGACAAAACAGCATTCATTCTATCCATTTCTTTCATTAAGTCCGATTTGATTTCAGGACGATTAAACACATTCAGCAATGCCATAAAACTATTGATTGTAGACCGGCTATCCCAAACAGTTTTACCCTGAAGCTTATATTCAACCTCATCGAACAAAGATTCAAGGCGAACAAATGTGCGCACCTTTTCATTAAAAGGCAGCTCGTAAACGATACCTGCCTCTTCGGCAGCAGTGCCGACGCACGGAGTTTCTTCAGCTATATGCTGAGCTGTGTTTAACAGGGGCATATCGGAAATCACTTGTGTATTTGTTGTATTGTCGTTAGATGTAGGCGCATTATCTTCGATTAACTCATCCTCAACAAGCTCATTTTTTGAGTTAACAAACAGCTCGTGCATTTTTTGTACTTTTACCTGCAAAGATTCGAGAGATCCTATATTATCGATGACAAAATCCGCAACAGAGCGCCTTGTTGGCCCATCGATCTGAGCCCGAATAATTGCCTCAACATCTTCCGACTCTACCGCATCACGCTGCACCGTTCTTTTAACCTGCAGCGCTATTGGCGCATCAACCACCACCACCTGATCAACAAGATCTGTTTGCTGGGTTTCAATCATTAATGGAATAACGATCAAACAATAGGGACCTTCTGCCTGAGCTATTTCTTTATTTATCTTTAAGCGAATCAGGGGGTGCAAAATATTTTCAAGCTTTGTTCTTTCACTTTCATCAGAAAAAATAATATCTCGCAGTTTCCCGCGATCTATCTCATTATCTGAGCGCAAAACATGACAACCAAATTGTTCAACAATAGCATCATAGGCGGGGGTCCTGGCCTTCACCAGTTCATGTGAAATCACATCGGCATCAATAACGGGCACACCAAGTGCTGCAAAGTAATTTGCCACGGCTGATTTACCGCTACCTATGCCACCTGTTAATCCGACTTTTAGCATAATTGATAAATACTCAACTTATTTAGATTTTGTTTTTGAACGGTGTTATTTTCGCAAGTATCGGTAGATGAATATACCTTAGCCGAGTAATGCTGGAGCAAAAAATGAATACGTAAAGTAGTTATCACTAAAGTATCATCCTTAAGTAAGTATCATTAATCTGCTCGCCCCACATCAAGGCTAGCCATCCCGCTATCGCCAGATAAGGTCCGTAAGGAATCGGTTTATCCTTATTGTGCTTTTTAAATACAATTAAACTAACACCAATAACAGCGCCTGCCAGAGACGATAGCAATATAATCGCAGGCAATAATTGCCAGCCTAGCCAAGCACCAAGTACGGCCAGCAACTTGAAATCGCCGAACCCCATTCCGTCTTTACCCGTTACCAGCTTAAATAACTGGAATACCATCCATAAAATTAAATAGCCACTTACAGCGCCAACGATACTTGTCGCCGGATCAACAAAAACCGCCCATAAGCTCAGTATTAAACCCAGCCATAAAAGAGGCAAGGTTATAACATCGGGTAACAACTGCGTATCGTAATCAATCATACTCAGGGCAATTAGCGACCAGGTTAAAACTAATGCAGCAGCAGCCTGTTCCCCAAAGCCAAAATGCAATGCGACCGTTAGCGATAAAATGCCGGTTAAAAGCTCCACCAAAGGATAGCGAAATGAAATACGCGCCTTACACGCTCTGCATTTTCCACCCAGTATTAAAAAAGAAAAAACAGGGATGTTTTCCCAGGCTCTTATAGAATGCTTACAGTTGGGGCAATGTGAATCTGGCTTTGATAGATCAAAACGCGCCTGCTTTTCAGGTATAGATATTTTTTGCTCTTTGCCGTCTTCATCTCCGGCAAGAAAGTCTTCACACTCCTCTTTCCAGCCTCGCTCCAACATTATCGGCAAACGATAAATAACGACATTTAAAAAGCTGCCAATAAGTAAACCTAAAATGCCACAGACAATAGAAAAAGCCACCGGATTGTCTGAAAGGTACCGAAAAGACTCCATTAAAATACTTTACCCATCTGAAATATAGGCAAATACATCGCTAGCACTAATCCGCCAATCAAAACACCCAACACTACCATAATCAGTGGTTCCATCATGCTGCTCATGCCATCTACGGCATCATCAACTTCCTGCTCATAAAAATCGGCTATTTTAGAAAGCATCGAATCAAGTGAACCAGACTCTTCACCAATCGCTACCATTTGCACTGTCATATTAGGAAATAATTTAGATTGCATCATCGCCGTTTGTAATTGCATACCAGTCGAAATGTCGTCACGCATTTTTAAAATCGCATCGTTGTATATACGATTACCTGTCGCACCGGCAACCGATTCCATTGCCTCAACTAGCGGTACACCTGCCGTAAACATGGTGCCTAATGTTCTAGCAAATTGCGCAACAGCTGCTTTACCCATAATTGGGCCGATAACTGGCATTTTCAAAATAAGTCCGTCCCAAAAATAATTAAACTTATCAGAATGTTGCCGAGCACGAACAAAAGCAAATAACCCTAAACCTACGCCACCAAAAATAAATAACCAAGTGTCCTGCACAAACTCCGACATTGACACTACTAACTTAGTAAATGCAGGAAGATCAGCGCCAAAACTAGAAAACATGGTTTCAAACTGAGGCACAACATAAATCAACAAAATAAGCGTGATGATAAATGCAATGGACAATACCCCTACAGGGTAATACATGGCTTTTTTTATCTTGCTTTTTAGCAGTTCTGTTTTTTCTTTGTAGGCTGCTATTTTGTTTAAAAGACTTTCAAGAATACCGGCTTGCTCTCCCGCCTTAACTAGATTACAAAACAAGTCATCAAATACACGAGGGTGTTTTTTTAACGCCTGAGCAAGCGAACTGCCGCCTTCGATATCTGTTTTTAAAGCAGTTACCAACTGCTGCATGCTTCTGTTCTCGTTCCCTTTACTGATTATATCAAACGACTGAACCAGCGGCACACCGGCTGACATCATAGTTGCCAGTTGCCGGCTAAATAGCGCAATATCTTTTGCGGTGACTCTTTTTCTTGTTCCCGTAGAAAAAAGTGAAACTGGTTTTTTTTTAACTTTAATAGGTGAAATGCCCTGTCGCCGCAAGTCAGCCTTTACCAGCGCGAGACTCGGACCAATAATCTCACCTTTATGGCGCGCTCCCCTGCGGTCGGTACCCTCCCAAAGAAACGTCATTTGTTTTGTGAGTTTTTTTGCCTTGTTTACCTTACCAGCCATGCCCTTACTCCGATGTTACTCGATTAATTTCTTCAATACTGGTTAAACCGGCTTTGACTTTTTCAAGCCCTGCACGACGTAAACTTAATATGCCATCCTCTTCTTCCTGTTCTGCAATTTCAGCTGAACTACCACCCCTTATGACAATGCGTGATATTTTATCTGTTAATGGCATTACTTCAAAAATGCCCAGCCTGTCTCTATAACCCGCATGACAATATTCGCAGCCATCAACATTAGGCCCAAACAAACCGAAACTACCAAGGTCTTCAGCCTTAAAACCTTGATGCAACATCACTTCATCTTCAAGATCAATCGGCTGTTTACAATGGGTACATAATTTTCGCACCAATCTTTGAGCAATAATCAACGAAATAGATGCCACGATGTTATAAGGCTCTACTCCCATATTAGTTAACCGAATAATAGTGTCAGGCGCGCTGTTAGTGTGCAGAGTAGATAAAACCATATGCCCAGTTTGCGCAGCCTTCATTGCAATCTCTGCTGTTTCCGTGTCACGAATTTCACCCACCATGATGACGTCGGGATCCTGCCTCAAAAATGCGCGTAATGCCGTAGCAAATGTAAGTCCAATTTTATTATTTACATTTACCTGGTTCACGCCAGGCAAATAAATTTCTGCAGGGTCTTCAGCCGTTGATATGTTTCGATCATTCGTATTTAAAATACTCAACGCTGAATACAGGCTAACCGTTTTTCCGCTACCAGTAGGCCCGGTGATGAGCACCATCCCATGAGGCCTTTGAATGGCTTTAATAAATGTTTTTTTCTGCTCATCTACCATTCCCAAGCTGTCTGCACCGAATTTTAAACTGCCGGAATCAAGAATCCGTAATACGATTTTTTCGCCAAATAAAATAGGGCAAGTACTAACACGAAAATCAATACCTCTGTTTTTAGATAGTTTTAATTTCATTCGACCATCTTGTGGCAATCGGCGTTCTGCAATATCTAACCGGGCCATAACTTTTAAACGGGCGCAGATACGATTCCCAAGATTAGCCGGCGGTGTCGCAATTTCCTTCATCATGCCATCAATTCTAATTCGAACACGAAACCGCCCTTCATAAGGCTCAAAGTGAACATCCGATGCACCTTTCTGAATCGCCTCCATCAATATTTTATTTACAAAACGAACAATTGGCGCCTCATCAATATCCGAGTCACCACTTTCTATCCTTGCTTCATCGTCTAACCCGGTAAACTCCAGATCATCCAACGTCGAATCCGAAAATTCTGCCAATGTGGTATCTGCTGACTCCTGGGCTTTTTCGATAGCCTTGCTTAACGTCATCGCTTCAGTAAGCACTGGCTCAACAGTTAAGCCGGTATGAAACTGCAGTTGGTCCAACGCGTGCAAATTACCTGGGTCGGATATCGCCACATACAATCGACTTCCCCGCTTGGCCAATGGCAATGCGTTAAGTTCCTGCATCAATCGTTGATCAATCAACTTAATAACATCAGGATCAACTTCAAATACCTGAATATCAAATAACGGAATCCCAAACTCCACCGACGCTGCACTGGCGATGGCCCGGCTTTCAACAATATGGTGTTCCATTAAATAACTAACGAAACTCATGCCCTCGCTATTTGCTTGAAAATAAGCACGCTGGGCCACTACCTCTGTAAGCAAACCTTTATCGACCAGTCGTTTGGGTAATCCATTTAACGCAATTGACACAACATTTCCTTATTAACGAATAACTACTAGTAACTCATAATCTATTCGAGCTATTTCTGCACAGACACAAGAGATGAGTACCCTTTTATATCGGCACATTTAACAAAATATTTGAACATTGATTAAAGCAAGGTACATTTTTTATGTTTGATATAAAAATAATCAAATGGGATTGATTCTTATCGGTTTTTTTATAACTCAATACTACTCTTTAGTCACAGATAAACCAATATGCGAGATATCCTGAAATGCTTTTTATGTTTCGCTTTCAAATACAATGCAAGCCAGCATTCAAACTTTTTAACTGCAGCGTTTTTGAGACACAATAAAAAAGCCCCTCAAGAGAGGGGCTAAAATGTGGGGAGGGAAGGACGGGGTGATTAGTAACAGATCGAAACATTTCTTGCAGTCCTTCCAACTCTGCGTCGAAAACAATCCTTAATTACTTGCGTAATTGTCGTTACCTACAAACACTTTTAGCAGATCGTGTGCCAATATGAACTAGACATAAAAAAGCCCTCCAAAGAGGGCTTTTCTCTACAAAAATATAATTACACTTATTTAATTCAGTTAGCAGGCGCCAGCGGCCACGCAATCGCCAGTTTGATTCCATATAATTGATCCATTTTGAACAACAGGATCTAACTGGAACGTAAAACCACCTGCAGAATCGGCTCCAGTAAACGAAATTCTTCCATTCGCGCCAACAACTATATCAGAACCTAAGTCTGCATTTTCAGCCTGGAGTATATTCGCGGGAATGCCCGGGCCACCAGCCACGCAATCTGCCTGAATATTTGTCTGTAAACATATCCCTATTGCAGTTTTATGAGCATGAGTTAAACCAACCAATCCGGAAAATCGTGCATTTTGAGTATACCCAGCATACATAGGCATGGCCACCGCAGCCAAAATACCGATAATTGCAATTACAATCATCAATTCAACCAGTGTAAATCCTTTTTGTTTTTTACGTTTTATCATCACTTTACTCCTGTTTTCATTAAGTGTTACTTTAAGTTTTTACAAATTCGTTACAGTAACGTACTGCAGTCGTTGTGCCATATTCTAGGCATTTTAACCAAACCCTTAATTCCCTGTGTTTTTTGAAATTTGTTTTGTGATGAAGTTTGCAGCAACTATTTTCAAATGCTTCAAATTTCTTTTTAATGCAACTTGTTACGAGAAAAAATCAACCGCTAGCTACTCAAAAACCTGCTCCGTTTTGTCAGTGTGTGACAATAATTGTCAGTGTGATTGTCACTTTATCAAACAACAACCCCGCTTTAAGTTGCGCGCCATTCTACTCCTCCTTAGCATCTTTTATCTGCTCAGCCTCCATTTTTTTTAAACGATAACGTAATTGCCGAAAACTAATCCCCAGTAACTTTGCTGCTGCGGTTTTGTTATACCGTGTTTTTTCCAGTGCAGCCTGAATCGCATCTTTTTCAATATTGTCCAAATAAGGATCAAGCTGCATGCTTGCATTATCAAGTGAGGCTAGCTCATCAGCATCAATCTCGGGCAATTTCAAATCAATTGGCTGGATTGTATCACCGTCACATAATGTCACGGCCCGCTCCAGTATATTTTCTAGCTCGCGCACGTTTCCAGGGAATGGATAATCACATAATATTTTTAACGCGGCATCACTGATACCGACAGCACCCTCTTCAACTGTATCAGATAATTTTTTCAGTAAAAAACTCGCTAGCTGTGGAATATCT
>Ga0224507_10000272_pt1 | contig 20999 bp, 21 predicted proteins | sample SF_Jan12_sed_USG_3_FD_170159 | JGI IMG/M metagenome (GOLD analysis project Ga0224507, IMG submission 170159) | Sediment microbial communities from San Francisco Bay, California, United States - SF_Jan12_sed_USGS_13 | ecosystem: Environmental > Aquatic > Marine > Sediment | place: USA... | reverse complement strand
TAAATCAATACGACGATTTAATAATTTCATTTTGTGCCTCTGAAACAAGGGATTGTAGTCTAGCTTGGTATGATACTAGTCTGGGGGACTAGTGGTCGCAGGTTCAAATCCTGCCAATCCCATCATAATTTCAGAATTTTTAATAACTCATCAAAACTTTCTCTTGTTTTTTCTTGTTTGTATTGTTTTAGTGCTTCAATAATTTTTTCTTTGGGTGGATTTTTGTAAATTTTTTGGACCTTTTTTGCAATCCCTGATCCAATAAAAAATGCCTGAGTAATAGATGTAACATTTGATGGCCTTCGCGTAGTACTGGAACTTTCAAAATCAATTAAAGTGGACTTTGTCTTTCCTACTATGACATGTTTGGAAATATTACTTAATTCACCATGATCAAAGCCTAATTGATCTAATCTGTAGCAATCTTCTAGAATTTTTCTGATTGTGGATTTTAATTGCTTTGCACTTCCTACACCTTTTAACAAATAAATCCATTCACTAATTTTAACTCCTTCTAGATATTCCATCACCAAAAAATTTTTGCTAGCAACTAACATCTTTGGCCCAACATCCACAGAATTTACTAATTTCAGTAAAGTTGCTTCTTTTTTCATTTCTTTTCTTTGCGAATCGGTTCTTCTGATTTTTAGTGCAACTAATTTATTATTTTTTTTCGCAAGAACTACAACTCCGACATATCCTTTACCCAAAATAGCTAGTTTACCAATTTTTGTAGGACCCACAAACGAAATTGATCTAATTTTTAATTTTTCTAACTCACTAATTCTTGATTTTATTTGACGACTAGTAGCTTTTGGGTATCCAAGAATTTTTGAATATGGTTTATCAGAAAGTTTCTTAATTGAAATAAACAAATGTGTCATCTGTTGAAATCAACTCACTTGCAACCTCTTTAATTGATTTGCTTAGATTTTTCTTTCCTACTGAAACCTTGTAACCTTGTTTGAAATCACTTTGAAGACCTTTAGGTATGCCCGTTTTAAGATTTTTTTTCAAAAATTCTGACATAAATTTGACTGCATCTGTATGCTTTCTCTTTTCTACAGAAATTATTTTTCCATTATTTCCTATCCACATTAATTCTGTATTTTCAAGATTTTTGGAAATAAAACTCTTCGAACTGTCTTCCCTAAAAAAATCTGGCCCATTCTTTGGATAAATTTGATTAATCTTTGATGATTCCAAGAAGAAAAACAGACAAGCTTCATTTTTTTGATCCGTATGAGATTTACTTCTTAATACATTGAATCCACCCAATTCTAATTGTGTAGACAATGATGACGTAGCTCTCTTTATCTGCCCCCATATTATATCTGGACTTCTGATTTTAAAATTAAATTTTATCACTAACAAGTTATCCCAATACTTTTTTGCAATTCCTAATTTTTTATTCCTAAAAAACTCTAAAGTGCTTTTATCTTTAAAGGCCCTACAAATTAGAATCAATTTCCCAATATTTTCATTAGATATTGCAGCAGCTAAGTTTCTGTTACTGTCAACAGGATCGATTATTACAATTGGTGTTTCAAATCTCTTTGAAGTTTTTCCAATAACTTGATTTTCTTTAATTTCTGATATTGATCTTATGATATTCTCAAAACTTCCAAAATGTAAAACCAAAACCTCTGATACATATCCACTAAACCCTTGTTTTGCAATTTCTGCACCATAAATTCCATTTGATTTTAGAAATGTTTTGAGAATTCTTACATCATTTTTCATTTTTGATGTTAATGATTTTTGCATAAATTTTGTGTGAAATGTTGATCTATCTGCGGCACTTTTCCATTCTCCAATTTTTACATCATAGAATGGGACTAGATTGATCTTAGTGTCCTTAATTTTAGCCTCAACATATGGGTGTTCAGAATACCTGACATAAGGAAAATATTTTTTTAATGAGTTGAAACCTATCTTTTTTGAAATTTTTTCGAATTTTTCTTCTGTTGTAGATTTTTTAAATCTTACAAAAATATCTATGTCTGCGCCTTCCGGTAGCCAGGTATCTTTTGCAAATGATCCTCCAAATTCCAATCCTGTAACTTCTGGATATTTTTCGATTTCCTTTTCCACTAACTTGAATGCTAGATCAGCAATTTCCTTCTTCGATTTCTCAATTGTTTTTGACGGAATTACATTTTTGGATACCTTACTAATAATTTCCTTCATTTTCTTGCTTTAATCTCCTTTAAATCAGAATAAATTGGTCCAGTAGATGTAAGTTCACTTTTTTTTAATTTGAAACTAGTTATTTCTTGAATGCCAAAATTTATCATTTTTTGACTATTCAATTCTTTTGTAATGTCCCCTATCTTCTTTTTAATCCTAAATATTGTGATGTGAGGTTTGAATGGCTTGTCAGGAAAAAATCCTAAAGGTTCTAATACTTTTTCAACTTTTTTTGCTAACTGAATTAACATATTACCTCCATTCTCGTCAGTACCTATCCAAATCACTCTTGGAAATTTAGGTTTAGGAAATGCACCTATTCCTTTCAAATTAATCTTAAAACTTGAAAATTCAATTGTATTAAGAGCATTAATAATTTTTTCAGATACATCATCTGAAATTTCCCCTAAAAATTGTAATGTAAAATGTAAACTTTCTGAATTAATAGCTTTTGCGTCGATGTTAATTTTATCTTGAATTTTTTTTATTGAATGAATAACATCATTATTTGAAATTTCTACCGCTACAAAAGTTCGCATCACATCATTCTTTGATATATCTTTATAATAATTTCCGGTAACTTCATAGACGAGTCTCATTTTTGCCATATATTGACAAAACTAATCGTATGCCTGACAGGCATGCCTGGTGCCGGAAAATCCACTATTGCTGAAGGTTTGGAATCAAAAGGTTACAAAATTATCAATATGGGAAATGCTGTTAGAGAAGAAGCAAAAAAAAGAAATTTAGAATTAACAAGATCAAATCTTGGGAAACTAATGCTTGAACTAAGAGAGCAAAATGGTCCAGGTGCAATAGCGGAATTAGTTAAACCACAAATTGAATCTTCTATAGCTGACGTGATACTGGTAGATGGAGTAAGATCAAATGATGAAATACAAGTACTAAGAAAATATGGCACTGTAAAACTATTGGCAATTCATGCTTCTACAGATACAAGATTTGATTTTCTACAAAAAAGAGGAAGATCAGATGATCCACAAACAAAGAAACATTTTGAAGAAAGAGACAATCGTGAATTAGGAGTCGGAATTAGCAATTCAATTGCTTTATCTGATTATGCAATATCAAATATTGGTTTGACAAAAGATGAATTAATTAAAAATGCCTATGAAATTATTCAAAGTTGGATAGAATGAAAATCCCAAATATCAATTGCATAATTCAAATGACAACTACATTAAACCCTTCTGAAGATCCTGAGAAAGTTCAAAAATCAATTTCAAATATTTTCCCATATTCAATAATCAAAATTGAACATTTTTCAATTACAGCACAGTCAAAAGAATTAAGATCATTTGAAAAAATTTATGAAACAATTCATTTAAAAAAATCCCAAAATACCTATCGTCGTTATCTTGAAAAAAATTTGGATAATAACACAACTTGGTTTTATCTTAATAAACAGGCAGCCTTTGTTGAACAAATAGCAATTTGTGAAGAAGCAGAAGAATCTCCCTTAGGACCAATTAAAGTAATTTTTACTTCCTCAAATATTGATGAAATAATTGATTGGATTGTTTTAGGAAATTAGCAAAACTTAGTTAAGAAAATTCACTCTGTTTTGACTATTTTTTTTAGTATGAATCTAAAATCATTTTTTTGAATAACTATCAAATGTTCATAAAATTAGGCATAATTGCAGGTATTTTGATATTAGGAGGCATGATATTTTCTAATGAAATAGATGTTCTGTTTCCCTCAACTTCTGCAAGCGTAATTGATTCTTTAAAAACTGACGTATCAAATTTTGGCTCTAAAGCTTCAGACTCAGTTGAAGAAAGAATTAATGGCTCCATTGATAAAATAATTGATAAAACAAGTGAAACCATCTCTGATGAAATAAGTCAAACTAGCAATAAAATTTCTACTGAAATTTCTGAAGCAAAAAAATCTTCTCAAAAAATAATTAATGAAGAAATTTCTAATTTTAATCCTATTGAATCTATTAAGAATATCTTTGTGACTAACTCAACTTCATAAAATTCAAAATCAACTGGTTTATAATCTGTTTCATACTAATCCAACTACAACACAAATTATTTTTTAAATAAAATACGAAACAATTTTCTCTATCTTCAAAACAGAAATCTGATCATGATGTCAATATTCTAATCTTAGAAAAACCAAATAATGTTAATATTGTAATTTAAACTGCAGAAAAAGAAAATTTTAGTATACACTTTATTTCAATATTGGAAACAATTGTAAATGATTCTACAGATTTCCTTATTTTGTAGATATGCTTCTTGGTCATCAGGACTATGGTTTAGTTTCTTCATCAGTGTTTAATCTACTGATGATTTGTTTAATTCAATTATTAACAGTGTATTTTAACAAAAATAAACTAATTTTTTTTAAATAGAGTTACAAACTTGGGTAAAGAAATAGCACTTGTGTTTCTTATAATCAAATCCATTTCTGATGACATTTCAGTATTCTCTGGATTAATTTCAATCAGTAATGCATTATTTTGTTTCGCATAGATAGGCAATGTGTTTGCAGGAGACACAACTAGTGACGTACCAGCAATTACCATTAAATCACATTGACTTGCTAAAACCATGGCTTTTTGCCAAACATCTTGTGGTAATGATTCTCCAAACCATACTACATCAGGCCGTAGAATATTTCCACATCTGCATAAAGGTGGAACTTTTAAAATTTCAGATGTTATTTCCTCTTTAAAATTACAAACTGAACATTTGATCTTAATGATACTTCCATGCAGCTCTAATACTTGAGAACTTCCTGCCTTTTGATGAAGTCCATCAATATTTTGTGTTAAAACTACTACTTTGACATATTTTTCTAGCTCAGCAATAGCTCTATGCCCAGGATTTGGCTTTGCTGCAAAGATATTCGCTCTTCTTTCATTATACCATTCCCAAACCAATCTTGGATTATCATAGAATGCATCAATTGTTGCTAATTTCATTGCATCATGATCTCTCCATAATCCGTCTTTTCCTCTAAAAGTTGGAATTCCACTTTCTTGAGAAATTCCAGCTCCTGTTACAAATACAACTTTCTTAATATCGTCAATTTTATCTTTAATTAATTCAAACATTTTATTTAATTTCTACTTCTAAAAGATCTCTTGCAGTAATTACGGAATCATGAATTTTGCTTGCTTCTTGTAAATGTCCGACTTCATCTTTGTATCTTGCTGAAAAGTGTGTTAAAACTAAATTTTTTACTTTTGCACTTTTTGCTATAGCTGCTGCTTGTTTTGCAGTGGAATGGCATGTGTCTTGCGCCCTTTGTTTTTCTTCATCTAAAAATGTAGCATCAAATATGAGATAATCACAATTCTCAAAAAACTTTTCTAATTCTTTAGTAGGCATTGTATCTCCTGAAATACCAATTTTTTTGCCAGAACGTTTTTCTCCTAGTACTTGTTCTGGTTTTATTGTTTTTCCATTAATTTCTATTTGATTTCCATTTTGTAGTTTTTTCCATAATTCTCCTTCCGGTATTCCTAATTTTTTTGCTTCATCAAGATTGAATCTTCCAGGTTTATCTTTTTCTTCAAACAAATATGAAAATGCTGTTACTGAGTGATTAGCTTTACAAGCATAAATTGAAAATTTTTTATTCTCAAAAACTTTTCCTTCTTTAATATTGGTAATTAAAATAGGAAATGATAATCCAAAATTTAACACCTTTATGTTTGCAGCAATAAATTCTTCAATTCCATTTGGTCCAAAAATTTCTAATGTTTCTGTTCTGTTTTGCATAGACATTGTTTGCAACAATCCCAGAATTCCTACACAATGATCTCCGTGTAGATGTGTTACAAACATCTTCATTTTTTTATTCCATCCTAAACCTGATTTCATATAAGAAATCTGTGCTGCTTCTCCTGCATCAAACATTAGAATTTCACCATCTCTTTCTAAGCAAATACATGATAGTCCTCTCTTTTCGGTAGGTTGTGCAGCTGATGTTCCTAGGAATACAAGTTTCATTTTATTAGAATTGTCCTTGTCAAGCTTTTATGCCTACAGATTTCATATTTTTTTAGTCCCTTTAATCTCAACTTATTGTCTAATTCTTTTTTGTACATGATTGCAATTTTTTTACGTCTAGGAAGAGTTGAAAAAAACCTCTTTAAGATTTCTTCTGGTTTTTCTGATGCCTTTGAGGATCTTCCATAGGGTAAATCAGTAACAATCCCATCAAAATCTTGAGAAATTTTGGTTAATTCTTGGAAATCTGAGTTGAAAACTTTGGATTTATACCCATTTACTTTGAGATTTTCTTTTGAAATCTTACACATCTTTTCATCAAAATCAAATCCAACTCCATGAATTCCCATAGATTCAGCTTCTAAGAGCGTTGTACCTGTACCACAAAATGGATCACAAACCGTTTCTCCCTCTTTCATTCCTATGAGATTTATCATAACTCTTGTTAATTTCCAATCTAATTCGTGAGGGTATTTTGTGATCTTTTTTGGCCTATCTGTCTTACTGACCCTTTTTGAAAACCCAAAAAAGTTTTCTTCATTAGTAAAAATGAGATACACTGTAATATCTGGATCTTCTAATTTTACTTTTGCATGAGAAAATTTTGATATCATATCTCCCATTGAACTTTCTAATTCAGGAATATTGAATTGATTTGATGACAAATTTATTATTCTACAAACAAAGGTTTTAGCATTTTTCAATACTCCCAGATTTTCTTCATCTAAAAACAATCCAGACATTTTTCTTAAGATCTGACCTGAAATTTTTACAAATGACGCACGTCTTGCAATCTTTTCCCAGTTTGTTTTTGATTGAATAATTACTAGATTTGAAATAATTTTTACTTTAGAGAACCTATCATACATTTTTGATAGTGCAATAATCTCATCCGTTGCAAGCTCAAGATTATCTTTAGATAAAATGAAAAAACTTTCTGGCATTACGCTATTGCCTTTGCAATTGTATCTGACACATCTACTATTGACGTTTTGCCCGGAATTGTATTTGTACTGACAATTTTTGTTACTCCTGCCTTCTTAATTTTATTTTCTGCATTATTCATTAAAAGAGCATGAGTGCATGCAACGTAGATTCTTTTACATTTTTGTTTTTTAAGAAATTGAGTAGCTTTGACTATACTTCCTCCAGTACTTATCATGTCATCAACTAAAATAAGATCTCTTTCTATAACATCTACATTTTTGGTTTGAATCTGAACCTTACCTGTTTTTCTATCCCTCTTTTTTTCTAACGCAATATGCTCTGTTCCAAATTCTCGTCCAAATTCTCGTGCTCTCTCTTTTCCACCCTGATCAGGTGATACAACTAGAGGATTTTTTAGCCTCAATTTCTTAAAATATCTCACAAGATCTGGGATTGCAGTTACATTTTTTGTCTTTATACTAAAGTGCTTAAACCCTATCAAACTATGAATGTCAACTGCTACTACTTTTGATGCACCCGCACCTTTGAATAATTTACCAAGAACTTTCATCGTAACAATTTCTCCAGGTAAGAATTCTTTATCCTGCCTTGCATATCCCATGTATGGAATTACAGCGATTACTTCAGATGAAATTTCTTTAGCTTTTGAAATCAATGATAGTGCTTGAATCAAATTAGTATCAACTGGTGGATAAATTGACTGTACTACCACTGATTTTTTTTTAGATAATTTTCCATTTAGGGTAATTTTGCTTTCACCATCGGCAAAAACTCTAATTTCTGATTTTACAAGATTTGCCTTTACTTTACTAGATATTTTTTTTGCTAAATCCTCTGAAGATTTTCCTGAAATTATTGAAATATTACTCATCAAGAAAATATGATTTGATGGGATTCTTAAGTTTTGAGAAGATCAATCCTCACCACCTCCACGACCTAAATCTCCAATACCAAATTTATCAATAACTTGATTTCTTTCTTCATCAAGCTTTCGAATTTCTTCATTTTCCCGTTTTTCATCTCCTTGGTATACCGTTCTAATTGGCCATGGAATTCTAATATCGTATTTCTTGAACTCTTCATACATGATAATTCTCATATCTGTTTTAGTTTTGAATTGTGCGCCGTAATCTCTAACATAAACCCATAATGAAAAATCAAGTGATGAATCATTAAATTTGTTAAATCTCACAACAGGTTGATTTATGTCGATATGAATATCTTTGTCACATCCACAACTTGGTCTATTATTATCTAAGTAAGGACATCTTTGTTGTTTAATGAGATGTCTTCCTCTTTCATCCATAACCTCTTTCATAGCACGTTTGCCAATTTTAACTAAAATTGCAGCTACCTGTTTAGGATTATTTAGATAAGAAACTCCTACTTCAACAATTGCAGGCACCATTTTGATTTCTTTTGAATAATTAATTATTTGAGAATTAACAAGCTGTCTTGTTGGAATCACTGCATATGATTCATTTAATGCATCACGAATGAAAGTTACTCTGGGAGTAATTTTATGGACATATCCATTATATCCGGTATCTAGTTGAACACGCTCACCTTCTGCAAAAATCTTATCTTTTCTAATCAATATGTAAGCAAAATAATTTTGCATGGTTTCTTGCAAGGCTAATCCTATACCTATAGCTAATCCTCCTGTAGCAGTGGCAAGTATTATCAAATCTATTCCCCACCAACTGATTACTCCAAGTATTACTGCAACAAATATTCCAAGTGGTAAAATTTGAGAAATTGACTTTGGAAGATCTTTTCTTTTTCTTTTTGCATAACCCGGAGGTTTTGATCCAGGTATTATTGGATCAAAACTACCAAATCTTTTTTCTTCTCTCCATGTATCTATAGGAAAAATCTCTTCAATATCTTGTCCAGGTTTTAATTTTTTCCCAGATTCATTGTTTCCAGAAATACAATCATCATAATATGTCAAATATTTTCCTCTTTCAGATATCTTCCATTCTTCAAATGGATCTTTAACTAGTTGTTCAAAACTCCCAATTGGCAATCCTTTTGTTGTTCTAAATTCTTCCAGAAATTTCCTTCCTTCTTCTGTTTCTAATTTTTTTTTAAACTCTTCATCACTTAATTCATCTGGTGTATGTTTTGGAGGAACCCATTTGTAGAATCTATGAAAAAGATCATTATCATCATCTGGAAATCCACGCAATTCTTTCCATGATTCAAAATCTTCTTTCTCAAAACTAGATTTTTCTTTTTTAGCAAGTATTATTGGAATTAAATGAGCAATAGAATATCCAATAACAAGAATGTTTATTGTATTGAGGATCTTCGCAAATGTTTCACTTGAAGATAGTTTTTCCTCTGCAAAAACTGAAACGTCATTTTCAAACAGAGCAAATGATTGTATGTAGAAATTTACTGAGGTAATTAGTATAATGGCAAAAACCGGTAAAATTACCACTCTGATAAACCTTGAAAGGTGTGGTCGTACATAATTCAATTTTTGCTTCTTTACAAATTTTGAAAATGTACGATAAATTACTATGATTCCAATAATACCTACAATTAATACAATAAATGCTGCCTGAAGAGATTCAGATGAAGTTAGAAGCTGAGAAATACCCTGAAATTGGTCTACTTGCCCTGACACTACCTCAATTACTTCTTCAGCCAATTAGATCCCTTTTACTATTTCTCTCTCTCATACATAGATTAACCTGAATCCTCATTTCTGTTAGAATTTTTAATAAAACTATTATAAAATTTTAAATCTTTTATGCGTAAAAAACCTATAACATTTAACAATAGTGTTTGTACTAATAACAGAATGACCTATCAGAAAACAATATGGGATGATTCACCATCTTTAAAATCATACACTTTATCTAATTTTCGTACACTTCCACAAATTCAGAATCTTGGAGAAGAAGTTCAGTTTGAAATGGAGGTTGTTGGAAACGTATTACCTTTTAAGGCAAATAACTATGTTGTTGAACAACTAATTGATTGGAATAATATTCCAAATGATCCTATGTTTGTCTTAACTTTTCCTCAGAAAGGAATGTTAAAACCTGAACATTATGAAAAAATGGCAACTGCGTTAAAAAATAATTTAGATAAAAAAGAAATTACAGCCATTGCCAATGAAATTCGTCTTCAACTAAATCCACACCCTGCCGGCCAAATGGAACTTAATGTTCCACAATTAAAAGATGGAACTAAATTATTTGGTATGCAACACAAATACAAAGAAACATGTCTTTTCTTCCCAAGTCAAAGTCAAACATGTCATGCATATTGTAGCTTTTGTTTTAGATGGCCCCAATTTGTGGGAATGGATGAAATGAAATTTGCAATGCAAGAAGGAGAGCAATTAGTGCAATATGTCAAAGAACATCCAGAAATTAGTGATGTACTGTTTACAGGTGGAGATCCAATGATTATGAAAGCAAAAATTTTCTCAAAATATGTTGACACTTTGATTGATGCAAAACTTCCTAATCTGAAGACAATTAGAATTGGAACAAAAGCTTTGTCATATTGGCCTTACAAATTTTTGACAGATTCTGACTCTCAAGAAATGCTAGATGTGTTTCGAAAAATTGTTGATAGTGGATTACATCTTGCAATAATGGGCCACTTTAATCATTTGAATGAATTATCAACGGATGCAGCCAAAAACGCGATTAGAGAAATAAGATCTACTGGAGCAATAATTAGAACACAATCTCCACTTTTAGCACACATTAATGACGATGCTGAAATGTGGGCAAAAATGTGGACCAAACAGGTTCAATTAGGATGTATTCCATACTACATGTTTGTAGTTAGAGATACAGGTGCTCAACATTACTTTGGTGTTCCTTTAGTAAATGCATATAAAATTTTCAAAAAAGCATATTCTTCGGTTAGTGGATTAGCAAGAACTGTTCGTGGACCTAGTATGTCTGCAACTCCAGGTAAAGTACACGTTATTGGAACTGCAGATCTTCAGGATCAAAAAGTAATCGTTTTGAGATTTTTACAAGGTAGAAATCCTAACTGGGTTCAAGTACCGTTTTTTGCAAAGTACGATGAAAATGCAATTTGGTTAGATGATTTGAAGCCTGCACTTACTGAAAAATTCTTCTTTGATGAGGAGATGAAAAATTTTAAAAAATCAAATCCACTAGATGATTATCCTGAATCTTAGAATTTACCTGACCATCTTGACAATTCTATCTTACTAAACAACATTAGTAAAATAATTCATCAAATAAATCAGTGAACTCAGATCAAGTGTTACAAACTATTAAAGATGAAAACATATCATTTATCGATTTTTGGTTTGTAGATATTTTTGGAGAACTTCATAATGTTGGAATGCCAAGCTATGCGATTGATAAAAATAGTTTTATAAACGGTCTTGAAAAATTGGATGCAAGTTCAATTGTTGGATTCAAATCGGTAAATAATTCTGATATGATTCTAATGCCAGATTCTAATTCATTTAAAATTCTTCCAAACGATTATGATCCTGGCAATAGGAAAAATGCAAGAATATTTTGCGATCTTTATGATGGTAACACAAACAAAGAATCAAGATATAATCGAGATTCAAGAGGTATCGCATGTAAAGCATCAGAGAAACTCAAAGAATTTGGATTGACTCATACTAATTGGGGTCCTGAAATAGAATTTTTTGTATTTGATACAATCAACGTTTATCCATCTCCTTATGCTGCAACCCACTCTGGTGGAGGTTCTGGATACTCAATAGAATCTAAAGAATCACCTTGGGCAAAAGGAAATGTGAGCACTGCAATAGATATCAAAGAGGGATACTATCCATCACAACCAAAAGACACTCTTAATGGTTTTCGTAAAGATGTATGTGATGATTTATACAATTATTTTGGCATAAAAATTGAAGCTGAACATCATGAAGTAGCAACATCAGGTCAATGTGAAATTAATTTAGTTTATGATGAAATGATTACCATGGCTGATAATGTTATTGCAGTTAAAAACCTAGTAAAAGTCAAAGCTAAAAGAAAAAATAAGGTTGCCACTTTTATGCCAAAACCAATTTTTGGTGATAATGCATCGGCAATGCATACTCACCAAAGCTTATGGAACAAAAAAACGAATGTAATGTATGATTATGATGATGAAATAGCACAAATGAGTCAAATTGGAAGATATTACATTGGTGGAATTTTAAATCACGCAAAAGCCTTATGTGCAATCTCAAACCCTACAACAAATTCTTACAAACGACTTGTTCCTGGTTTTGAAGCGCCAGTTAATGTTTGTTGGGGATTAGCAAATAGATCTACTGCCATCAGAGTTCCAATGTATAATAGAAATCAGGAAAAAAGTAAGAGAATTGAATATAGAGTCCCTGATCCAACTGCAAATATCTATCTCTTAGAAGCTGCATTATTACTAGCAGGATTAGATGGAATCAAAAATAAAACTGATCCTGGTGATCCTGTAGAAGAAAATGTATACAAACTTTCTTCAGAAAAGAAACGAGAATACAATATTGGAACTTTGCCGGTATCTTTGAAAGGAGCACTTGATTCCCTTACTAGTGATTCAAAATTCCTAGAAGAAGTTTTCACTAAAGACTTTATTGATGCATACTCTGAACTAAAATACAAAGAATACACTTCCTTTGCACAAACCCCAACAGCTTGGGAAGTATCAATGTATGCTGATGCCTGATTGGTACAAATTTCAAAATCTTATCAAAATTAAATACCTATAATGAAAATAAGTAGAAGGTTTTTAAAATCAAATTAACTTTTTTTAGTATTGAAATTAAAATCCGTTTTATTCATTTTGTTAATTATTCCAAGTTTAGCAGGAATTGCATATGGACATACAGTTGACTCTGTTGGGGAATATAGAGTAGAGATAGGTTGGATGAATGAACCGGTCGTTTCTAGTGAAACTAATGCAATTGAATTCTATGTCAGTCCACTTGAACCTGAATTAAAACTTGAAGATCAAGTTTTTAAAAATGGAATTACAGATTTAAAAAAAACAGTTAAAATAAAATTAATCTACAAGAATGAAAGCATTACTCTTCCTTTATCTCCTGATCATAACATTCCAGGAAAATATTATGCATTTATCAATCCAACCGTTTCTGGATTTTATCAAGCAAATATTTTAGGAACAATCAATGATACCCCAATTAGTTTGTCGATGCATCCACCAAAAGTTGAAGAACGTGCTTACATCGAATTTCCTGAACCATCAGATCTTACATTAACTCAAATAATTGACGGACACACTGCACTAATTGGTGACATTCATGATTTGAAAGAATCAGTTAATTCACTTCAAGAATCAAAACAGCAAATGGATGTAGGGTACATTGGTATTGGAGCTGGAATTATTGGTATTGGCATCGCTATAACTGCACTTGTAAAATCCAAAAAGAATTAGATTGAATTTGAGATCATATCATCTTTTTTAAAAGAATGTCTTAGTAATATTGGTCCAATAATAATAGTTCCTAATATAACAAAAATTTGTGTTGAGAAAATATTTTCTGAAATAATTCCATAACCTAATCCAATCCTGCAGTAATGAATGCATTTCACCTCTGACAATCATTCCATATCCTATCTGTAAACCTTTATTCTTATTTTTGAGTAATACGATTGCTGGAATTCCAGAGCCTAAAATTTTACCAATAACTGCAATTATTAAAATTACAACAAATAAGACTAGATCTACATTCAAAATATTTGAAATATCAATATGTGTGCCAATTATTGCAAAGAAAAATGGAGCAAAAATAATTTGCAATCTTCCAACAAATTCCTTAACCTGATTTGCTAACTTTGAACCCGCAAGCCCCATCCCTGCTGTAAATGCTCCAACTATGGGGTTGAGACCCATACTTGCAGCAATTGCTACTATACCAAATGCTGAACCTAATGCAGTTGCTTGTTTTGTACCTCTAGATTCAAGGGAGTTAGGTCTCATAGTTGCTACAACATAAACTATCTTGGGTAACAAAAATACAGAACACAATAGAAGAACAACCCATAAAATCAATGATTCTGAAATCTCAAACAATATTGTCTCCAAAGACGGAAGCGAATGTACAATTACAATTGAAATAATAGATGATAAAATTGCTAATCCTAAAACATCATCAAGTACTGCAGCATTTACCAAGATATTACCTTCTTGTGTTTCCTCCTTTTCTAACTCATTCAAAATGGTTACAGCTGCTGCAATACTTGTTGCACTCAGTGTTGCACCAATAATCATTGTAACCATCCAATCAATTTCTAATAAAATAGAAATTCCATATCCAAGTAATAATGGAACAATCACTCCTGCTGTACCAATAATAATAGCTTGTATTCCTGCTTGCTTTAAACTAGAAAAAGTAAAATGAAGCCCTGCTGAAAATAAAATTATAATTCCGGCTATTTGCCAAAACGATAACATTAATTCATTTAATTCTACAATTGGTCTATCAAAAAAATTGTATCCATCCTCCTAATGCAAATGGACTTAAGATTATTCCACTAATTACAAAACCAATTATTTCAGAAATTCTAAAATGTTTACAAATTCTACCTAGTAACATTGATGGAATAATTAAAACCAAAATATCAGCTAATGTAGGAATTGCATCAAATTCTGTTACCATTTATTATTTGGATTTAACTAAATTATTAAAACTAATTTTAAAAATCAAATTTGAGATATGTCATTTGATTTAGCCATGGAATTTTTAAAAATCTTGTAGAAAACTGCACCAATTCCAATAATTGCTAAACCCACAAGCACAACTTCAATTTCAAACTGTAAAGCCATGTAAACTGTTGTTCCAAATCCAAATAATGGTAAAATGGGAAATTTTCCAATATTAATTGGAACTCTAAATGGTCTCTCCAAAACAGGTTCTGTATATCTTAAAACGATGACTGCCAAATTTATTGTTGCAAATGTTATAACTACCGCAAAAACAACAATGTTTGCTATAATTACAATATCACCTACAAATGCAAATCCAACAGATGTTATCATTATTCCAATTACTGCAATCCATGGAGTCTTTGTTTTAGGATGAATTCTGGCCAAGAACTGTGGTAATGAATTACTTTTTGCCATACCATAGATTATTCGTGCACCTGCAACTAGAGTAATGAGAACAGTACTCGCAGTAGCAAATAACGCAATTAATGATAAAGTTACACTTCCATTTGTGCCTAAAACCGTATATGCAACATCAGCAAGTGGCGCAGAAGAATTTGCTAATTCATGCCAATCTAGAATTCGTACAACTGATAATGAAACTAGAATGTAAATTATTCCAGTTATCACAATTGATAAAATTATGGCCCTAGGAATAATCTTGTGAGGCCTTCTTACTTCTTCAGCAACATTTGCCATATCTTCAAATCCAATAAATGCAAAAAAAATCAAAACAAATGCAAGAATTATTCCTGTAATTCCATTTGGAGCTTCAAAATAATTAACTGATTCTATCGGTTCAATGGTAAATCCAAGAAAAATGATAAGTATTAATCCTCCAGCAGTAATAATCGCAAAGATTGTATTTGCCCATGTAGATTCTTTAATTCCAATAAAATTAACAATTGATAAAATTATAATCAGAATAATTGCACCAATTGTAATTGGCAAATCAATAAACTGTGTTAGATAACCTCCAAATCCTAAAGATACAGTTGCGGCAACAATGATTGATGTAATTGCAGTTAACCATCCCACTATGAAACCAAAAAAATTATTTTTGAATGCATTTTTTACAAAAGTATATTCTGCAGCTGCTTTTGGATACAAAGCTGAAAGTTCAGAATAACTTAATCCTGCAAATAATGCAACTATAGCACCTAACAAAAAAGAAATCCACATTGAATTTCCAGCAAATCCTGCAGCTTCTCCAATTAAGACATAGATGCCAGCACCTAAAATCAAACCTACACCGTACATGGTAAGATGAAAAAGTCCCATGTGACGCTTTAATTCAGACATTTATTGTAAATCCTAAGAAACCAAAAAATTTAATCCATATCCTACCATATATGCAACAATTGCTGCAATACCACCAATGGTTAATGTAATAATTCCTGAACGTATCATTGATTTTTTGACAATTTTTCCTTTAATCATTCCTACTAGAAAAAATGCTGCAAGAACTGATACTGTAGAATAAGTAAATGCTTCTGAATTTGGATCAATTCCAATCATCATAAAGATCATGAATGGAATTAATGGAATTAATCCAATTATATTAAAACCAATAAAAGTGCTCACAGAACTATCTAATGGATTCTTTTCATCTTCAATTAACCCTAATTCTTCTTTCATCATGGTATCCACCCAAACTTTTCTTCTAGATGTAATAATTCGTACAACATCTTCTAGTAATTCATCCTTGAATCCTTTTTCCCTGTAAATCTCTCTAATCTCTTCTCTTTCTTGTTCTGCTAGATTGTCAATCTCCCATTCTTCTTGTCTTCGCTTCATTTGAATAAACTCATTTCGTGCTTTTGATGCTTGATAATTTGCAGTAGCCATTGAAAATCCATCTGCAAATAAATTTGCAAATCCTAATATCAAAATAATTCCTGGAGATAATGATGCTCCAACTACACCCGCAACTATAGCAAAAGTTGTTACAGCACCATCAATTGAACCATAAATAAAATCATCAAAATGCCATTTCATATTGACGCAAGAGCTCTTGTCACATCAGTCTTACTAAAAATTCCTGAAATACTGTTATTGCCATCAAGTACTACTAAACCGCTGACATTATTTTCCAAGAGAATTTCACATGCAGTAGCTAAATCTTCATTGAATTTTACAGTGATTAGCCCTTTAGTCATTACATCTCTTGCCAATGAAATATTCCCAAATCCTTCTTCAGATAGAAATCCTCGTCTAATATTCTGTGAAAGATTAAATCCAGAATAATCTTCTTCACTACCAAGTTCTATCGAAATTCTAAATAAGTCTCTAAATGATATTATTCCGACTGGTTCTTCATTTTGATTTTTCACAATGATTCTTGAGATCTTTTTTTCTAACATTTTTCTTACAACTTTATACAACGGAGCAGCAGAATGTGTAAACTCATAATCATGAGTCATAAAGTCTACAACTTTCTTTTTACCTGAAAAGTTTTCGACAACAAATGATATTAAATCACTTTTTGTAAGAATCCCTTTGACTTCTCCATTTACACCAATTGCTAATGAACTAATTCCTTTTTCAACCATAATTTTTGCTGAATCTTTATGATTTGATTCCTGGTCTACAAATTCAATTGGTTTCATAATTTTTGTAATAGGAATATCATCTAGTCCTTGTATTGTGGTTTCTGAAAATAAAAACAATCCTATATCTTTCTCAGTGATTATTCCCACATGTTTTCCATTATCCACAACAATTAGCCTACTAATTTTTGTATTCAATAACATTCGAATTGCATCTGAAATTGTTGAGTTTTTCAGAATTGAAATTGGTTTATTTGTTATTTGTGCTATTGACAATTCCTTTTTTGATAGATTTTTGTATAAAAACTAAAGTATAATTTCCAATTTTGATTATATTTTATAATTTCAACGCTGGAAATAATGACTCTTTTTATATTGGAAGGTTCTGAATTTTAAACATGGCTAAATTCAATAAAATTCTGGTACCTCTTGATGGTTCTGCAAACTCAATGAGAGGACTAGATAGGGCAATTGAAATTGCAAAAGGTGGGAATGCTGAAATCACTGGATTCTATGTATTTCATTTACCGATAACAGCAGGAATAAAATATACACAAAAAATGAAAGACGAAGCACAGAAAAAAGCTGTCAAAGCAATCGGCCCTGCAATGAACAAAGCTCAAAAGGCTGGTGCCACATTCAAATACAAAACTGGTGGTGGTCATACTGGATCTGAAATTGTCAAATTTGCAAAAAACGGAAAATTTGATATGGTAGTAATTGGTGCAAGAGGTGTAGGTGGTGCTAAGGAAACATTCCTTGGAAGTACCTCAAATTATGTCATGCATAAAACAAAGATTCCCGTATTAGTAGTAAAGTAGTTCATTTCGAACTTTTTTCATTTTTTCATATACTTGATATTTTGTATGTAATAACCTACAAGTATAAGGAATATGCAAATTTAATTTTGATGATGTAAAAATGGTGGAAAGTAATTATGATATTTTAGGAATACTTGAGGGCTCAACAGAGAAGGAAATTAGAGATGCATTTAGACGATTAGCACTTCAATATCATTCAGATCGTGGAGGAGAAAACGAACAATTTATCAAAATTAAACAAGCATACGAGGATCTTAAAATTGGTAAAAAATACCCAGATACAGATATTGAAAAAATTAAAAATTCAAGAGTATATTCTGGTGATTCTGAAGCTGATATTAGAAGAAAAAATCAGATCCTAGGTCAAGAATTATCAAAAGAAATGAAAACTGCCGAAGAATGGGCAGCAGCTTTGAACAGATCAAATACAACTGGAACAAGACTATTTGGATCAAAAACTCTTGGAGAAATTGAACTAGAACGAAAAGCAAATGGTGCTTTATCGATTAAAGGAAATTTTATGGCTGGAAACCTAACTTATGACGGTCCAATAATTATGCAAGGAAGTATTACAAGTCCCTCATGGACACAGGAATTTGGATCAAACATTCATCTTACTTCAGGAGATTTCAAATTTATCGATCCTATAGAAAATAAATATAGAATTGATAATGGTGCGACAATTATTGCAGATAATGGAAATATCATAGTTGGAAATGTTTTTGGTAGAAAGTTTAGAGTAGAAGATCCGGAAGGAAAAGTCGGGATATTTCAAATTCAAGAGCATAGAACACACGTTTCAGCTCCTAAAGGAAAAGTTATTGCTGAAAATCTTGTGAATACAGTATCTGTTGATGCAGATTCTGTTATTGTTCTTAACGTAGAAGATGACGTAAAAATTTCTGCACGTGAAATTTTAATCTATGGAGGAAAACTCACATATGATTCTGTAATTGAATTAAAAAAAGATGGCTTAATTCGATTTTTTGAAAATTTTTCAATTCAAGGATTAAGTGGGGATGCAATAATCAAACTTGAAAATGGTAAAAAAATTAGATTGTTTGATCTAAAAACCAAAAAAATTAGAGATTTAGCTGATGAATTTGTGCTAAATAGAGAAAATTATGGAAAAGATGATACGTTAGTAGGGCATGGATTTACAATTACTTATGATATACTAGATAATCTTTCAAAGAAACCATCTAAAAAACAAAGTAATTGGAAATCTAAATTTGGTTTTTCAAAAAACTAACTAATTTCTGTTTTTCAAATCACAAAAGTAAATCCTATTAGTTAGGATTATCTCTTTCCAAATCCATCTAATCCTTTCCTTCTAACTTCAAAAACATTGTAATCATATTTCTGCTTTAATTCAATGACACATAATTCAATAAAATCATATTCATCAAATTTCTTTGAAATTTTATACATATTCTCACCAATTACCAGGCTATTTTTCGGACAAAGTGAATTAATCTTAAAACATCGATTAACTGTTGGACCAAAAACATCACTAATATTAGAAGTAGTACTCTCAGCTACCTTAACAGAACCAAATGTTAAACTTATCTTATAATCTAATTGAGGCATATTTTCTGCTTTTAGTTGCTCTTGTAATTTACCGTGAGACTCTATCATGGATAAAGAACATTCTAAGATATTTTTCAATGCCTTTTCATCTTTGATATCTATATTTGCAAATCTGAACATTAAAGCATCTCCAATATTTTTTACTACTTGACCATTGTATTTCTGAATAATTTTTGCCATAAAGTTTAGAAATATTTCATATAATTTAGTGACATCACGATCAGATAATTTAGATGATATTCTAGTTGAATCTGACATATCAATTACCCCTACACAATCATTTTGTTCATGTTGAGAAAATTTCAACAACATATCTCCCTCAAGCTGTTTGATGACCTCTTCTTTCTGTTTAATTTCAATTAATGACTCTTGTAGCTTTTGTGCCATTGAATCAAACGCATGAGACAATTCTCCAATTTCATCTCCTGTCTCAATTTTGGTTCTCACATCAAAGTTTCCACTTGAAATTTTATTTGCTGCATTTTTCAATTTAATTAGTGGTCTTGAAAGGGATTTTGATATTACAAAAGCAACAATTCCCATTACTGCAGTGATTACCATACCTGTTTGAAAAATTCTTTCTTGTAGAATTATTAATGGCTTTTCCACTTCTGATTCATCAATTTCTGCTAGTAAAACAATTCCTAAATCATTTGCACAATAAGTTGATCCAAAAATTGGAATATCTCTATAATCTGTGTAGAATCCTACATGTTCTTCTCCTTCATTGAAGCATTTTTGGACTCCCAAAGTATTTACTTTTTGTGAAAATACTGCATCTTCAAAAAATCTAGATTCAGATAACATCAAAAACTGTTCATTGACAATGTATACCTCTCCTGTTTCTCCTAAACCACTTCTATTGATCAAAATATTATCAATAGATGCTGTTCTCATTCTTGAAATTATTACCCCTATTGATTCATCACCTTTTTTGCTATCATCAGCAAAAACTGGTGAAACTACAACCATTTTCTTTCCAGACTCAACCGGTTCAAATTCTATAAAAGATTCTGTTAATCCTCTTTGGAAAAATGGATTTTCAGTAAAATTCTCATCACTATTACCTCCCAAAGAAAAAAAGACTTTTCCATTAGAGCCAATAATTTTTACGTCTTCAAATCCTATAGAAAATCCAATTAATTCCTGAAATGCTTGAACTTGAATTAAGAAATCTCTACGATTACTTTCTTTTGATTCTTGAAATTCATCTT
>Ga0224507_10000271_pt1 | contig 21074 bp, 34 predicted proteins | sample SF_Jan12_sed_USG_3_FD_170159 | JGI IMG/M metagenome (GOLD analysis project Ga0224507, IMG submission 170159) | Sediment microbial communities from San Francisco Bay, California, United States - SF_Jan12_sed_USGS_13 | ecosystem: Environmental > Aquatic > Marine > Sediment | place: USA... | reverse complement strand
AATAGCATCAGCAGGAACTTCTGATTTAAGAATTGTAGAATACGCAGCATAGGAAAATAAATGGAACTCAAAGAATTAAAAGTATTAGAGCAGAAAGATATTGATAATGTAAAAAGGCTTCGTAATATAATTAATAGCGGAGAGTTCAAAGTTAAGGGCGATGCAATATTTTTTGTATCGTCCATCTTCTCATGGCTTAATGAATTAGAAGAAAAAATTGATGGTGAATTAAAACAAAAGATTTTAGACAAAGCCAAGAAAGGCGCACCAAAGATAGAGAAAATTAAATGAGTGGATTTTGCGATTTATCATCAGATAACACAATTGAAGATAGCGAAGGAAATGTCGCTGACGTAACAGAAAACAATGAATTAAAAACAAAACTAGCTAATAGTGATATAACACTTTTAAATGGAACACTAAAGGCAATATTAGAAGTTTTGCATGATATAAATTTTAAATTAGAAAACTTAGATTAGGAGAAAAAATGGATTTTACAGTCGTTGACCCAAACACAAAAGACGCTCAAAAAGTAACAAGTGATGGTTATGCAAAAGTTTCTGGATACACTCAGACACCATTCGCACATCAATCAATCACTCATCAATCAGCATTTTCATTTTATGGAAAGCATACAGTAGCATCTAGCGCAACAGATGAGATTGTTGCATTTTTAAGAAACGATAGCTCTGTCGATTTAGTTGTTGACAAGATTATCTTTTCTTCAAACTCAGTAGATATTAAGATTGAAATTCATCATGGATCAGTTTACACAAGTGGCGGTGAGGCTGCTGATATAACAAACATGAATTTAAAATCAAGTGAGCCTGCTAATGTTTTCGCTGTTCATTCAAAAACAACTGCAATAACTGGAACAGTTGACTCAACAAAAGAGTTGCAGGACATTAGACTTGGAACAGGGTTTAGATCATTTGTTACTGACTTTAATGGTGGGTTAGTTCTTGGAAGAAATAATAATTTATCTATACTTTGTGAGGGAACAGCAGGCGACAAAGTAAGAGCAACAATTTATTTTCATTTCGTGAGTAATTAATGGCAATAAGTAGTTATATTAGGGACGCATTTAGTAAAATATCTGCAAAGGTAAATAATCGTGGAGCATTGAAAACTTATTCAGATGTTCCCGACCTGTTGCCGTCTAATACACCTACTCGTATGCGTCCCTTTTTAGAAAACATTAATGTTCACAACGGCGGAACTAATGGAAGTGTGACGCCTGTTGAGTATGATCTTGTTACAGCAGACCAAGACGGAAATTTTGATTATTATATCCAATCAATAACTCTTGTAATAAGTGATGGTACAATTAATTATTCAAAATATGGAGCAATAGCAGCACTGGCAAACGGTGTTGATTTATATGCTGAAACTAGCGGTGTAAAAGATTATCTAATAAAAGGAATAAAAACTTGTGGTGAAGCTGTTATTTGGGCGACTACAACAACAGTTCCGTCTAATCCATCAATAGTTTCTGGCTGGGATTCAAATAATGATGCGTTAATTATGGTTTTTGATTTAAACGAAATCATCACTGGAACAGCAGGATTATCTGGAATAAGAATAGGTAGAGGTACAAAGGATAAATTAACATTTGTTGTTAATGATGATCTAACTGCTTTATCAGATCATTTTATATTGGTTAAAGGGTTTAGACTTTATGAGTAAGCTAGATAACAAAAAGTTTAGAGATATGACAGCAAGTTATAAAGGTGCAATCTCTGATGTTGCATACGCTCAATCAGAAACAAGTTTTTATTTTCCGATAACTAGTAAAATGTATTTAAGTGGAACACAGCTATTGTTAAAAAACCACAACTTGGGTGACAGTGTGACATTTCAAATAGTATTTGTACACCCAACAGAAGGGGAACAGTTAGTAAATGAGTTTAGCTTAAACTGGTTCGTTGACCCTGATAGATGCGGTCAAGAGATATTAATACCAGAAAATTATCCTGCTGAAATAGACCCAAATGCTGCACCAGATTTAAAAATAAAGATAATATATAAATCTACAGGTGTTAATGATGTTCTGTTCTATGTTAATTTGATTACGGATATACAGGCATGAAAAAGGCTTATCTTTGGAGAATACTTTTATCAATAGACCAGTTTTTTAATGTGCTTATCTTTAATGGTTACGAAGATGAAACAATCTCAAGCCACGCAGGAAAGAAAAGACACCGCAAAAAATGGGCTTGCTTGTTATGCAAAATATTAGACTTTGTAGATAAGAAGCATTGCGCAAAAAGTATCGAATTAGACGAAGGCGAAAAAATAGAATAGGATTTATATATGTTTGCAGTATTAAACTTTGAATCAATATTAAGAGTAAATGACAAGACAAGATTAGATGCTTCTGGCTCTTATGGCGGTACTATTACTCAATTAGAAATAGAAACAGATACAGCAGCAGGATATATCGACGTAACAACAGACGGCTATCTTGATTTTGAATACTCGACAGCAGGAACAAAAGCAGTAACAGTCAGGGTTAATGGGGTTGATACAAAATCTTATGATATTGAAGTATTGGCAGCAGTTGACGATATTCATTTCTCAAACGATCAAGATTTATTGCAGCACAGAGGAGAAATTTTAAGATTTACAAAAGATGGTAGAAATTCTTTTCTCGATAAGCACAGATTGAGTCGTGATTTAATTATGGAATACATTAATCAGTCAGGAATAAAGAAAACCGATTTAACTGATTATGCTGTTTCCGATATAGTTAATTTAAACGAGGTTAAACAATGGTCTGTATTTATGACTCTTTCGCTTATTATGCAAGAAATGTCTAATCAAATAGATGATATTTTCTGGCGAGATTATTTAGAATTTAAAAAACAAATGGATTATTATAAGGATTTAACTTTTAAATTCCTTGATTTAAATAATGATTCATACGAAGATAAATCAACTTACGTCAGATCAGTGGAGATTGCTTTCAGATGAACGATATTAGGGGTTATTTTGACACTCGGATAGCTGAAATTGATAGTAAATTCAAGCCTTGGAACGATGGATTTCCAAGCGATAACATACCATCAACATTTATTAATAAGTCATACTTTTTATTGTATAATATAAACTCAAGTGAGTTCCTAGATCAATCAATGAGTGACAACTACTTGGTAAACCTTAAACTATTCTTTAAAGGTGGCAGGGACGTTCAGACAACTATAGACGAATCGTTCGATTTAGCTAACAATATAAGAGTAAATATAGTTAAAAGAGAGAATGTATTTCCTTCTGCTTTTTACAATATATTACCAGAGTCAATGACTTTTAATATTTTAAATGGAAATGACAACTCGTTTTATATCGAGATTGTTTTTGAATTAACAAAACAGAATTATTTATAGGAGAAATTATGGCAATTCAAGATTTTAGATTAGATGCTGCAAACGTATCTTTTGGGAAAAGAACAAAAACACTAGTAACTGCGGTTGCTGATGTTGCTGATTCATTAGATGGAACTTATTTCACAGTATCAACTCCGACAGTTGACTATTACGTCTGGTTCGATGGTGTCGCCGCTGCTGACCCTGCCCCTGCTTCTAAGACTGGCATTGCTATTGCCTACACAACTGGCGCAACAGCTATCACGCTTGCTGGACTAATTAAAACAGCAATGGAAGCGGTTAACTTTTGGGTTCTTGATAATGGAGACGGTTCTTTTTATATTGAGCCTAAAAAAGTTGGTATTGCTGTTGGTGCGGTAGACGTTGACTGCGGATTTACATTTGTTTCAAGTGCAGTTGGTTTTGGTGGTGATCTTGGTAGAACATCAGACGGAATTAGTGTTGAATTTAGTAAGTCATATTTTGACCTTAAAGCAAATCAATCTGGTGAAGCACTACTTGGACAAGTAAAAACTGGTGAATCAGTAAGTGTTTCAATGAACCTGATCGAAATGTCTAAGCAAAGATGGGCAGACGTTGTTGGAAATGGTGCTGGTGACAAGGTTACTCCTGCTGGTGGTACAGAAGTTGTTGGTGGTGGTACATCAAAAGACTATCTAAATATGTTTGATTATGCTGGTGAATTAGAACTTACTCCAATTAATACACCTGACGGTTCAAGAAACTTTGTTATTTGGAAAGCACTTCCAGACCCATCGAGCTATTCATTCTCAGGAACAGACTTATCAACAATGAGTGTTTCTTTTTCTGGATATATCGACGAAAGTAAAGATGCAAAAGTTTCTCTATATGCTTTTGGTGATGTAAGCCAAGATTTAAGAGTTTAATAAATGAAATTTGAAATTGATAAGCTAAAAATTGAAGTGTTCGGGGAGTCTGTAGAAATGGATTACCCGAATATATCTCAATTAAACAGCATGAATAAAAAAATGGAAGAACTTGGCGAGTTTGAAGCTACTATTTCATTGTTAGAAGAATTAGGTTTAAAAAGAGAATTATCATCTAAATTTAGACCTATTCATTTACAGCAATTAACTGAAAAACTTTTCGAGTCTGAAAAAAAGAATTAAGCGAGCTTGAATTAGTTTGTGCAAAGCTCGCAAGATTTTACGGTTGGAATCATAAGGATATATCTAAGATGCAAGCAAGGACGGCTTATAAATACTTTCATGCAATAGATAAGATAGAGGCTCAAGAGCTTTTGTTAAAACTAACCGTGTCTGATTACCCTAACATGAAAAAAGAGTCAAGAGAAAAGATACACAAGTCTTTTTATAATAAGGCATTTCCATCTAAACAGATTTCAATTAACGAACTAGAGGGCTTATTAAATGGCTGATGATAGATTAATAATTGAACTTGATGCTGACACCAAAAAGATTAACCAAAAGGTTGATAATCTTCCAAACAAGTCTAAAAAAGCAGGGAAAGAAGCTGGTAAAAGTTTCTCGTCTGGCTTTGAAAGTGCTTTTAGTGTTAAAGGATTAATCGCTGGTGCTTTATCTGTCGGTGCAATTGCGGCGGCGTTAAATAAAGCAACAAAAGCGGCATCAATACAAGAAGATGCTATAAATTCTCTTAATAGTTCACTTGCATTAACAGGTAAATATTCAAAAGAAACAAGCCAAGATTTGCAAAACTTTGCTAGTGAATTACAAAAAAATTCAAGATTTGGTGATGAAGCAACACTTCAAAACATGGCTCTTATTCAGTCACTTGGAAACTTATCAGAAAAAGGACTAAAGGAAGCTACTCAAGCGGCGGCTGATTTATCGGCTGCTTTAAAAATAGACTTAAGATCAGCAGCAACACTTGTTGGAAAGGCTGCTGCTGGTGAAGTTGGCTCATTCTCAAGGTATGGACTAGCTATAAAAAAAGGCTCTGATAACGCCGAAACATTTTCAAACGCATTAACAGCATTGAAGTCTAAATTTGGCGGTGCTGCTTTAAATGATATCAATACATATAGTGGAGCAACTACTCAACTAAGCAACTCATGGGGCGATTTATGGGAAGTTGTAGGTCAATATATTACTGGCTCGCCTATTGTAATTAAAATAATATCAACAACAAGGCAGTATATTGAACAGTTTTCTGAATCAATTAAAAACAGTAGCTTCTCGCTCAAAGATTTAATTATAGATGCAATAAATCTAGGACTCGCCTTAAATGAGTTTGTGCTTGCACCAATTGAAATAATAGGAAATTCTTTTTCAGCTGCTTTTGATGGAATGAAAATAGCAATTCAGGGTGTGGTCGTCGGAATTACTAGCGCATTAGGTGTTATCGGCTCGACTATGGAGTCGCTCGGTATATCAAACACTTTTACGCAAACAATTACCGATCTTTCTGAAACAACAAAATCAACTCTTGATGATATGGTGACAGAATCAAGAGCTAGTCTAGAATCATTGTTTGACACTTCATTAAGTGACAAAGCAAATGTGTTTTTAGAAAACATAAAAAGCACAGCACAGCAAACAGGTGAAACAGTTTCAATTGCTTATAAAAATTCTGCTGACTCTGTTGCGGAATCAACTCAAAAAGCTGGTCAAGCAACAGCAATATTTAAAGCTGGTGTTGTTGGCTCTATCGCTGCGATCGGTGGTGCAATGGCAAAAAATACAAACATTGGTGACGCTTTTTTGAAAGTTATGCTTAATATGTTTGGTGATATTTTAATAAACGCTGGTACTGCTGCAATCGCAGTTGGTACACTAGCCGAAACAATAAAAAACGCTATTACTTTTTTTTCTGGCGCTGGTGCAATAGTTGCTGGTGTTGCAGCAATTGCGCTTGGTGGTGCAATGAAAGCATTTTCTGGTTCGATAGGAAACACAACACCATCAACAGTTCCAACGACAGGCGGTGGGGTAGCGACTGAAACAACAAGCACTCCTGCAATTGACGTAACATCACAACAAGAAAGAGTCGCTCAACAAGGAATCAATGTTAATATTCATGGTGACATATTAGGCGATGAAAGCGCAGGTATGAAAATAGTTGAGTTAATTAATGGCGCATTTGATACAACTGGCGCATCAATAAACACAAGAGCAATAGCATGATATATACATTCTCAAAATTCTATTATGGACACGTCGTAAATTCTCAAAACAACTCGCTTGATTTTGACGAGGGAGCAGGAGAAATAAACGCAACAATCAATTCTGGTTCTTACACAATAACCGATTTTGCCACAGAGATTAAAAGAGTATTAGACACTAACGGAACTCAAGCATATACCGTTAGTGTTGACCGAGTAACTAGATTTATTACTATAAGTGCAGCTGCAAATTTTGACTTACTATTCTCCACAGGTTTAAACAATACTACAAGCATTAAGTCGTTGCTCGGTTTCTCTGTTGATGTTACTGGAACAAACTCATATACTGGAACAGCAAGCGGAAGCGTTTACTCTCCACAAAGAAAATTCCAAAACTATTTAGACAAACAAAATAACAAAGTAAGTATTAATGAAACAGTACATGAAAGCGCATCTGGCATATATGAAGTGATTAGTTTTGGCAACAAATCTTTTTATGAATTTAATATTGATTTTATTAACGAATACAATCAAGAAAGTCCGAGCTTAAAAAAAGACTTATCAGCATTAACAAATATTAGAAACTTTTTAGATTATGCAATAACAAAAGCAGAGTTTGAGATTATTACAGACGAAAATAACGTGAATACATTTGACAAAGTAGTGCTTGAGTCAACAAACTATTCTAGTAATGGAACAGGTTATAAGCTTTTTGAAATGTATGATAAATCACTAAATGGATATTACGAAACAAAATTGATTAAATTAAGGGTATTATAATGAGCGTAAATAATGGACAAAGAGCCGATCAGGACACGTTTAATAATGGGTTTTTAAGTCAAGATACCGACAGCGACACGACCGCAGTAATTGGGTTAAATAATCCATCTAGCGGAGGTTTAATCTCAAACGCTCAACAAAAAATAAATGATAATACTTCGGCTGCTGCAAACGCTCAAAGTGATATCGACGCTCTTAATAATTCAAAAGATCAACCTAGCGGAATACCAACACTCGATGGTTCTGGATTGTTAAAAGCAAATCAGCTTCCTGCGGTTGTTTTAAAACTTCAAGGCTCATACAATGCAGCAACAAACACTCCAACACTTGCTGACACCGACACAGGAGTTGATGGTTTTTATTATATTGTTACTGTTGCAGGCTCACAAGATTTTGGAAATGGCTCACTAACTTTTCAAATAGGCGATTGGGTTTTTTATAATAACACAACGACCAACTGGGAAAAGATGGACAACATAGACCAAGTTGTCTCGGTTGCTGGAAAAACTGGTTCTGTAACATTGGACGCATTAGATATTTCTGAAACCGCCTTAAGATATTGGTCAAATAAGAATAATCTTGTTGCTGTTACTGCTCCAAGCGTAAATGATGATACGACTTTAAACTATGTCGCTGGTTCTTTTTGGTTTAATCAATCAACTAATGAACTATATAACTGCGTTGATAATTCAACTGGTGCTGCTGTTTGGAATTTAATTTCTGGAGGCGGTGGCTCTAGTGTTGGTTCAAGTTCAATATGGTCATCTTTTAATTGCGATAATGATGTAATTGGAAATTGGACAAATACAGGGACAGGAACATTTACTTTCGACTCTGCTTCTCCGTTAAATGGAACGACATCTTATAAATTTGTGGCTTCTGCACAAAATGACGAAGTAAAAAGATTGTTCACACCAGTTTTTAGAAATAAAGGAAAGGAAAACTCGCTTTCAGTCCAATACACAATGGACGTATTAGGTTTTGAATGCCATATATATGATACAGCAACAGCAACAATTATTGAGTCGTTTCCACTAGAAATTTCCACTGGTTCAAAAACTTTAAATATTCCCTTTATTTTAAAAGATACAGCAACAACTATTGAAGTTAGATTCAAGAACACTCATGCAACAAATACACCTACTTTATTTTTTGATGATGGAGAGTTGTCGGATAATCCTTTTGCTTACAAGAATTTGATAGATAAGCAATCAATAGTATATGATACGTTTGCAGGGTATGGATCAACAAACACTGCTATACCTTACATGACAACCGAGGTAAGTAATACTGGTCGAAACATTTTAACCGTTTCAAATAGTTCGACACTAGGGTTTAGCGTTACGGCAAACAGGAATTGTACTGTAGTTTTTTCATTCACTGGTACGTTTAACGCAATAGCTGATTTTGGAATCTCTTTAAATAGTGCGCAGTTAACAACTGATATTGCATCAATAACCAGTACCGACAGGTTGGCAATAGGCACTACAAGTGCAGCAAACTACGCTGATTCAGTATCAATCTCAATAGACCTGAATACAGGGGACGTTTTAAGACCACACGCATCTACTGCGGCAGGCACAGCAGCAAAGTGGTCTTTAGTTGTCACAGCACAAGCCGAATCAGAACACGTTCTAACTCCCCAAACTGGCGCTGACTCAATGGTTCGTCTGCATACTGGAAACGGACATGGCTCAACCAATACAGCTATAAGAAGATTTACTACAGCAGTAGATAATTTTGGCACAGATATTACCTATACTGATAGTGCAACACTTGGGGCTAGTTTTACTGTAAACAAATCAGGATTTTATTATATATCTTATGTTGACGGTGACACAGCAGGGACAGAAGGAATTGGTGTGTCCCTTAATTCATCAGAGCTAACCACAGGAATATCTTCATTAACTGTTGTCACTGATAGGTTGGGCTACGACACTACAGGTGCAGCGAATTATGCATCTAATTTTTCATGGCAAGGGTTCTTAAATGCCAATGACGTAATAAGACCTCATACAGATGGTTCCGCAAACTTTACCACAACAGCTACTTTCACTATTTCAAAACTTGGGTTTAAATCATTATCAGCAATACCAGTGAAAAGGGTTGCTTATGTAAAAGATTTAAAATCAAGTGGTACTGCAGGAGGTAGCTCATCAGCTACAACCATTCATACCAGAGATTTAAACACGCTAGAAGGTGATATAAGTTTTATTTCATTATCCGCTAATCAGTTCACGATACAGGCAGGTGATTATGATATAGAGTCAATATCGCCAGCGTCTAACTGTGATAGAAATCAAGCCTTTTTATATAACGTAACTGATGCAGTTTATGTATTAGACGGTTCATCAGAATTTGCAAGCTCAACACCTGTAGATGGAACTAGTGTATCTACAATAAAAGGCAGAATATCTATTACGTCCCCAAAGACTTATGAAGTCAGGCATTGGACTCAATCAGCATTTGCGAGTCAGGGACTAGGCGTGGAAGCAAACGGTACAAGTAATCCTCAAAGTGGCGAGGTTTATACCACTGTAAAAATAGAAAAAATAAAATAGGAACAACATGACACTTCAAGAAATAAACAAATTATTAATAGAAAACTTTTGGCATCAATTAACATTTAGACTTTTGCCAGATTTAATAAGTGTCGAATTTATAGATAATGCATACGACGGAATTATAATTGATTCTGAGTTTGCAAAACCATCACTTCTTGAGTACGAAGCTGAATTTGTTATTTTAAAACAAGAATTAATTGACGCAGAAAATGCAAGACTAGCAGAAATTGAGCGTGTTAATGCTATAAAAGCAAGGTTTTCTGAAATAGAAAGCGATATTCACAACTTGAAAATGGGAACACAATATTATAACGAGCCAAATCCTGCTATAATTTTAAAAGATATTATTGATTCAAACGACAGTGCATCGCTTGACCTAATGGAAGCTGAATATGCTAGATTAATTCCAATTAAAGCAAACAAAGAAGCAAGAGAAATCCAAAAAAGACCTGGTAAACAAAGAAAACTTGCTTGCGAAGAATGTCTTGATATTATCAGAGGCGGAAATCTTGGAAAAACTCAAGCTGAAATTGATGGAATGAAAACAATGTTTGCCGATATATACACAAGACTAGTTGATGGTTCACCAGAGTTTGCAAGAGTTGAAATTGAGGCTATACCAAACGATGGTATAATTGACTTACTAAAAAAAGATCTACTTGATGAATTAACAGAGCATGGATTCTAATGGCTTTAAATTTAACAGTAAAAGCACTTTCAGATATAAACCAAACAACAAAAACGAATCAGTTAATTGTTGAAATTGAAGGTATTGATCTAATTTATGGAACGACACCAGTTTATAGGTTTTGGCAAATAGGCGACAATGCGGTAATCGGTCAAGATGGTTTATATATAGGCGGTGTTTTTGAAAATGAAAAATCAAAACCATATATCTCGCTAGATGGAACAACTAGAAACATCACACAACAAATAAAAGAGCAAGGCGGTTCAAGTTCTATTGCAAAAATGGATATTGTCCTAGTTGATAAAAATGGCGAGGTTTCAAATGCTTTATCAAAGAATCAATTATTAGTTGACCCTATTGGAGTAAAAGCGAATGTATATCTTGCTTTCACAGACACAAGCGGACGAGGTTTGTCAGGTCAGCACCCAAGAGATTCAATTAAAATATTTAATGGTGTAATTGATGGCATTTCTTTCGGTGTTGGAAATGTTGTTCTAAGCGTATCACACCCAGAATCAGCAAAAAGACAAGATTTATTTGTTAATCAAAAAACAGAATTAGCTTCTGCGATTACCGATGTTCAAACATCAATACAATTAAAAAGCACAGACAATTTATTAAATCCTGATGGATATATGCAATCATATATTCAAGTCGAAGATGAGATAATCCAGTACCAAGGAAAAGTTTTAACAACTCTTACAGGTTGCACTAGGGGAGCTTTAGGCACAACCGCCGTTGCTCACGATATAGACACTGAAACAAGCTCTATTTATAGATTAACGGACAATCCTATTAATATGGCTCTCGGATTAATGCTGTCAGGTTCAAACTATTCAAACCCGACAAGTGTACTCCATTTAACAAAAATAGACGCAGTAACATCTAATGTAAACGCAATAGTTTTTGATGAATATGACATTCAAGAAAGATTAGGGCTATCTGTTGGTGACTGGGTTCTGTTAGAGGGAACAGTATCAAATGATTTCGCCGATGGTAAAATAACTGGATTTGGGAAATCTTCTTATGGTAGCTACGTTCTGGTAACAACAGATTTGACAGAAGAATTAAACACAAGCGCAACTTTTTCAACTAAGTCAAAATACGATATTTATAGAGACGGTTGCGCAATGAAAACAGACCAAGTTGATATTGCTCAACATGAATTTATACTATCAACATTTGGAACTTCATTCCCTCAATTGCAGTTTTATTTAAAAGACACTATTAAAGCAAAAGAATTTATTGAAAAAGAAATTTATTATCCTGTATCAATGGGACAAGTTTCAAGAAAAGGGCGAGCATCATTAAGATATAATGCGCCTCCTGTTGCTGGTGAAAATGTACAAACACTAACAAACGACAATATTAAAAACGCTGAAAATATAAAGATAAAAAGATCAGCAAATAATAACTTATTTAATTCAGTAATCTACAAATACAACGAAGATACTTTGACCGACAAGTTCCTTTCTGGGTTAATAACTATTGACGCTACATCAATAAATAATATTAAAGTAGGGAATAAACCATTAACGATAGAATCAAAAGGTTTACGAAAAGGCTCTGAAAATTATCTCGATAGTCAATCTGTTAGATATTTAGACCGATTTGCAGGAGCAGCAGAAAGCGTTGATGTTGAGGTAAATTTTAAAACTGGTTTTTCTATAGAAGTTGGTGATTCAGTTATTTTTAATCCAAGCATTTCTTTACCAGATACTAAAAACGGGACAAGAGAATTTGATGCAAGAATAATGGAGTGCGTAAATAAAAGTGTCAATTTATTGACAGGTGATATTAAGCTAAGTTTACTAGACACATCTTTTGCTATTAATGGAAGATATACAACTATTGCACCAGCGTCTCAAATTTACAGCGTAAACGGTTCTAGTGTTAGCGTGATAAATCTATCAACTGGTCAATTTGATTCGTCTAAATGGGTTGATTTTGAAGGTCAAACAGTGCTTGTTCACAGTAGCGATTGGACTTTTCAACTTGAAACAACTTTAACTAGCGTTGGAACAAATTTAGTTCTTGCAAATACAACAGGTGTGACTAGTGGAATGATATTAGACACGCCACAATATAGCGGTAATGCAAAAGAAAAAGCTTTTTATAAATTAAGACATGGCTATATTAACCCGCATAGATTGGTAACTGGACAAGTTGCATCAAATAGTTTTGCCGTTAGCAATGTACTTCCATTTTTTATTGGAGCAACATTGTCACTTTATTCAAGTGATTACTCGACTTTTCGTGGTGAATTTACAATAATAGGAATAAGCAGTAATATTATGACTGTGGACAGAGATGTTGTTGTTTCACCAAATGACAATATAAATTTACTAGGATTTGTTAGCGATAACGGACAACCTTACAGGTATTTATGACAGCAGTTACACCAGCAAAAAATGACATACACGTCGAAGAAGTTTCTTACAAGAGTTCAATTTCAGAAAGCACGTTTACCAAAATAGCAGGCTCAGTTAATTGGATTAATCAAAATGCAACACATATTTTAGGCGAGGTTAAAATATCAACACTTACTGTTGCACAGTTTCAGGCAATAGCAGGCACAAATTGGGTTTTAATGAACGGTCAAAATGTCGCTGGTTCAGATTGGGCAACCTTAACAGGGAATACAAATGTTCCAGATATGGTAACAGGGAAAAGATTTTTAAGGCAAACAGATTCAGATGGAAATATATTAACATCGGAAAACGAAGAAACAAAAAGTCACGCTCACCCAAAAACTGGAATATTGAATGATAATCCATTGACAACAGAGAGGATTTACACTGGCTGGTCTGGAATAGGAGGATTTACTGGAATAGATCAAGGCGGCGGTTTTAGCACAACTTCACCAAATCTAGACGAATTAATTTACGGCGAGGCTGTTGGTGGAGCAGAAACAAGACCGAATAATATATATATCAATCATTTTATAAAGATTAATAACTAATGGACAACGAATTAAAAGAAATTCTACTTTACGAAATAAGGCAAAACAGAAAGTTTATTGCCGAGCTTCAAATATCTGTTACAACCATAAAAACCAAAATTGGAACAGCGTCTTTACTTTTTGGTGTACTAGGTTCTATTATTGTTCAAATGGTCATATTTTTTAAATAGGGGAGTATATGGAATTTTTAAACAGTTTAATGCAAAAGTACCCAATGATTAACCTTGTTCTTGGTGGTTTAGGTTCACTCTTAATTATCGCTCAAATAGTTGTAGTTTTTACACCATCAAAAAAAGACGATGAAAAACTTGCTGATTTAATGGGTAAATCATGGTTTAAAAAAGCTTATGATTTTCTAGTTTCATTTGCTCCATATAATAAAAAATAATGTTTGCAAACATAAAAGTAATTATTGAGTTCATTAAAATAATTCTTGATGTTTATAAATTTATTGACAACCAAATAACAGAAGCACAATTCAGGTCAAATGTTGTTACTCGTAAAAAATTGCGTGACGAATTTATACAAGCTGATAAATTGAAGCAACTTGAAATTTTAAAGAAGTTGGAAAAATGAGGCATATTATTATTATATCATTTTTGATATATTTAGTTTCTTGTAAAAATATGCCAGCTTATAAATGCGAAACTAAACTGTATCAACTCGATAATCTTCCTTGTATAACAAGACTTATTAACAATGAGCCTGTAACTGTTTGCCCAAATGATTCTGAATACCCAAAAGACTTGATCGGGATTACAATAGAAGATTATAATTGTAATAGAAACTACGCTGATGAATTAATAAAGTCATGCAAGTCGTGGAAGAAATAATTAATGCCTATCTATATGTGGATTTAAAAACGGTTGATAAATTAAATTAATTGGATTAAAGCCGGATGCTCTCATATTAGTTACGGCTTTTTTAATATCGTCTTTATGTATCTTTTCCGTTAAAATCTTTTTCCAAGTATGACCAGAGTTAATGCGTCTTAAATACATTTGAACAATAGCCTTATCGCCACACTCGTTAATTATAAAACCATGCTCAAATAAATGTGAATCGTGATTATTCAATTAAATGCTCCATAATATAAGTTTTAAATGTTTGAAACATTAGACCCCCAACAGAATCAATAAAAGGTTCGTTGTCGTTTAATTCATGCATACTCAATAAATACATATATAAATGCGCTAATTCATGGCATAAGCTATAAGCCTTTTGTTCGTCTGGAACAATTAAATCATAGCATTTTTTAGCTATAAATATTTCATTTGTTATAAAGTTAACTTTTCCAAGCTCGTTGCTTGGCAGAGATTTAACAAACTTTATTTTAATTGTATGACCAGCTAACTTAATTTTTTTCATAGCTTTTTATCCCACCTATTTTTATTATCAAGATTCATTTTTATTAAAAAAGGACTTCCATTTTCGTTTATCATAACACAACCAAGAATCGGTTTAGGTATATGGTTTTTTCCATAAGCAAAAGCGAGCGATTCCCAATTAATTAAACAACCAGAAAATATATTGAATCGCTCTGTTGTTGGTGTCCTTGTCCATGTTATTTCAAATTTGCCATGAAAGTGACCTTGTATAGCATTGCAACCAGTTTCTTTTGATAGTTTATTATATGTCGAAGTTTTGCCATGACAAATGTAAATATTGCCGTTGCTTGTTTTTGCCATTATGTCGTGATGCCAAGACCAACCAGTAACGCCGTAAATGTCTTTAAGCTCTTTTAAAACTCTTAATGGTACACCATGATGTTTCATTCTTCGCATTAACAAAGAGCCATGATTTGATTCGCATAAAAACATTTTAGGGAAAACTTTATTTAATTGTTGTAGAAAATTGGATGCTAGTTTTAACTCGCTCCCTGCGCTAAATAGGTCAGAATCAGAGTCGTGAAAACTTATTGCATGATTATCTACTTCGTCACCAACATTTATTATGATTGAATTTCTTTTTAAGAACTTCTTTTTTACTGCTTTTAAAAAATCAAGTGCATCTATATGATGATATGGAGAGTGAAGATCGGGTATAACCAGAATTCTTTTATTAGTAGCGTTTATTTTCTTCAAATTAAATCCGTCCTTGGTTTTAATTATTGTCTAAAATAAATCGGTATGCTTAAAGACGCACCGAGCCGTTTAATAAAGACCTAATTATGCAAAAATTTATTTATCATAATGGTCACTCCGACTCGATGATGTGTGTGTTAGTCTCGTGGCGGTTTTAATCAAGGAAGATTTTAGCCGTCATTCTTCTCTGCGAAATGATTATTGAATACGTTAGCGAAGCATTGAGCAAATCCAGACATATTAGATAAAACTAAATCAATATCGTTTTGATTGCTTCCAAAAAAAGGTTCTAAAATAATAGCGTCAACATACGAGCTAGATAATGCACTTAACATTCCGTAGCCGTTATGATTTGAATCAATCCTGTTTATTCCATTGTCGTGTCTCACATTCAAACCAAACGATTTAAACTCGCTAGAAAGCTCTTGAACGACCTGTAACATTTCGCTGGTAGTCTTTTCTAGGACAAGTGCTTCAAAGCCGTTAGCGCGATGATTAGCACTGTTAAAATGGAAGTTAAAAGACTTTGTAACACCAAGATCAAAGCATTTTTTAGCAACCGAGTTGCATTGGTGTGAATATGACCCAGTCGGTCGCTCGATTATATGCGCTTTAAAATCTAGAAGCGGAAGTAAATATCTGTTTAAAAATCTTTTATAAAATTCATATTCTGAATAAGTATAGTTTCCATGTTTAAATTCAGCACCTTGAGCATCAACATTGTGCCCAATTACAAAAGCAATAGTTTCTTTTTTTGGATTTGGCTTATTTATATTTGTAACAACTTTTGGTGTTGGTCGTATGAATAAATTTTTTATTATTATGAATAACTTTTTTAACATGGTGTAAAAATATAAAATTAGAATTATGAGTTGTAAACTATTTTTTCAAATAATTAAATTTTTCTATTTTCTTGACAAGTTCTTTTTCTAATGCAAGGCAAAACCAATCACGTTGTTTTAAATCAACTAGAAAATTATTTAAACTATTGACAAGTTTAATCGTTTGATATTCGTGCATTTTTACAAAAGTTCCACAATCGTCAAGTTGTGCTATTCTGCAAAGTTTTGAGTCAACCGAAAGAATATATGATTTATAAATACGTTTAGCCATTATTTAATCTTTGGTAATTCTTCTTCTGGTATATCGAAAAAAGAAAGGTTCACATCATACTCTGCAACTGGAAGAATATATTTCTCATATTGTTCAATTGTATATGATTCTCTTGATTCAATTATTACATATTGTATTAACAACTTTTGCTTTATGTCGTCTGGAATAGTTTTCCATTTTTTAATTATTTCACTTTCTGGTGTTAATAAATCAACCTCGATCGGGTTTATGTTATCGTCAATATCATAGCAAACAAAATGTTCATAGTTTTTTACCTTGTCAGATATCGGAAGCCTTTTGAATTTTAAATCACAAATACTCATAGCTTATTACCCCTATTTAAAAACTCTTTCATTTCTTCAAACGAAATTATCGAATCACTGTCAAATATTCCTGTTTTCGGATTATAAAATAACCTAAAAAAATAGTTTTCTACGTTTTTATTTGGTCTATGTTTGGTTAGTCTGAGAAATGTTACCCTAACATTGTTAATCATCGAGTATTGCAATATGTAAAAATATTCAGCTAAGTTTGACATTGTTTTATTCCCTCTAATGTTTGAACTTTCCATCAGTACAGACCTGTTTTTGGAGCTTAAAGAGTCTGCATGAGCTATAATAATCATTGCAATATTTGCTCTTTTTGCTATTTTTTTTACCCTTTTTGATGATTCTGCCTCGTATCTGCCATTTTCATATAAATAACATTCAGAAGTTGTGATATTGTCGAAAAACACTATGTCAACATCAAGCTCTTTTATAAAATTCTCCATTGAGTCAAGCACTTTTTTTGGAGTGTTAAAATCAAAATCTTGCTCACTTACAATAAAAACATTTTTAAGCTTATCTGATCTAACATCAGCAATAGCTAAGTCGGTTTTAAAATCATCTATACTTTCTTCTGAGAGCCATATTAATATACGAACACCTTGATTTGCGGCAATTGTATCAAATAAAACAGATTTTACCCATGTTGTTTTTCCTGCTCCCTCAGTAGCCATGAAAACGTGTGTTTTTCCTTTATTGAATCCGTTTATCGTATTAGTGAAATTATAGTGCGATTTAAAATAAACTCTTTCTGATAATTGTTTAAAGTATTTAATTTCAAACTCGTCCATATACGCAGTTGTTACTGGAATATTTTTCAAGCTACTGCTTTCGCAAATTATATTACTACTCATTAAAAAAATCTCCCAGCTTTTCACTTAGTCCGACACTGTTTTTATTATCTAGTTTTTCTATAAACTCAATATTCGATTTATATTTACTATCATCGACTGACATATATCCACCATTAACAATTTTTATTGCTTTGTCTGGGTCAAGAAGAAAATCAAGGTCTACAGTCATAACAAAATCGTTTTTATGTTTTTTTGGTGCTGTTCCGTTTAGCATTGGATTATTAGCGACTATTTTAAAATATTCAATCCAATTTTCTTTTTTTGTAAAATATTCATATCCGAGCATTTTCTGAAAGTTCAAAATCATTTTTGACGACATGACCAAAATCTTTGGTTTAATTATAAATCCTTTTCCTACACAAAATTTATTGAACAACTGAATCACTAAATCTGGACTTATTTTGGCATCACGTTTGCAACTTACTATACTATTACTATTACCTATACTATACCTATACCCCTTGATAGCCCCTTGCAAGCCCCTTGATTCTTTATTAACTTCTACAATATTACAATAATTTATATCATTTGGGTTATTGTACGTTATACCATGTGCGTTAAGTCTGTCGAATATACCTTTATGACATTTGTTTTTTAAATTTAGTGGAAAGTTTTTTTGTTTTTCAATGAATGATGGTATAAACAAAGTTTCTTTATCTATAAAAACGACTCTGTCTTTATAGTTTTCTAGAATTAAATCTTCGTTTGTTTTTACAGTTGTTGAAAACTCGATGGCTCTATAATTAACTTTAAAAATTCCTGCTATATCGCATTTATCCAGCATATAAAGCCAAACGATTTTATATTCAATCGTCAATGAGTCAAAAAAAGGGTTTTCCCATTTTTCAGTTTCAGTAAATCTTTTGCTCATAAATTGCCCATTGTTGAAAATATGCCCCCGACTAACGCAATATTTGACGGTAGATTGTTAGTCGAGGGAATAGCCTTTCGGCAAATAAAATAAAATATTTTGTCAAATATCGTGTCGCAATTATATACGAAAAAATAAACTTGTAAAGACTTAATTTGTACTCTATAAAAAATATATGATTAAAATAATACTACCTAAGTTAAAACCAATAAGCGTAAATCAAGCCTATGCAATAGTTCGAGGAAGAAAAGTAAAAACTAAAATTGCAAGAGATTACGCAAATTATATAGAACAATATATCTTCATCAATTATAAAAAAGAAATTAACCTAATAAGAGAGTCAATAAAAACATCGTCAATTATCTTGACATATAATATTTTTAATATTGGTGTTTTAAAGAAAAACGGAAGTTTGCACAAGAAGTTTATCGACTGCGGAAATTGTGACAAATTACTGACAGACAGTTTTTTTAATGTCCTTGGGTTAGACGATTATCTAATAACTAAGTTGACAATATGTAAAAAATACTCACATGAAAATTGTATCGAAATAATAGTTGATTTTGACGAAAAGTGTGGTAAATAAATACATCGGTAAAAATCTCTCAATTCATATTTGGTGCGTAGTTTTTACTTGACTATTACTGCGCACCTATCCTTTTGAAATTATTACAAATACGAAAATAATTATAATAAAACTTGCATTTATGTGATACATAAAGTAATATCTTTTTTATTAAGAAAATTAGTAATTGCACCCAAGTTAATTAAATGGGTACACATAAAAAGGCGGTATTTGTGAGCAATAATTTTGACCTATGGTTTAAAAAAGAATTTGAAACAGAAAGAGAAAAAAGATTTGAAGAAATCGGACTGACTGGACAAGAAAGATTAACGGCAAAAGAAGCTATTATCATTAGTGCAGTTTTAAAAGTTTTAAGAGAAGATAATTGCTCAATGGCAACACCGAAAGAAATAGAGCAGGCATTGTTTAGTGTATTTATGGGTAATCTAGTATGAGTTTAGGAGATATTATTTGCGGTTACTGTGGAGAAAATCAATATCGCTGTGAATGTTATAACGAAGAAAAAAAAGAAGTTGAAAAAAATATAGTAGATAAAATAATCGAAAAAATAGAGGAGAAAGAATGTTTGAATCATCAGAAAAAATCGAAGAAATAGCAAAAGCATTATTGCAAGCGCAAAAGAATATTGGAGGAGCAAAAAAAGGCGCAAATAATCCTTTTTTCAAATCTAAATATGCTGACCTTGGCTCTGTGTTAGAAGCCTGTAAAGACCACCTAAACGACGCTGGGATATCAATACTTCAACCAGTTGTAAGTAACGATCAAGGAAACTTTGTTAAAACAATCTTACTACATGAATCAGGTCAATATTTAGCAAGCACAATGCAATTAATATTCTCAAAGAACGATATGCAACAAGCAGGAAGCGCAATCTCTTACGCTAGAAGATACACGCTACAATCATTAGTTTCTATTCCTGCGGAAGATGACGACGGAGAGGCACAAGTAAAACCAAGTAGAATAAAACAAGAAGCAAAAGTTCACATGTCTGCATCAGGTTCTGCAACAGATAAACAGTTAAGTTTTATAAAAACACTAATCACACAATTAGGCTCAGAAAAAGCTGAAAAAATAATTAAGCCATATTTAAACGGCGGAACATTTAAAGAGTGGGAAAAAGACGCAAAAGCAATAGACGCAAGTGCGATAATTAAATTAATGAACGAGGCTAAATAATGAAACTAGGTAGACCAAAATCAAAAGACCCGACTTGTATAATTAAAACAAAGCGTCTTAAAAAAAGTGATTTAAAAAAGATTGAAAAAATGTTTGGAAGTTTTGGTAAGTTTATTGAATATTGTTTAAACGAGCTAATAAGAGGTGAAAGATGATCAAAAAAGAATTGCAAGAAATTTTAGCACAACATTATAAATGGATAAAAGATAAAAAAAACGGAATACGAGCAAACCTTTTTGGAGTAAACCTTTTTGGAGCGAACCTTTCATGCGCAGACCTTTCAGAAGCGAACCTTTCATGCGCAGACCTTTCAGAAGCAAACCTTTCATGCGCAGACCTTTCTGGAGTAAACCTTTCTGGAGCGAACCTTTCATGCGCAAACCTTTCATGCGCAGACCTTTCTGGAGCAGACCTTTCTGGAGCAGACCTTTCATGCGCGAACCTTTCATGCGCAGACCTTTCAGAAGCAGACCTTTCAGAAGCAAACCTTTCATGCGCAGACCTTTCTGGAGCAGACCTTTCAGAAGCAGACCTTTCATGCGCAAACCTTTATGGAGCAAACCTTTCTGGCGCAGACCTTT
>Ga0224507_10000270_pt1 | contig 21113 bp, 28 predicted proteins | sample SF_Jan12_sed_USG_3_FD_170159 | JGI IMG/M metagenome (GOLD analysis project Ga0224507, IMG submission 170159) | Sediment microbial communities from San Francisco Bay, California, United States - SF_Jan12_sed_USGS_13 | ecosystem: Environmental > Aquatic > Marine > Sediment | place: USA... | reverse complement strand
CGAGGAGGCGAAGAGGGGCGTCGACGCGAAGAAGGGGGAGTAAGGGGACCCGCCCGAGAGGGAGGAGAAGGCCGAGGGGGAGGAGAAGCCCGAGGGGGAGGAGAAGCCCGAGGGGGAGGAGAAGCCCGAGGGGGAGGAGAAGCCCGAGGGGGGCAAGAAGGGTCTCCTTCGCCGCTCCAGGAAAGGCTCCCCGCTGGAGTAGCTCGCCGTGTCGCAGTTCTACGAAGTGATAGGCGCCCGTGGTGACCCCCCCGTGAAGCTCCAGGACGCGAAGGACTACCTGAAGCTCGAGCACACCAACGCGGACGACGGGCTCCTCAACGGGATCCTTCAGGTCGCGCTCGAGCTCGCCGAGGGGTACACGTCTCAGGGTCTCAGGGAGGCCACGTGGAAGCTCCTGGTGGACGGGTTCGAGGACGAGATTCTTTTGAAGAGGAACCCGGTCGGGGCGATCACGAGCGTCAGACACTTGGTCGACGGTGGCTGGGTGGTCGTCGACTCCGGCACCTATTATCTCAAGAAGGGGGTCCAGTCTTCCCGGGTCGCCTTGAAAAGCGGGGAGTCTTGGCCCCCGAACACGGATGACCGGGGGCAGTCGGTGGAGGTAGTCTTCACGACGGGCATCATCGAGAAGATTAAGAAGGTGAGACTCGGGATTTTGATGCACGTGGCGCACCTCTACGAGAACAGGGGGGACAACGATGCCGCGAGCTCCGCCAAGAAGTCCGGCGCCACGCTCCTGTACGACCAGGTCAGGATCGCGAGGGTGTAGGCGTGCTCTTGGAGCAGTTCATCGAGACGGCGAACGGGATGCCGGATCCCAGGTTGGTGCCACCCGAGGACGCGGCGGACCTGCTCGTCAACCTGATTGAGCTGGCCCGGACGGTGGAGTCGGAGCCGGACCACCAGGACAGGCGATGGACCTGCGCGAAGTGCCACCAGATTATCGACGAGGAACCGACGTTCGCCGGGGAACGGGCCTACCACGACGTCCACGCCCCCAAGAACATGGCCGTTGGCCCCCCGCTGGGGAGGCTGGAGGTGGCGGCGCCTCCTGGGGAGTAGGAGGGAGGAGATGCCCGGGAGCCCCTACCCCCTTCCCTTCATGATCGAGTCCGCGGGGGCTCGCTACGCGATAGTGGAGCGCCGCAACCTCCCGATCCAGAACTCCGCGCTGTGGGGGCTCGTCTGCCAGGCGATGGCGTGGGTCGTCGAGGCGCTGCGGGTGGACGCGCGCAGGGACCTCCGCTGGCACGTCGACGAGCAGCAGCAGGTGGCGCGATTCCTCTGCGCCGCCGACGAGTACCAGGCGGTCAGGACGAGGGAGGCGACCGCCTGGCACGAGGAGAACCCCGAAAGGACGATGGAGGAGTTCGACGCCCAGTTCGACATCGACTCCGTCGACGACTCGGTGAGGGTCCCACACTTGCCGGAGATGCTCTTCCTCATCTTCGAGGAGGGGGCCGCCTGGGCGAGCGAGAACGTCCTCGAGTCGTCGGGGTTTCGCGGGTTCTTCTACGTTTGGAACACTAGGACGGTGGACTTGCCGGGCGCTCCGGGGGGTGTCTGGGTGGTGAGCCCTAACCCGATGCTGGCCGCCCCCACGGAGGACAACGAGTGGTGGCTCGCGATGTTCTCCGACCTCCTGTGGACGTTCCTCGGGTACGCGCTCCCCCTGAGCGATGGTCGGGACCTGTGGCTCGAGGCCTGGCAGTTCCCGACGAGGAGGCTCTGGCTGGCGTGGAACTCCGGCGAGGCCTCGAGCTACGTCCCCGACCTGAAGCAGAGGCTAATCACGCTCGGGTTGTCACTGCCGAGCCCGGTCTACGTCGTGGAGGAGCGCGTCCCCCTGGAGAAGCCGCCGGAGCTCGGCGGCGGGTGGATGGAGGCGACGAGGCGCCTCCTCCCCTGGTTCGGGGACCCGCTCTAGCGGGGGGCGCGACGTGGCGATCAGAGAAGTGAGATTCTCGACGGTCTTGGCCCGGGACGACGCCCACGTTTGGGGGGACGCCATACTCGCGCTGAATGTTCGGGAGATGTGGGATGCCCTCCATGTCGGTCCTGGGGCGAAGGTCGTTGGTCCCCAGGACGTTTACGTTCGCCAGTTAGTCTCGATCCCCGCCACCGCTAAGATCACAAGGGCGAAGATGGCGTGGGTCGTGTCGACGGTTAGCCCGTTCAAGGAGCAGTTCTTCCCCCTGCTGCGTGTCGGGATGCTAGAGCCGGACGGTTGGTGGAACCGCCCGACCGAGCAGAAGGGATACCAGGCGCAGGTACATTTCATATCACAGGTCCGCGACGTAGCGGCCTCCCCGATCTTCACCTCGTCGTTGAGCTACAACGGCGGGGACATCATGCTTCGCCACGGGGTAGGGATGGACCTCTACGCGGGCAGCAGCGCCGGGATGAAGTTTCGGGCGGCCGCGAACGGAACGCTGGGGAGCGTTCTCGTGAGGGTGAAGAGCGAAGGGGTGCCCCTGAGCCCGGACGTGAACCTCTACTGCAAATTCTGCAGCCCGATCGTCCCCGGGGACCCCCCGAAGACGCGACTTGGTGACCCCGCCCCCGGTGGTACCGGGAACCCCCTCCCCGGGACGCTGCTCGCCACCAGTGACCCGTTGTCGTACAACGGCATCACGGGGCTAATGCCCGGCCCGCAGCCCCCGGACGGCTGGACCGAATTCACGTTCAGCGGGGATCAGAACATCCCGATCGTGAGCGGGCAAGACTACGTCTACGCGATCGGGGGCGACCTGAGCGGGGGAGGGGTCGTCTACTGGGCTTTCGATGACGACCGCGGCGGGACGCCGATCCAGAGGCTCTACAACTTGCCGGTCCCCTACGTCTGGGCGGTGTGGAACGACCCCATCCATCACACGGGGACGTGCTTCGCGAACTACGCGAACGACGATCTCACACCGACTCAGCTCTTCTCCGGGACCGGCTTCACCCCCAGCTTCAAGCCGGCGGCCGGGAAGGATCTGCCAAACGGGTACGAGAACACGTGGGGGGACTCGGGGTACGAGTGCGACGCCACCATCGGGCTCGCGAGCCTGCTCCAGGCCCTCGTCGACGACCCGCGCTACGACGAGGCGGGAACCATTGTCGGGTGGTGGGTCGACACGGCGGACCCGAACGTGGGCGCCGAGATCACCTACAAGGCGCAGCACTGGAACCCCGGTTACGACGGGATGGCGTTGACGGTCGAATACGAGGTCCCGACCCCGGGGCGCGTCAGGGCGTTCGCCGCCGTCGTCTCCGCCGTGGACGCCCTCTCCGAGGCGCTCCCGATAGTGTCCGGTTTCGGGAGAATAGCGGCGCTCCCCGCCGCCTTCTCAGAAGGGGAACCCCTCGTCACCGGGTCTCCGATGATCGCGGTGGCGGTCTCGTCCGGTCGAGGCAGGATCCTCCACGCGGTGTCGGGTCGCGGGGCGTTGGAGGAAGTGGGCGCGGGGGAGAAGGGGCTCCCGATGGTCTCTGGGCGCGGGGTCCTAGGGAGGGTCGTGGGGGGCGTCCCGGCCTTGGCCCCGCTCGTGGGCGGGGGCGGGGAGATCCTCCCTGTGGTGGGCGCGGGCGCGCGCATCCTGAGAGAGATATGATGTGGGGGTGGAGGACCCATGCCGGCGAGGAAGAAGATCCCTTACAAGACCTCGGTCATGGTTCAGCACGTCGCCCCCACGAACGAGGGGGTCGATCCCCACGAACCCCTGAGCTTCACGGACGACGGCTCGACCTGCTCTTTCAGGGTCTACGACCACGCGAAGGAGGGGGCCATATCAGAGGACGAGGTGAGCGGTGAGGTGGTCCTGTTCGTCACGGGGGCGGCCTCCTTCGAGGTCGAGGACGCGGTCGAGGTGGAGCAGGACGACGGCTCAGTCCACTCCTCGTCGCTCGTCTCCGTTATCCCGGAGGCGGGGACGGTCGAGCTTTCGACGCCGCTCACGGCGGCGGCCTCCGCCGGGAGGAGGGTCCGGTGTCGGCTGGGGTCCCCCGTCACGATGTTCGAGTACGGGACCCCGAAGCTGGGGGAGGAAGACTGGGGTTTCGAGGGCCTCTTGGCGTCCAACCACCCCGGCCTCGAGATCGGGGTGGAGGTGGACATCGAGATCACCTTCATCGGGGACCCGGCGAACCCCGGGGACCTCGACCAGCTAGAGGTCATTTGCGGCGTCGTCAGGCCGCAAGTCGACTGCTCGGAGTATTGATGGCGAGGGTGATGAGCCGGGGCAGAAGGCGCGTTGGCGTGGGCGACATGGACAGGAGGATCACGCTTCAACGCCGAAGGATCACGGAGCCCGTCTTCGGGGAGTCCGGGTACGGGGAGGACTTCGAGCCCACGATCAACGTCTGGGCGGCCGTCTACACCACGACCGGGAAGGTCCTCTTCGACGGCGTCGGGCAGGACATCGCCATCACCCACGAGGTCCTGATTCGGTTCGTCCCGGACATCACCTCGGAGACTTGGATCGAGCTCGAGGACGGGGGCAGGCTGGACGTCGCGAAGCCCGAAAACTACGACGAGCGGGGGGAGTTTCTTCGCCTCCTCTGCACCCACCGGGGGTCGAGAGAGAGGGGGGCCTCGGCGGCGTGATAATAGGGGTCGAGGACACGCTGGAGAACAAGAGGACCTATGCCGAGATCGCGAACCTCGGGAAGATGGGCCGAAGGGCGATCAGGCAGGCGTGGTTCAGGCTCGGGATCGACCTGAGGCAGGCCGCGAGCCGGGAGATCCTGAGGAAGCCGAAGGGTGGTAGGACCTATTGGATCCGAATCAAGGGGGGAAGGAGGCGTCGCCACGTGGCGTCCGCCCCCAAGGAGAGCCACGCCAACCTCAGGGGGAGGCTCCGCCGGTCTCTCAGTTGGAAAGTCCACGGGGCGGACAGCATGGAATTCGGGTACGGCGTCTCCACGACGGCCGTGAACGCGATGCCCAGATACGGGAAGTACGTGGAGGAGGGGACCACTAGGATGGGGGAGAGGCCCAGCATCGGGAACGCGGTCGCCGCCGTGGGGGACCGGGCCGGGAGGCACTTCGTCCAGGCCTTCGAGGCGGAGAGGAGGCGCGGGCGGTGAGGGCCTCCGACGTCGTGGCACGGTTGGCGGTCCTCCTCCCCCAGCTCACGGGATCCCTCACGTCGAACATCCCGGTGAGGTCCCTCTCGAGGAGTGGGGCGAAGGTCACCGCCCTGTGCGACGAGCCCCACGAGCTCAGGCCGGGGGACCCGGTCAACATCGCCGGGTCGGTGGTCCCTATCCCCATCGGGGCCCTCTCGAGGAGCGGGGAGACCGGGACGCTCGTCACGACCACCTCCCACGACCTCACCGAGCCCATCGCCTCCATGGTGGAGGTGTCCGGGGCGGTCGAGGCGAACTTCAACGGGGTCTTCGACGTCGTCTCGATCCCCAATCGGAAGAAGATCATCTTCTCGATGGGGGACTCCGGGGCCACCATGGCTACCGGGTCCCCCGTTCTCCTCGGCGGGGAGTCGGCCCTCCGCGACTACAACACCCTCTACGCGGTCCTGGGGGTCCCGGGCCCCGCGGAGTTCACCTTCCTCCACCCAGAAACGTCCCTGCCCGACCCCGTGGGGGAGATAGTCGCGAGGGTGAAGCCGAGAATCGCCGCCGTGGTGGACGTCGACAGGGCCGCGGACTCCTACACGAGGCAAGGGACCGGGGACCTTTGGCTCTTCGTCTCGCTCGAGGACGCCGTCGCCTCCAAGGACAGGGGCACCCCGTCCGACGCCGTCGCCTACCACGGGCGGGGGTCGGAGTACAGGCAGCAGGTCATTCAATCCTTCTCCGCCTACCTATTCGTCCCGGTCTCCGAGTCCGTCTCCGGAGGGGAGGGTCGGGACGCGGCGGAGGAGTTCTTCCGCCCGCTCTGCCGGTCCCTCCTCTTCAGCAAATTCGATTCCAACCTCGCAGACGGCGGGCAGGGGACCGTTCAGTTTGTCTCCCACGGGACGTTCAGGTACGATAAGGCGGTCTACGTTCACGCCTTCGGCTTTCAGCAGGTGGTGGACTTGACCTTCGAGGACACCGTGGGGCACGACCTGGACGTGGCCTTCAGGGATATCAGCTTGACCCTTTTCCCCCAACTCGGGGGGGCCCTCTCGATCACGTCCACTATCGACCTCGACGACGAGCCGCTACCATGAGAGGGCCGAGATGAGCGACGACGCGACGATCCAGGTGAGGGTGAACGGGGTCATCCCGGGCCACGAGAGGGGGGCGATCGTTCGGGTGAGGGTCGACTCGGAGGGGACCCCGCTGGACCTTCAGTGGAGGCGCCGCTTCAGGGACGCGGAGGTCGACAACTGCTGCGAGGTCGTCCCGCCCGCGGGGGCGAAGGAGCGGCGACTCGAGAAAGCCGGGCCCCGAGGCGGGCGCGACCTCGAAGAGAGTGAGGAGTCATGAGCGGGACGCAGGTGCTACAGCCCTCGATTCAGATCACCCTGGCGAACGCGGACGCGGCCGTCCAGAACACTGCCCAGCGGGTGCTGCTGGTGGGCCAGAAGACCTCGGCGGGGAGCGCGACGAGCGGGGACCTCGTCGAGAACATCTCGAGCTCCGGCGCCCCCGAGAACGCCCTCTTCGGGGAAGACTCCCAGCTCGCCGCGATGGTTCGGGCCTTCAAGGCCATCAACAAGATCGTCCGCGTGGATGCGATCCCGGTCGACGACCACGCGAGCGGGGTCCCCCGGGAGGTCGAGTTCACGGTGGCGGGGTCGCCCACCGCCGCGGGGACCATCACGGTGGTCGCCGGGTCCGAGGTCAACCACTCCTACTCGATCCCCATCGCGGTCGGGGACACCGTGACGGATATCGCGGACGCCATCACGGCCGCCATCACCGCGAACGGGAAGTGCCCCTTTGACTGCGCCAACGTGGCGGGGGTCGTGACCCTCACGGCCGTCAACGACGGGACGGTCGCGAACGACCTCGGGGTCGAGGTGACCGTGGACTGCGCCGGGGTCACCGTGGCGAGCGTGACCGAGGCGACCGCCGGGTCCCAGGACCCCACGCTCACGTCGATCCTCGACGCCGCCACGGGGCGGTACCAGGGGGTCGTGTGGCCCTGGGCCGACACTACCATCCTGGAGGCGTTCCTCGCCTCCCGGTGGAGCGCGAACGACATCATCCTCGACGGGGTGGGGATCGTCACCATCCAGGACACCCACGCGAACCTCCTGACGGCCCTCGATCCCGGGCTCAACGACCAGGACATCGTGGTCTTCGCCGAGAAGCAGGAGAGCGAGACCCTCTACAAGGGGCCAGCACAGAACGAGGCGAGCTACGCGAAGTCGGCGATGTTCGCGGCCATCCGAGCCCTGAGGCTCACGGCCGGGGCCGCGATCGGGCACCTCCTCACGAGCTCCGCGACCCTCGACCAGTTCGGGGGACCCGCCCTGGCGTCGCTCCCCTACTTCAACACCCCGATGGACCTCCTCCCCGGGATCGACGCCGGCCGCGGGTGGACGAACGTCGAGATCGAGCAGCTCCTCTCGGCCGGGGGCGGGGTGATCGGGATGAACTACACCGGAACGGCCTCCCTGGTCGGGGAGGTCCCCACCACGTTCAAGACGGACGCGGCGTCGAACCCCGACCCCACGTGGAAGTTCCTAAACTACGTGGACACAGCCTCCCAGGTGCGGGAATACTTCCACAACAACCTCCGCGCCAGGTTCTCCCAGAGCCGCCTCACCCAGGGGTCCGTCTCTCGGGGCCGCGACATGGCGAACGCGGTCGTGATCCGGGCGTACGCGGAGAGGCTCTACCAGGACCTCACCGGGCCGGACTACGTCCTCGTCCAGGACGGGGAGGTCGCGGTCGCCTACTTCAAGGAGAACTTGACGATCAGCCTCGACCTCGCGAGCGGGACCATCACGGTCGTGGCCCGGGTCCCGATCGTGACGCAGCTCCGGGCGATCATCGCGACGATCAAGATATCCTTCTCGACCGAGGCGTAGCACTCAGCAGGAGCAGACACGATGCAGTACCAACTAACCGACGCTACCCTGGTAGCGAACAACGAGACGGTCGCGGTCGTCGCCGACTCGATCTCCTTCACCGAGGGCCTCGGGGAGAGGACCGTTCGGGGCGCCTCCGTCGGTGGCGGTCGGGTGGAGCAGGTCTCGGGGGACAACCTCGAGACCAAGATTTCCTCTCTCAAGTTCCAGCTCCCCTCCACCCCGGACAACGTGGCCCTCGCGCGCTCGTGGAAGGTCAACAACCCCCTCAACGTGTTTCATGTGGCGGGGTCCGCCGGGGGGAAGGACATGACGAGGACCTTCACCCAGGCGAGCGTCGTCAACGACTACGAGGTCGAGGTCGGGTCCGAGGGGAACATCTCCATCGAGGTAAAGTCGAACGCGGCGATCTAAGCCGCCGGAGTCCCACGAGATGAAGAGCGACGAGAAGAGCGAGATCGACTACCACCTGACCACCCCCGTGTCGTACTCGCACGGAGGGGAGAAGGCGGAGGCGCAGTTCATCAGGTTGACCGCCCCCACGTCCAGGCACTCGAGGGAGTGCGCCGCCCTGAAGCAGGCGTTCTTCAGGTCGTGCCCCCAGGACAGGGAGGCGAACCCCGACGCGGAGATCGGGGAGGTCGCGGGCCACGACGTCATCGTCACGATCGCCTCGTCCAGGGATGTGAGCCTCCCAGACGTGATCGACGTGGCGAGGAAGCTGTTCACCTCCGGGGTCGCCATGGTGGACGGGGAGGTCAAGCTCACCCAGCACCTCATCGACGCGATGAGCCAGGACGACCTGGAGGGGATGGTCGGGGACTACATGGTGGGTTTTACCCTAGCCTCGTCGCTGGAGAAGATGAGGGAAAGGTCCTCGCCGGGATCGCGAACCTGATGGTATTCTTCGGCGGGGGGGTCGACTACGAGGCTCTGCGGTCGATGCCGCTCCCGGAGCTAGGGAGGCTGAGCAGGGAGGCGAGGAGGATCGCGGCCAAGCTGGGAGTCTGAGGGTGCCGAACAAGGTCGCGTATAGCTTCGTCGCCAACGACAAGTTCACGGCCGTCGCCAAGCGAGTGGGGAGGGCGACTGACCGGGTCCGGGGCAAGTTCAGGCTCCTCGGTTCCGCCGCGAAGGCGACGTCCGCTAAGGCGGTCGCCGGCCTCGTCGCCATCAAGGGGGCCGCGATCTCCGCGATGAAGTCCGGGATCGCCCCCCTGATCGCCGCGGTCGCCTCCCTCGCCGGGGCGATGAAGTTCTACAAGATCGGGACCGAGTTCCAGGACGCGATGGCGGACTTGTCCGCCATAACGGGGGCCACCGGGGAGGACCTAGCCTTCATGCGCGCGCAGTCGATGGGGCTCGGGAGGGACGCGAAGATCGCCTCGGCGGAGGTGGCGACCGCCTTCAAGCTCGTCGCGTCGGCCAAGAACGAGCTCTTGAGGGACCCGGCGGCCCTCGCCAAGATCACGGAGCAAATGCTCCTCCTGAAGAACGCCACGGGGCTGGAGCTGGCGGAGGCGACCACCTTCGGGGTCGCCGCGCTGAACCAGTTCGAGGTCGGGGCCGACCAGGCCGCCCGCTTCGTGAACGTGCTCGCCGCCTCGGCGAAGATCGGCGCCGCCGAGGTGATGGACGTGGGGGAGGCCCTCATCAACGCCGGCCCGGTGGCGAAGATCGCGGCCATATCCTTCGAGGAGACCAACGCTGCTATCCAAGTCCTCGCGAAGAGCGGGCAGAAGGGGGCGCTCGCCGGGACGGGGCTGCGCGGGGTGCTCCTCAAGCTGAACAAGGCGATCCCCTTCGACCAGGTGGGCGGGTTCGCGAACGCGCTAGAAATGCTGAAGAAGAGGACCGAAGGGTTGGCGGCGGGCCAAAGGCTCATCGCCATGCAGAAAATCTTCGGGGAGGAGATGGTCAAGGCCGGGGTCCCGCTGGTCGAGAACGTGGCGCTCCTGCGAGAGTTCACCGCCCAAATGACCGGGACGAGCGAGGCGGGGATCCAGGCGGCCATTCGACTCGGGACCATGAGCTCCAAGGTGCGAGGCCTGGGGGTGTCGATCCAGAACTTCCTGATTCGGGCCTTCGACAAGCTCGCCCCGCAGATCGACGAGCACATCAAAAAGGCCGAGGCATTCTTCGACTCCCTCAAGCCAGAAGACGTGGACGCCTTCGCCGCCAAGCTGAGGACCGTGATGAGCGTCCTCGCCCCGATCGGGAAGATGCTGTGGAACCTCCTGAAAATCGCGAGCGTCGTGGCGGCCCCGGCGGCCTACCTCCTCGACTTCGTCGCCGCGAAGGCGGAGTCCTTGGCGAAGTTCATCGGCGGGGTCGCGTCCGGGGTCGAGAAGCTGGGGGGCTTCGTGGAATCCGCGAAAGAGAAGGGGTGGGGCCTCGGGGGCATCAAGGGAAAGGTCTCGAAGCTCTTCGGGGGAGGAGAGGAGATCGACGTGTCCGGGGTGGCCGAGGTCGCGCAGACCTCTAAGATGGAGTCCACCGTCACCCTCCGAGCCCCCAAGGGGATCGTCGAGTCCATCAAAACCAAGACCACCGGGGCCGCGGCAGGGTTCAGGATGGGAGTGAACATGGTGGAGGAGCTCCCGTGAACCCCGAGGATCTCCAACCCGCCTCGTGGCGAAGCGTCGAGTTCCTGGCCTCGGCGGCGACCCTCTCTGGCGGCCGTCGAGGAGCGGTGAAGAGGTTCCCCAACTCCGACAGGCAGCTAGTCGAGGACCTGGGGAAGGTCCCGAGAGAGTTCGTCCTGTCCGGGGTGGTGAGCGCGCGCCGAGACAGCCAGGGGGGCGTGATCCAGTCGTACGAGCAGGCCAGGGATTCCCTCTTGGAGGCGCTCGAGAAGAAAGGGACCGGGGTCCTCCTCCACCCGTTCTACGGTCGACTCGAGAGCCTCGTGGTCAGGACTTACTCGCTCTCGGAGAACACCACCCGCCTGGGGGACTCTCCGATCGAAATCACGTTCGCCGTCTCCGACACGACGGGGCTCCCGCGGGCTCAGAAGAGCGTCGTCGGGGAAGTCTCGGCGGCCAACGACCTCGTCGTGAAGGCCGCGAAGGCGAGCGTGGCTGAGAACTTCGGGGTGACGAGCAGCTTCACCGGCAACTTTCAGCACGCGATGAACAAGGTGTCCTCCGTCGTCTCCGCCGTGGACGCGGCCGTGAAGCCGGCGGCCGTCCTGGCGAGCGAGCTGGACCCCTTCAAGTACGAGCTCGGGGAACTGTCCGGGAGCGTCGCCTCCCTGGTGAAGGCCCCCGTCAGCCTGGCGGATAGCATCGCGGGCCTCTTCTCCACCGTGAGCGGCCTGTACGCCACCGCGACCGCGACGTTCGACGCGTTCGCGAGGCTGTTCGACTTCGGGGACGAGGACGAGGAGATTCTCCCAACCACCGCCGGCAGGGTGGAGAGGAGGGCCAACCGAGACGCCGTCAACTCCGCGGTCCAGGCCCTAGCCCTCGGGTACGCCTACAGGAGCGGGGCGTTCCGCTCGTTCGAGACGACGGACGAGATAGACGCCGTCTCCGGGACGCTCGAGGACCAGTACCAGAAGCTCGCCTCGTCCGGCATCCTGGACAGCTCCGTGGGGGAGAAGCTGTCCCTGGAGAGGATCTCCACGATCAGGTACTTCGAGGAGCAGAGAATCACCAGGCCACAGGTGATCGTCGTGAGGACGGAGCTCACGTCCGCTCGCCTGATGGCCTTTCGGTACTACGGGTCTTCCGAGCTGGGCGACACGATCGCCAAGCTGAACGGCCTCCTCGACTCCTCCACCATGAGCGGACTCGTGGAGATCCTATCGACATGAGGATCGAGGTCGACGGGGTGCAGTACGCGGATTTCGCGGCGGCTAGCGTGGTCTCTAGGCTCGACGCCCTGAGCAACACGTTCGCGTTCGAGGCGACGTCGGAGGAGGCGAGGCCGCTTCCCTTCCTCGGCGGGGAGGCCTGCTCCGTGTGGGTAGACGGGGAGAAGGTCCTCACCGGCTCCATCGAGCTCGTGAACGTGAGCGGGGACAAGGAGAGCCACAAGATCGACATTCAGGGGATGGACAAGACCGGGGACCTTCTATACTCCAGCATCGGGAGCATCTCGGACTTCAGACCCCCGATGACCCTCAAGAAGGCGATCGAGAGGATCATCTCTCACCTCGGGGCGAGCATCTTCGTCGTGGATCTGGTAAGCCCAGACTCCTTCAACTCCGCCGAGGACCTGGCGGCCCCGGAGCCGGGGCAGAACGCCTTCGAGTTCATCGAGATCCTCGCCAGGAAGAGGCAGGTCCTCCTGACCTCGGACGAGGAGGGGAACGTGGTCATCACCTCCTCTCACGGGGAGGTGGTGGGCGCCACTCTCCAGCACCGGGTCGACGACAACTCCAACAACGTCCTCTCGTACGCCGTCAGCTACGACTCCACGGGGAGGTTCAACGCCTATAAGTCGATGAGCCAGCTCAATCCCACCCCCCTCGTCCTAGCAGGGGGTACCGGGGTGGACGCGATAGTCGACCAGCAGAGCAAGATCGTCGTGGATCAGCAGATCAGGGCCGGGCGCCAGTTCATCCTCGTCGCGGAGTCCATGTACTCCTCGGCCGAGGGGGAGAAGAGAATCCTCTGGGAGAGGAACGTTCGGCGAGCTCGCGGGAGGGTGTACTCCGCGACGGTCCACGGGCACAGGAACCAGACCGGTAACCTGTGGAGGATCAACGAGGTGGTCCTGGTGGCGGACGAGTACGCCGGGGTAGAAGCGTCGATGCTGGTGAACTCCGTCACCTACGGAGTGGACGAGGACGAGGGGACCTACACCGCGCTCTCCCTGGTGGAGAAGAACGCCTACAGCATCGCGGCGGCCGAGCCCCAAGAAGTCGAGGAGAAGATGGGTGATGGGCTCTTCGGCTAACCTAGTCAGGAGGCTCCTCAGGTGGGCCAAGATCTCCCGAAGCTGGGACGACGACGCGAGTTGGCCCGTTCAACAGGTCACTTACATGGGGAAGACTGGGAACTCCGTGATGTGGTTCCCGTACGGGTACCACGCGAACGTCCCCGAGGGGCAACCGGCCCTCCTCATGAGCCTGCACGGGAAGGCGGAGGCGCGCGTGGCCATTCCCGGGTCCCCGTCCGAGAGGCCGAGGATCGCCCCCGACGAGGTCGCCGTCTTCCACCCCCCGACGGGGTCGATGGTTCACCTGCGATCCAACGGGGACATCGAGGTCACGTCCGACAACGACCAGAAGGTCTACCTCCTCCGGGACAAGGTCCTGGTGGAGACCCCCCACGACGTGGACGTGAGCGCCGGGGGGAGCGTGAACGTGAGCGCCGCCGCCAACGTCGAGATCAACGCCACCGCCATCTCGCTCGTCGCGACCGGGAACATCACCCTCCAAGCCGGGGGGTTGCTCACCCTGTCCTCCACGGGGGTCGCGTCGCTCGACGGCTCCATCGTCAACCTCGGCGGGGCCGGGGCCGGGGTGGCGAGGCTCGGGGACCTAGTCGACCCGCTCGTCCCCCACGATATCATCACCGCGTCTACCAAGGTGTTCTCGGGATAGGGGGAGGAGATGGCGAGGGGGATCGACGCGGTGCTTGAGAGGCTGAGCGGGGGCGCGTACGACGCCAGGATCGGGTTCGACGGGGACTTCCAGACCGCGGACTTCTTCGACACCGCCATAATCACGAGCCTCATGACCGACCGCCGAGCCAACGAGGCGGAGGTCCTCGAGTCCCATAAGAGGAGGGGGTGGATCGGGAACGAGTACACCCCGGGCTTCGAGCTCGGGTCGAAGCTGTGGATGTTCGAGCAGTCGCGGCTGACCAGGACCACCATGAACTCCATCGCCGAGGCGGCGAGGGACGCCCTCCAGTGGCTCGTCGACGACGGGTTCGCCGTGGCGATCAGGAGCGTCTCGGTCAAACTGGCTCCCCCCTCGTCCCCGGTTACCGGGATGATCTTGGAGATCGAGATCCAGAGGTCCCTGTCCGTGGTCGAGCGCCGGTACTACGACCTCTGGATCACCACCGGGACCGGGGTGGGGCAGGAGAAAGAAGGGGTCGGGGAGGGGGCCGAACCGGACAACAAGAGCGTCCACAACGACAACGGCTACAACTACATGAGAACCCCAGAGACAGCTTTGGGGCTCGGGAACAAGTGGTCGATCGCGGTGTGGGGAAAAATGGTGGGGGACGCGGCGAACACCAACAACAAGGTCGTGGTGGGATGCAGCTCCACAACTGGGGCCCTGAACCGAATCTGGATCGGGAAGTCGGGAGCGGCGTGGGACAGCCCCTCGATGGGTGTGACATTGACGGACAACGCCGGGGTCGGGACCAAGAGCTTCGGGGTGGACAACGTGTGGACCCTAGGGGACTGGAAGCACGTGGTGGTCACCTTCGACGGTACGCTCCCGAACGTCGACCAGCTCACCGTGTACGTCGACGGGAGCGGGGCGACCATCACCGGGGGCCCCGGCGTTTCCACGACCATGTCGAACTCTACCCGTTCCCTGCACCTCGGAAAGGGGCTGATAGCCTTCGGGGACTGGGTCGGGTGCTACGACTTTCGGTACTACGAAACCATGGCGTGGAACGCGAAGCTGGGCCAGGACGCGGTGGAGGCGCTCTATAACGGGGGGAACCCGAGGGGCCTCAACCCGAACGCGAACTTTGGGGGATACACCCACTCCTCTAACTTGCTGTACTACCTTCAGCACGGGCGCGACCCGACCAAGCTAGGGTACAACTGGGTGACCGGGGGCGGGGTCAACCTGACTGACTGGAGTGGGCTGGACGCGTCCGACATCGTGGACGACTACCCTGGACTGTAGGAGTTGAGATGGCACTCACCACCCCCGACGACGTGAACGAGGTCATCGACCGGGCGATCAACGACGTGTTCCTCGCGATGGAACCGTTCGGGGCGAGGCCCTCCCTGAAGAGCAGTTGGCTCAAGGCCCTGATCGTCGCCTTCTGCAACCGGGTCTACGACTTCTATTACGGGCTCGACAGGGCGGCACTAGAGGCGATGCCGGACACGGCGATCGTCAACCTCGAGAGATGGGCCGCGTTCTGGGGGATCACCCGCGTGGCCGGGAGTAGTTCCTCTGGGAACGCGATAGCGACAGGGTCTCTCGGGGGCACGATCCCGGCCGAGACCACCCTAACCGTGGGGGACGGGACGGAGTACCGCGTCGCGGCGACCGTGAGCGTCTCCGCGAAGAGCTTGTCCGTGGCCTCCATCACGAGGTCCGGCTCCACGGCCACCCTCACCACCTCGGCGAAGCACGAGCTCGGGAGCACCGTCAAGGTCACCGTGACCGGGGCGGACCAGCCCGAGTACAACGTCGTGAACGCGACCACGACCATCACGGGGAACAAGACGCTCACCTACGAGGTAGCCGGGACCCCGGCCACCCCGGCGACCGGGACCATCCTCCTCGGATTCGACTCGGCCACGATGATCGTCGAGGCCGTGGAGACGGGGAGCGACGGGGACCTGCCGTTCGACTCGGTCATGGCGTTCGACAGCCCCATCGTGGGGGTGAGCGACGTCGCCGTGGTCGACTACGACGGGGTGGGCGGGGGGTCCGATCGGGAAACCGGCTCGGCCCTTCGGGAGCGTTTCCTCTACCGGGTCCAGAACCCCGTGGCCCACTTCAACGTGCCGGAGATCACCGCCGCCGCGAAGACGGTGAGCGGAGTGACGCGGGTGTTCGTTCAGGAGATCACCCCCGCCGTGGGGAAAGTGACGGTGTACTTCATGAGGGACGGGGAGAGCCCCGCCATCCCAGGAGGAGCGGAGGTGGCGGCGGTGGACGCCGTGACCCAGGCCATTCGACCCGCCAACACGGACGAAGACGACGTGATCGTGGCGGCCCCGACCGCCGTCCCCGTGGACTTCACCTTCACGGACATCCAACCGGCCACCGACTCCATGAAGAGCGCGGTCGAGGCCAACCTCGAGCAGTTCTTCGCGGAGAGGACGACGCTCGGCGTCAACGTGGACTCCGACGCGTACCGCTCCGCCATCTTCAACACGGTCGACCCGACGAACGGGGACGAAATAACGACCTTCACTCTCTCGGCCCCGACCGGGGACATCTCCGTCGGCTCGGGGGAGATCGCCACGCTCGGGAACGTCGCCTTCTAGGAGAAGCATGAGCGCCCAAGAAGAGCAGACCAGGACCCTCGCGAACTACCTCCCCCAGGGGAGGGCGTTCGCCGCGAAGAACATTCCCGGCACCGTGACGCGGGAATTCTTGTGGGGGCTCGCGGCCGAGCTCGTCCGGGCTACCGCCCTCCTCCGAGAGCTTCGCGAGGAGACCCTCCCCGACTCGACGACCCTCTTCTTGGGCGAGTGGGAGAAGGCGGTCGGGATCCCGGACACGTGCCTCCTCGGAAAGGGAACGACGGAGGACAGGGGGAGGGACGTCCTCGTCAAGCTGGCCTCGCTCGGGATCCAAACGGCCCAGAACTTCATCGACCTCGCGGCCATGTTCGGGGTCGAGGTCACCGTCATCGCCGGGTCCGTCCACGGGTGCTTCCCCTTCAAGTTCCCGATCATCTTCTTCCCGAACGAGAAGGCGGCCCGCCACACCATCATCGTAGACTTCGTCGAACCGCTCACGGGAGGATTCCCCTACACCTTCCCCATCACCTTCGGCCTCGGAACCCTGGCGGTGGTAGAATGCCTCTTCAGGAAGCTCAAGCCCGCCAACGTGGACTTGCTGGTGAAGAACCTCCCGTAGGGGCTCACAGGAGAAAAGATGCAGGACCTCAACGATAAGATCACCGGGAGCCAGCTTACCGCGGCCGAGTGGGACGAGGTCCCCAGCGAGCTTCAGAACGTCATCGAGGCCCTCGGGATCGCGCTCTTGGCCGAGGACCTCAACCAGCTCGGGAAGGCGATCGCGGGATACGCGGCGGCGTCCGACTTCTACTCCGAGACCGGGGTCGTCGACGCCTACGTTTGCACCAAGATCGGCGCCAAGCAGGGGCCGCCCGCCTACGAACCGGGGCTTCGCGTCCGGTTCCGGCCCGGGAACGCGAACACCGGGGCCTCGACGATCAACGTGAACGGGGTGGGGATCAGGGACCTCGTGAGGGAGGACGGGTCCGCCCTCTCGGCCGGGGACCTCGTGACCGCGCGGGACGCGGTGGCGAGGTACGACCAGGCGACCGACGACTTCTTCTTGGCGGACCACGTGAGGACCGAGACCAGCGAGACGAGCGACCTCCTCGTGGCCCGACTCTCGAGGGTGAGCGACACGACCGTCAAGTTCTCCCCGGTGGTGGGGTCCGGCATCAAAATCGAGGTCGACGGGGCGATCCTCTCGCAGAGCGGCGACCTCTCGTTCGACATCACGTCGGTCTTGGAGTCGGGCCAGTCGGAGTCCGCGTCCACGCCGTTCTACCTGTACGTTCACGACAGCTCGGGGTCGCTCGCCCCCCACATCTCTAAGACGCCGCCCGTGTTTTCGGGGGGGAAGGTCGGATACCACCCTGGCACGGGGACGGGCTCCACCACGTGGAAGTGTGTCGGGTCGTTCTGGAACGACGCGTCTTCGCACGTCGCCGAGTTCTTCACGTCCGCCGGCTGGCACCTGTTCTCGGAGAACGGCTCGGACCAGCTACACACTCTCGGGACCTCCACCCCGACCGCGTGGACGGCTCAGAACCTCAACGTCCCCCAGGGAGCGACCGCGGTCAAGCTGGCCTCCCTGATTCGCTCCAGCGCGGCCCAGGCGGTCTACGGTTTGGGGAACGCGACGGCCACCCTCCCCTCGGATGCCGGGCCCAAATACTACGACGACGGCGGGATGGGGGACGTCTTCGTCGCGACCGGGCCGGGGGCGAACGCGAACGAGGGGACTTCCCTCGAGTTCACCCTCCCGATCGACGACGTGGCGGACCCGGAGGTCCGCTGGGGGATCGTCGGGACGGGGTCGGTCACGAAGCACATCCTGAAGATCAACGGGTACTTCGACCCCTACGCGCCGAGGTACTAGGAGACTCGCATGGAAGACCTCAACGACAAGCTCATGGGAGGAACCCTGACCTCGGACGAGTGGAACCAGGTCCCCAGCGAGCTTCAGAACGTCATCGGGGCCCTCGGGATCGCGCTCTTGGCCGGGGACCTCAACCAGCTCGGGAAGGCGATCGCGGGGATGTGCGGGGCCTCCACGTGGTACTCCGAGAGCGGCGCGGCCGACGCCTACGTGTGCAACGTCGTGGGCGCCAAGCACGGACCCGTCGCCCTGGACGCCGTCCACGACGGGCTGATCGTCCGGTTCCGGCCCGGGAACGCGAACACCGGGGCCTCGACGATCAACGTGAACTCTCTCGGGGTGGTGGACATCAAGCGGGAAGACGGGTCCGCCCTCTCGGCCGGGGACCTCGTGACCACGCGGGACGCTTTCCTCAGGTGGGACAACGCCTCGGGCGACTTCTTCCTGCTAGACTTCTCCCGATAGGAGGTGAAGATGGTAGACGGGGCAACCCTCGCGGAGGCGATCGCGGCGCTGCTGATCGCCCTGGGGAGCGGGGGAGGGGTGGTCCACGCCTATCACCGGAGGCGAAACGGGCGCGCGATCCTCTCAGAGAACGGCTCGAGGGCCCAGGAGGAGGTGCTGCGACAGCACCTACACGACCAGAGGCACGGGGAAACGCTGAGGATCTTGGAGAGCGTGACGACGACGACGGCCAACGCCGCGGAGGCCTCGAAGAAGGCGGCCGAGGCGGCCGAGAAGTCGGCTCGAGCGACCGGAGAGATCGTCGCTTTCATCAACGAGCGCCACCCGAAGGCCCCTCTCCATGGGTGAGGTCCGGGTTGATCTTCGGCGCCAAGGATACACGGAGTTCGGGACGCTCGGTCGTTGGACGGTCTTCGACCGGGACGGGGTGGCCGCCTTCACGTGCCTCTCGGCTGAGAACCCCGACCGAGGAAACCGACCCGACGTCTCCTGCATCCCGGAGGGAGAGTACAAACTCGTCCGATCGCATTTCCACCGCGGTGGGTACCCCTGCTTCGAGATCCTCGTGGCTGACGGATCGCCAATTCCCGGGCGCAAGGACGTCAAGGTCCACGTCGGGAACACCATGAGAGACGTGGAAGGATGCGTGGTCCTGGGGAAAGGCCCGACCGCTCACTCAGGATGCTGGGGGGTGGGGCCCTCCGGGAGAGACGACGGGGCCTTCACCCGTTTTATGAGGACCATGGACAGGCTTGGGGTCGACGAGTGCCCCCTGACGATCTATTTTCGAAAGGGCTAGAATAGTCCCTTTGCCGAACTGCGCGCTCGAAAGGAGACTCCTTGTGAGGCGAATCAATCTCTGGATCTGCTTTACCTTTTCGCTCCTCGTCTTCGCCATGATTCCGCTCGTGGTGCGGGCTCAAGAGGGGGCTCCCCCCATCGACGTTTCCAACTTCGTCTCGGCGGAGACCATGGTCACGATCGCCTTCTGGATCGGGGTCGCCCTGGCCCTGGTCGAGGTGGCGAAGCGGGTGTGCGCGAGGATCCCCGGGGAGAGGGACGACCAGATCACCAACTGGGTAAGCTACGTCCTGCGGTGGATCCTGGACCTGGTCGCCGGGAAGACCGGGAAGCCGTCGGACCCGAGCCTCATCAAGAGGGAGTAGGGTGTTGTGGTCTACGTCGCCGCGATCGTCGCCGCGATCGTCGCCGCCCTCCTCTTCCTCGCGATCAAGTACGCGAGGAAGTCCGCGAAGTCGGAGGTTCGAGCGGAGGTCGTCGAGCGGGCCCAGGAAGCTCAGGCTCGAGCCCAGGCTCGCCTGGCCGTTCGTCGGGCTGGCCTGCGCCTCGTCGCTCGCCTGCGCCGCAAGCGCGCCGGCCGTTAGGCCCAATCGGCCCCCGACCCCCGGCTACGAGGCCATCGACGAGATGGCCCTCCTCTGCCAACCGACGGGGGACGAGGGGCGCCCGTGTCGGCCCACGAGGGTCTCGGTCGAGGTCTGCGAGACGTCCCTGGAGGAGGGGTGCGACGTTCGGAAGGGGGTCCACGACTTCTTCTCGGAGGTGGACGCCTACGACGACTACGTAGTGGAGCTCCGCGGGGAGGAGATCCTAGAGGACCCCGAAGAGCTCGAGTAGGCCGACCGCCAGGGCTGGCTTCACCACGTGGCCGAGGACGTCCAGGAACCTATCGACGAGGTTAAGGTTCCGGCCCCCGGCGACGAGCCCGCACCCCTCGCACTTCCGCGGGGCCTCGCGCGACCAGAACTGGGTCCACTCGTGGTACTTCCCGTTCACGAGCCCGGCCCACGCCGAGGCGGGCCAGAAGGGCCACCCAAGCGCCATGGAGGCGATCAGCGGGCCGATGATCGCGGCCGTCATGGCGGGGTGGAAGGTGAGGTTCTGGACCCCGGTGGTTCGCCAACTGATCTTTTCGAGGCCCCAGACCTTGAAGCCTTCCTTGAGGCCGAGCTTCTCCTTGATCCCCACGGAGCTCCTCCAGTTAGTGCAGGAGTCTACCACGCTCCAGGCGCCACTTCTCCCTGATCGCCGCCCACGCGAGTTCGAGCGTCGCGGCGCGGGGGAGCGCGTCGTAGAGGACCACGAACTCGGGTGGGCACCCGAGCCGATGAAGGCTCCCCACCAGGAACTCATGCCCCCGCTCGACGATCTCCCCGAGCATCGCGTCTGTTTTCTTGGCCTCGAGCATCACCCCACCTCCACTCGATCGCGGCCCTTCAACTTGGCCGCGTAGAGGGCCTTGTCCGCGCGCTCTAGGAGGTCGGGGATCTCTTCCCCGCCCCTCGTGGTGGCGACCCCGAGGCTCGCGGTCACGCGGACCCCGCCCAGGTTCAGCCCGGAGATCGCTGCTCGGAGCCTCTCGGAGAAGGCCTCGGCCTCGCCTTCCCCTGTCTCCCCGAGGACGACCACGATCTCCTCCCCTCCCCACCTGCCGGCGGCGTCGGTGGACCTGACCATCTCGGCCACGGCCTCCCCCATTCGGCAAAGGACCTCGTCCCCGACCAGGTGCCCGTTCTGATCGTTGACCTTCTTGAAATGGTCTAGGTCCACCAGGACCACGGAGGTCGGGAACCCGTACCTGTCTGTCCTGGCGACCTCCCTCCTGATGGCCCTCTCCACCCGGCGCCTGGTTAAGAGACCCGTCAGCG